>Ga0208719_1000359_pt1 | contig 14270 bp, 13 predicted proteins | sample LakMenEpi30Jul09_FD_150747 | JGI IMG/M metagenome (GOLD analysis project Ga0208719, IMG submission 150747) | Freshwater microbial communities from Lake Mendota, WI - 30JUL2009 deep hole epilimnion (SPAdes) | ecosystem: Environmental > Aquatic > Freshwater > Lake > Epilimnion/Euphotic zone ... | reverse complement strand
GCGGAGGGCTTTGCCCGCAACGAGGGCGACATCCAGATCGGCGTGCACCCGTATCCGATCAGCTACCGCAGCATCACGCCGAAGGCCGAGCAATGCACGAACCTGCTCGTGCCCGTGGCGCTCTCGGCGACGCATGTCGCGTATTCGTCGATCCGTGTGGAGCCGTCGTGGATGACCATCGGCCAGAGCGCGGGCGTCGCCGCAGCGCTGGCCGCGAAAGGCGGCGTCAATGTGCAGCAACTCGACTACGCGCGGCTCAAGGAAAGGCTGCTCGCGCAAAAGCAGGTCCTAGAAATCCCCGACAAACCGTAACCGACTGGTCGCCGATCAACTCGCGAGGCCGCTGCCGATGCTGTGAAAGGGCGCGTCGCCGGGCACGATCGCGCGCTCGCAGAAGTCGCCGAAGCCTTCGCCCTCGTGGTGTTCAACGGCGTGGCGTTTGATGATCGGAAGACTATCAGTCTGTCACGAATAACACGTAGCCGAGCACGCCCGCGTTGCGCGGATCGGCGCGCTCCCACCGGTTTTTCCCGATGACTTCCAATTGCATATCAGCCTTCTCCCGACTCAGAAAATAGACTCCGCCCCCCTGCTTCCAGCGGTGCCATTGCTGGAAATCAATCCCGGCGCGATCCCACATATAGAACACCTTGCGTCCATTGGCCGCGCACTGGCGACGCGATGTGATGCTGAGCCGCATCGAGATCGACAACAGCGGGGTCGAGAACGCCATCCGCAACACCGCCATCGGCAAGAAGAACTGGCTGTTCATCGGAGCTGCCGCCGCCGGCCAGCGCGGAGCCGTCCTCTAAACCATCGTCGAGAGCTGCCGCCGCCGTGACCTCGATCCGCTGGCCTACCTGCGCGACGTGCTCACCCGCCTTCCCAAGATGACCACCGGCCAGATCCCCGAAGTCACGCCCGAAGCCTGAGCCAAAGCCCGAAGGCAACGCCAGGACTTCCGCGCCGCTGCATGAAATGCGTAAGTTGCGTAGCCCTCCAGCTACACAATCTACGGTTCCGTCTCCCGCCCCGCCTGCCCGTCAATTCAAAGAGCATGGAGCTATGCGTGTTGGTTACAGTGCATCCGAAGTAGATTCATTGAATCAGACTCACCAGAGCCTTCGCCTTCCGTCACAGTTTGTGCGCGAAGTCATCGTCATCCGTCACGCTTTCGACGAAGCGGGCGATGAGTTCGATGGTCTTCTCCACGTCGCGCAGGTCGGCCATTTCCACGACGGAGTGCATGTAGCCGGAGCAGGAAGGAAATCAGCGCTCTGAGGAGCGTCCACCGTGCGGCGGGCGCGAGAGCAATTTCCTAGCAGTGAGGCAGTGAATCGTCGGCGTCTTGCACGCCTCTGCGCCGCCGGATCAGGCCGAGACCGATGAGTGCGAGGCCGACTGCCGCGGTGCCGGGCTCGGGGATGGGAACCAAATCCCATCCGATCGCATCGAGCGCCTGCAGATCGAGATCGCTCACAACGTTGACCTGTCCCGCTGGCAACGCGGTCGGATCCATGATTCCCAGCCCGAGATTGTCCTTCCAGTGGCTCGCCTGCCGGCCATCTCCAAAATTCACCCCGGTCGAAAATCCGCCGTTGACGCCGGGGGTGAGATTGGTCGTGCCACCATCGAGCGAAAAGTACTTCGCCCGCGAATCCCCCGTGAAGTCGATGTCTGCGCCAGCGCCGACACTGGCGGTCGAATGCCTCGTAAAGTCGAGTGAATGCGCCCGGAGGTTGTCGTCCGTTGCTCCCGTCGTCGTATCGAGGGCATCGACGCCGCTGGTAAAGCCGAGGGCGTGCATGAGCTCGTGAATGGCCACGCCCACGAAGTCCTGGGCTCCGGCGGTGACGCCGTCTGAATTGTCAAAGTCCCAGGTGAACAGATTGCTGAAAGTGATGTTCGCATCCGTTCCGCTGTAGGTCGAAAGCGACAGGGCTTTTGCGTTGGCGGTCGTCAACCGGACGTTCGTCGTATTTTCACCGGTCGTGTCCACATAGGGCGTGGCGGTGTTTCCATTCTCCGCCGTCCGGTTGGTGTACATGGAGAACGAACTTCCCCCGGGCAGACCGGCCGAAAAAACGCTGTCGCTCGCAGTGGTGATGTCACGGGCGACGGCGGTTCGGAACTCTGTGTAGGTGAAAGTCTGTGTGAAGGATCCGGCCGATCCAAGGACTCCTGGTGAAAGGGCGGCAAAGCCACGGTTGATCGTGACCGAGACGTTGTCGCTGAATCGAGGCTGCAGGTAGTTCGCGGCCCGTTGAAATCCCGCATCGGCATTCACATCACCGGTGCTGCCAGTGAACCCGATGATCAACGCAGCCCGACTGCTCGCTGCCAGACCTGACAGCACTGCGACGAAGGCACTCGCGAGAACAATTCTCCTGGCAACTGGCCGGCGAGTGCGCGGACCGGATTCGTGGAGTGACGGGGACTGACCGATGCAAGTGGAGGCGGCAGGCAGGCGCATGTTGAACCGGTTATTTAGCTCGGCTGCGGTCGTCAACCGCAAAAAATCGCAGCTACAGCCTGTGCGCGAAATCATCGTCGTCCGTCACGCTTTCAACGAAGCGGGCGATGAGTTCGATGGTCTTCTCCACGTCGCGCAGGTCGGCCATTTCCACCACGGAGTGCATGTAGCGGAGGGGAAATGAAATCAGCGCGCTGGGGATGCCTTCCTTCACGTTGAAGATGACATCCGTGTCCGTGCCGCTGTAGCGCGAGCTGCTCTCGTGCTGAAGCGGGATCTTGTGCTTCTCGGCGACCTTGATGATGCGCTTGATGACCTTCGGGTGGTTGCACGTGCCGTGCGTGATGCTCGGGCCGCCGGTGAATTTCACCTCGCCGTGAATGTTTACATCAATGCCGGGCGTGTCGGTGGCGTGCGTGACGTCGAGGACGATGGCCACGTCGGGCATGAGCCGGTGGGCGACCATCTTTGCACCGTGGCCGCCGATTTCCTCCTGCACGGCGTTCACGGCGATGACGGTGCTCTGGAGTTTCGCGCGATTTTTGGAAAGGCGCGCCATGACTTGCGAGAGGATGAAACCGCCGAGGCGGTTATCGAGCGCACGGCCGACGATGCGGTGCGGGCCGAATTCCTCGACGGTGTCCGCATACACGGCGGGATGGCCGACGCGGATGCCGAGCTTTTTCACCTCCTTGTCCGACGATGCGCCCACGTCCACATACAGCTCGTGGATTTTCGGCGCCTTCTCGTCGGCGAGGCTGTCCTTGCGGAGGTGGATGGCGGTGTTGCCGATGATGCCGCGGACGACGCCCTTGTCTGCCAGGATGTCGAGCCTACGCCCGCGCGCGGTGGCGGTGTCGCTGCCGCCGACGCGGTCCACGCGGAGGAAGCCTTCCTTCGTGATGTGCTTTACGATGAAACCGATTTCGTCCGCGTGCGCTTCGAGCATGATGCGGCGTGCTTTCGGATTTCGGCCATTGAGTGTGGCCCATGTCGTGCCGTAGGCGTCGTTTTCCACACGGTCGGAAAAATTGCGGACGTATGCGGCCCACTTGCGCTGGCCGGCGAGTTCGAAGCCCGTCGGGCTGGGCGTGGAGAGGAGGTCGAAGAGGAAGGTTTTTGCGGCTGTGTCCATTGTGAGGATGCGTGGGTGTTTTAGGAGTCGGTGCGCGTGTCGCGCTTCGGGGCTGTGTGATCGGTGATAGGTGAACAGTGTTCACGTGCGCGAGTAAAGCTGTGTGCGAATTCTTCGTGTGCCGGATGTCGGGCGGCGGATGCCGGATGGTGAATGCGTTATTGCGCCGGCCCGGATTTTCGCTTCTACGGCACGGCGCACGCAAAACCTTTTCCCAAATGAGCCAGCCTACCAAAGCCATCATCCTCGCCGGCGGCGCGGGCACGCGACTGCATCCGCTTTCGCGTATCGCGTGCAAGCAACTGTTGCCCGTGTACGACAAGCCGATGATCTATTACCCGCTGGCGACGCTGATGCTCGGCGGGCTGCGCGAGGTGCTCTTCATCTCGACGCCGAAGGATCTGCCGATGTTCCGCGACCTGCTCGGCGACGGAAGGCGGCTGGGGATGCGCTTCGAATACATCGAGCAGCCGAAGCCCGCCGGGCTCGCGCAGGCGTATGTGCTCGGTGCGGATTTTGTCGGAAAAGAGCCGTCGTGCCTGATCCTCGGCGACAATATTTTTTACGGGAAGCTGGACTTCTTCCGCGCGGCGCTCGCGCAGGTGGGCTCGGACGGCGGGGCGTGTGTCTTTGGCTATCAGGTGAAAGATCCCGAGCGTTACGGCGTCGTCGAGTTCGACGCGGACGGACGCGCGCTGAGCATCGAGGAAAAGCCGAAGCAGCCAAAGAGCCAGTTCGCCGTGCCGGGGCTGTATGTCTATGACAGCGACGTGGTGGACATTGCCAAGAATCTGAAGCCCGGCGCGCGCGGCGAACTCGAAATCACCGACGTAAACCGTGAGTATCTCCGCCGCGGCACGCTGCGCGTGAAGGTGCTCGGCCGCGGCATGGCGTGGCTGGACACGGGCACGCAGCAGAGCCTGCTCGATGCGAGCAACTACATCGCTGCAATCGAAAACCGGCAGGGCCTAAAAATCGCGTGCCTTGAGGAGATCGCGTATCATCAGGGGTTCATTGATCGCGCCGGCATGAAGGCGTGCATCGAGGATTCGCCGAAAAGCCCCTATCGCGAATACCTCGAGATGGTGCTCAAGGAAGGCTGACCGATGTCAGGCCGGGGGAAGTGTGACGAAATTCAAAAACGCAGATCCTTTGGACGTTGGATGTTGGATGTTTAACGTCCAAGGCCCTGCCCGACTGCCGGGATATCCTTCGAGACCTCAGCCCGCGTTGTCCTCCGCCCCGCGCGGCGCTCCGAGCAGGAGGATGCGCTCCTTTTTTCCCGCGTAATCGAGCGCATGGAAAATGCGGATCTCATCCACGCGCCGCGCGGCGTTCAGCGCGTCGAGCAAGCGCGTGTACTGCGCGCCGAGTTGAGTCGTCTCAAGATAGCGCCCGCGCAGGTTCGGGTCGGAAAATGCGCTGGGATTCTCGCGCTCGAAAAGATGGAAGCGCAGCCAGCGGCGATCCGTCTGCGAGATGCGCTGCGACTTGCGGAAAAACGCGGTGAAGAGCAGCAGCACGAGATACGTGTCCACGCGTGCCTGGAGTTCGAGGTTGCGCGCGAAATCCTCGGCCATGATGTCGCGCTCGCCGCGCTGGAACGCGAGCGACGCGTGCAGCGCGTGATCGATCTCCTCCACGAATGCGATGAGGTGCGCGATGTTCGAGTCGCTCAGCCCGCGCCGCGGGTCATGCCGCTCGAGCTGCTCGATGAGCCAGCGCGAATAGTAGATGCCGATGAAAAGATTCTCCCCGCTGTGCCGGAGGAAGGTGCGCGCGATCTCGCTCAGCTCCCGCGCCTGCGCACCCGCGAGCCGAGTGAGATGATCGCAGCGCTCGCTCCCGATCAGGCAGTCCTCCAGCGCCACGCCGCTCGCGGCGTAGGTGCGTTCGAGGAGGCGTGTGATCTCGGCGAAAAGCGTGCTCATCGGTGGAATGACGAAGGCGGAACCCGGCAATCAGTGTGGCCCGCACACGCGGCCTGTTCACTCGTCGTTGGAGATTTTTTCGTCATTCGTCATTCCATCCGCCGCCGCCCAAAATGACCGGCGGTGCTTCGTCCAGGTGCATGTGCCTTTCCGCCGTCTCGTTCAGCGCGAGCCGCAGATCGTGGAAACGCTCGCTCAGCTCCCCGAAGACCGGCGACAGCGCGTGCTGCCGCGCGAACGGATGCTCCGCCGCGCTCTGGAAATTCGCCGCGCCCACGCTTTCGAGAAACCCGATGTCCGGCCCGCCGCGACGGCTGCGGCTCTCCACGCGATCCTGGAAAACGCCCGAGATGAACAGCGTGTAGTTCCCGATGTGCGCGCGCAGCAGAAACGCCTGCGACGCCGACGCCTTTTGCAGCGCGAGCAGCAGATCACTCACATATTGCTGCGGCCCGCAGCCCGCGCCTCCCGGTGCGCGCATCCGCTCGGTGACGGAGAATTTCTCCAGCAGCGAGGCGAGGTAGTCGGACGTCTCGCGGTTCGAGATGCCGCGCTCCTTCAGCACATGGCGGAGCAGGATGTAAAAGTAGCACTGCGGCGAGATGCGGAGCTGCGCGTCGCCCTGCAGCACCGCTTGGAAAAGCGCCTCGCTGTCGAGGATCGAGTCGCGCATTTCCGCGTCAGTGAGGAGTTCCGCGAGCGTCGCGGTGTTGTTTCTCCCGGCCCCGAGCGTGCCGGCGATAAATTCGAAATCCGAAGCCGTGAGGCGTTCCCGACAATTTGGAGTTATCATCGGAAGTGAGACCGTAGCATCGCGAGTGCCATTCGATTTTTCATTCGTGTTTTCCTCTGGCGGCGGCGCATCGCGCACCGTCGCGCTAACGTGAAGCGTGTGCGCTTTCACACACGCTGCGCATTTTTCAACGCGGAGAAGTGCGCGTCGCGCCGTTTCGCAAAGGACAAGGGACAAAGAACAACGGACAGACGGAATATCGGGTTTCCGGCGCGGCGGAAACTGGTGTCAGACCCGTGCGCGCGCCGTGAGCCAGCTTGACAGCGTGTGCGCCCTGCGCGAGTTGAGAAACGAAACCATGAGGCAGTCTCCACCGCATTCCAAACGCACCACATGACCGCGCGCGAACATGATAATCAGTCTGTCCCTTGTTCCCTATTCTGCCGGCAATCTGTATCACTCGAAAGTCACGGTTGATCCATGCACCTACTACTACGTCCCTTCATGGGCTGGAAAAGAAGAGCAGCCAGAATGAAACCTCGAACGCTTACTTATTGCTTCGCAGTTGGCCTACTTGCAAGCGGATTAGGACTGCGTTGTCCCGGGGAGGAACTTCAAAAAGTTCCCGCATTCTCATATGAACATTGTAACACGGCCAAGATCTACATTTTAGAGAAAGGAGCTATTCGTCGCGCCGGCGAGAGCTTTCGGGTTACCGTGCTAGTTGCAAATGGCTTGCCGCACGCCGTGTTCTTGCAAGACATCGTTCTCGACCTTCGGATTCTTGGTGTTGGTATTAAGGATACTGCCCTCAAGCGCAGCCCGAGTATTGGAGTTAATGCTCAATTTAATTCACGGGCTATTCAGGAGAGGCTTTTGCATCTTCGCCCTGCGCCGCAGCGTACCAAACAAGGTGCCTTTCCATTCATTTCGACCGCCACTATTGACGTTCCACTCTCGCCGCGAATGGCGGATATTTCCGGAGTCCGCCTGTCTGACGTGGAAGCTGGGCGGAATTCTCTTCGTCTCAGCGGAGTATTTCGTTGGTTCTCAACCGGAACGCAGAAGTGGGTCGAAGAGACTGCGACATTTGATGTGATCGGGATTCCAGCGAATGAGAAGTGAGGAAAACGGAACAAGGGACAGACTGATTAGGGACAAGGGACAGACTGATTATTCGCGTGCGCGCGCCGTGGGCCAGCTTGACAGCGTGTGCGCCCTGCGCGAGTTGAGAAGCGAAACCATGAGGCAGTCTCCACCGCATTCCAAACGCACCACATGACCGCGCGCGAACATGATAATCAGTCTGTCCCTTGTTCCCTCACAAACGCGACTAATTTCCAAAAGATGAAAATAAGGATAAGTTTCATTGTCTTGGCCGTCATTTTTCTTCCAATCGCAGCGGTTTTGACACATAAATTCTACCCTGTTTGGCGTGGCAATCCGCCTTCAGTGGATACCGTGGTTTTTTGTCAACGCGTTCGCGGTGCTATCATCGTGACACTTAATGAGGACAATAACATTTTCAATACTGCTGCGACAGCAGACAGTAACTCGATGAATCGAAATGTTGCTACCTTTTTAAAGCGAAATGCCCCAGTTGATGTCTGGAGAGACGACTTTGTATCACCTGACGGAATGTTTCATGATCGTTTTGGGGCGCCATTACTATTTTCTTTAACACACAGCAGCTCATTTGAGCGACTGAATCCCAAACTAAAGGATAGGTATGATTCTTTACCTTTTGCAATTTGGTCTGCGGGGCCGAACGGGGTGGACGAATCTGGTTTTGGCGACGACATATTTTAAAAACGACTAACTAATCTGCGAGCTAATTGTGGAACAAGGGACAGACTGGAATGGCACTAGGGACAAGGGACAGACTGATTATTCGTCAGAGCAATCTGGACGCGGAGCGGCAGCGGGATCGGCTTGAGCGGAAGGCGCGGGTGTTCCAGGACGCGCTCTGGTGGGTGCCCGGGGTGCGGGCAGGATGAAAATTGATCGGGACTTTGAAAAAGCCCTGAACCAAATCCCGTCCGATGCGCTGCGTCGGAAAAGCGCATTGCGCGGAGAAAATGTTGGCGGTGCCGCGCACTTCGCGGGATGCTCGCGGCGTGCGGCGCTTCCTGCAAATCCTGTTCCTCGCCCTTCTGCTCACAGCAGTCATCGGCGGGCGCTACCTGTATAATCGCGGCCTCACGAAATCGTGGCGCGAGTGGGTCGTGCAGGAGGTGCGCAAGCACGGCGTCGAGGTGTCCTTCTCGCGGCTCACCGTGCGCCCGTTCCGCGGACTCGTCGCGAAGGACGTGAAAATCTACGACTCGCCGGCGCGCAACCGCGTGATCGCGCAGATGAACGAGATGGTCATCGAGGCGAACTACGCGAACGCCGCGAAGCACAAGCCCTTCCTCGACGCGCTCACACTCGTGGACACGACGCTGCAAATCCCGCTCGACGCGCAGAACCCGTTCGGCCCCTCCGTGCGCGTGGACCGGCTGAATGCGCGCATCCTTTTCCCGCCGGACCAGGTGCAGGTCACGCGGCTCGATGCGATCGTCTTCGGCATCCGCGTGCGTGCGAATGGCAGCCTGCTCATCCCGCCGGGCATGTCGTTTGAGAGGGAGAAAAATGGCGGCAAAGGCAACGCGTTCGCGGAGACACTCGTGCGCGAACTCGCCGCGCTGCGCTACGACGGCGCGCTGCCCACGCTTGCGGTGACTTTCAGCGGCGACCTCGGGAAGAGCGGCGACCTCACAGTCGAGGCGCAGTTTCGCGGCGAAAAAATCCGCCGCGGACGCTACGCGCTCACGTCGCTCGGGCTCTCCGCAGTCTGGCAGGACAACGCTCTGCTCCTCCAGCGCCTCGACGCCGCGGACGCAAAGGGAAAGCTCCAGGCCTCCGGAAACCTCGACCCGAAGACGCGCACCGCGGAACTGCGCCTGCGATCGAGCCTCGATCTCCCGGCCATGCTGCGCTCCGCAAATGTGAGCGCGCTCGCGGATTTCACATTCCCGTATGATCCGCCGCGGCTCGACCTTACCGCGCGCGCGGAATTCCCGAAGGATCGCGATGTGCCGCCGAAATTCCAAGTGCTCGGCCACGCGGACGTCGGGAAATTCCAGTACGGCGGCGTGCCGGTCGAATCGCTCAGCGCCGACATCTCGTGGGACGGCCGCCGATGGGCCGTGCGCGACTTTTCGCTGCTGCATGAAAATGGCGGCGAAATCACCGGCAACGCGCAGCAGGACTTCGACGCCTCGGACATCGGCGACTTCCGCCTCGGATTCACCAGCAACATCTCTCCGCAGATCTTCGCGCCGCTGCTTGCACCCGACGCCCGCGAGAAGCTCGCGCTCGTGAAATTCCACGAGCCGCCGCGCATCACCCTCAGCGCACGCGGCACCGAACCGGGCCTCGCCACGCTCTCAGCCGCCGGCGATCTGAAGCTCGGGCACACGGCTTTCCAAGGCGCGGACGTCGGCAGCGCTGACATCACATTCCGGCACAACGCAGGCGAGACCGCCGGCACACTGAAGCTCGGGCGCACGACCTTCCGCGGCATTGATGCCAGCAGCACCGACGTCACATTCCGGCACAAGGCCGACGCGACCGCCGGCACACTAAAGCTCGGCCGCGCGATCTACCGTGGCGTCGAGGCGCGCGGCGTCGAGGCCGCAGCCCGCTTCGACGGCCGCGTGCTCACGCTCGACACCTTCGAGGTCACACGCTCCGAAGGCTCCGGCAAAGGCGCCCTATCGCTGGACACCAAGACCGGCATCTACACGCTCCGGGACGTGCGCACCACGATGCACCCCGCCGAGGTCGCTCTGTGGATCGGCGCCGACCTCGTCCAGGACGTGAAGCCCTACCGCTTCGGAAAAAGACCGCCGGCGCTGCGGCTCGACGGCACCATTGACCCGCGCAAGGGCGGCACGCAGACGCGCCTCACCGTCCTCGCCGACGCGCCTGGCGGGATGGACTACACCTTTTGCAAAAAGGACCTCCACTTCGGCTGGATGAAGGGGCGGCTCTTTTTCACCGATGAAACCCTGAAGCTCACGGACGTGCGCGGCGAACTCTTCGGCGGCACCATCACCGCCGACGGCGACATCTCCACACTCAAGGCCAAGCCCGGTGAATCCCTCACGATCCGCGTCGCGGGCGCGGAATTTTCCAAGCTCACGAATATCTACTTCGGCTTCGACGACTCGAAGGGGAAGCTCGACGGCTCCTGCGTTTTCACCGGCAAGGGCGGCGTCGCGGCATCGTTGCGCGGCGAGGGCGAGCTCGCGATCACCGAGGGCAATGTCTTCGCCATCCCGTTCCTCGGCCCCCTCAGCGAAATCCTGAACAAGATCGTCCCCGGCATGGGCATCAGCCGCGCGAAAAAGGCCACCGCCACCTTCGCGATGGGCGACGGCATCCTCTCCAACAAGAACCTCGTCGTCGAAGGTAACGGCTTCTCCATGTTCGGCGACGGCCGCATCTGGCTCACCGAGGACAAGCTCGACTACGACGTGCGGATCAATGCCCGCGGCCTCCCCGGCATCCTGCTCTTCCCCGTGAGCAAGCTCTTCGAATACCGCGCCAACTCGCGCCTCACGAAACCCGAATGGAAACCAAGGGCGCTGCAAGGCCCGCGGCAGTGAGCCGCCATCTTCGCCCCGTGATTGGTGACTGGTGACTGGTCCTCCGGTTTTCCGTGAGATTCTCGTGAGCAGAGCACCAGTCACTTTTCACCAGTCACCAGTCACTGCCTCCCCGCACGCAAACCTCCCCGCTTCCCATCACGCACCATTCTCGCTAAACGCCCGGCATGAAAATCCTCGTCACCGGCGGCGCCGGCTACATCGGCAGCATCTGCGTCGAATACCTCATCAACGCAGGCCACACCGTCACCATCTTCGACAACCTCACCGAAGGCCACCGCGCCGCTGTGGATCCGCGCGCCACACTCATCACCGGCGATCTCCAGGAGCGCTGCGACATCGAGGACGCGCTCGAGCGCGTGAGGCCCGACGCCGTCATGCACTTTGCCGCAAACGCCCTCGTCGGCGAGAGCATGACGAACCCCTCGAAATATTTCCGCAACAACGTCTATGGCGGCATCAATCTCCTCGACGCCATGCACGCCGCCGGCTGCAAGCGCCTCGTCTTCTCCAGCACCTGCGCCACCTTCGGCGTCCCCGAGCGCATGCCGATTGATGAGACTTTGCCGCAGCGCCCCATCAATCCCTACGGCGAGAGCAAGCTCATGTTCGAGCAAGTCCTCCGCTGGTATTCCGAAATCCACGGCCTCACCTACGTCGCGCTGCGCTACTTCAACGCCGCCGGCGCCAGCGAGACCTTCGGCGAGGATCACCGCATCGAGACCCACCTCATCCCGAACGTCCTCAAGGTCGCCCTCGGCCAGAAAGCGAACGTCGAAATCTACGGCACCGACTACCCCACGCCCGACGGCACGTGCATCCGCGACTACATCCACATCCTCGACCTCGCGCAGGCGCACATGCTCGCCCTCACCGCCCCGCAGAGCGCGAAATACAACCTCGGCACCGGCGGCGGCACCAGCGTCCGCGAAATCATCGCCACCTGCGAAAAGGTCACCGGCAAAAAAATCGCCGTCATCGAAAAGCCGCGCCGCCCCGGCGACCCGCCCCGCCTCATCGCCGGCTCGGAAAAAGTCCGCGCCGAACTCGGCTGGAAGCCGCAATTCCAGAACGTGGAAAAAATCATCGCCAGCGCGTGGGCGTGGCATGTGAGGCATCCGAATGGGTATGGGGACTAGCACACCGACCTATGCCAGCGGTGCCGTGAAACCAGCCTGCACGAAATGACGGTCGAGGCTCAGCGCCTCGCGCAAGCCGCGCTGGTTCATGAGTTCGAAGCTCACACAGTCAATCCAGTCCCAGTCCTTGTCGGCAAAGCGACGGCAGCGATCCCATCCTGCAGAGAGCAGGCCGGGAGTGAGCGGCACGATTTCCAACCGTGGTGAAACACGGAGCGCGCCGACGATATTGATCGCCGCAGCCTTGTGCAGCCGTTTCGTGATCAGGGAAAACACCTCCACCAAGATGAGTTCGTGCGTCACGAAACGCCGCGCCGCATCCGCATACACTCCGCGCACCGCCCCGTGATCCAAGTCGCTCGCATCGGCCAGCGCGTAAATCGCGCCAGAATCCAGAAACATCGCCTCCATCAAACCGCGCGGTCCCGGCCGTAGAGGATTTCCTCCGCATGCCGCCCGGTGGCCTCCGCCTTTCCGTGGAACGAGCCGATCATCGCATCAAACGGATCGGGCTTCGTCGAAAGATCGCGCGGCCCCTCGAACATTCCGATGAATTCGTACGCGGCGTCATAGAACGACTTTCCACCCGCCGCGCTTTCCCCCGGCAATACGATCTCCACGCGGGTGCCGTCGGGCACATGCGTTGGCAGCTTGATCGTGTCGTTCTCGACGATTGCTGTGATGCTCATGGCGCTGAAGCTAGCACTCACACCGCACCGAGCAAGGCACGAGTGATTCATCGCCGGCTCGGAAAAAGTCCGCGCCGAACTCGGCTGGAAGCCGCAATTCCAGGACGTGGAAAAAATCATCGCCAGCGCCTGGGCGTGGCATGTGAGCCATCCGAATGGGTACGGGGATTAGCGCTTCTGGATCGCTTTCATGAGCCGCCGCATTGCGGCTACGGGATCGGCGTTCAGAATCCGAAGGTAGTCAACGAACTGGCAGACATCCAATTTTCTCTCTCCCGCTTCGATCTTGGACACCGTTGACTGCGGCCTTCCCAATTTTTTGGCGAGTTGTTCCTGCGTCCATCCCTGCGCTTCACGCAAATCCCTCAGAAGCTCCAAAAGAACTTCCCACTCTTTCGTGTAGAGCGATTTTGTGAGGCGCTTGTTCAACAACTCGCGTTTAGCCCGAAAACCGGATTATCCGATTTTGTGGATGTTTTGCTTTGCGCGAGAGGTATCGCCTCTCCTACATCTCGCGTTCACTGAACGTCGCTTTCCCCAAGAATATGCAAATCTTCATTCATCGAAACGGCCAGCAGGCCGGGCCTTTTAGCGTTGAGGAGATTCGCGATATGCTCGCGGCCCGTTCCATCGCTCCCACAGACCCCGGCTGGCACGAAGGACTGACTGACTGGCAGCCATTGAATAAGATTCTCCCAATTCCTGCACAGACGCCTGCCACTGTTCCACCACCGCTAAAAATCCCCGCGCAATCAACTCGAACGAACGCAAAGCAGGGAGCGAACACCGTGAGAGGTTCCATCCTCGATTTCAGCATCCAAAAGAACGAAGGACACATCAGCGGCGACGACAATAAACGCTACACGTTTATCGGAGAAGAATGGCGAATGTCAGAACCGCCCGTGCGAGGCATGAGGGTTGATTTCACCGAAAACGGCACGGTTGCTACGGCTATTTTTCGCGAGATTTCCAAGACTGCTTTTCCGAGCAATCAAGTCGCCGTTGGCGAACTGAATTTAGCGGGGCTTGCTCCGTATTACCGAGATGAATTTAAGAAAATTCAGGCATCAGGAGAGTCCTACACGGGAAAGTGGAACTGGGCCGCATTCTTGTTCGGCCCATTTTGGGCATTCACAAAAGGCGCATGGCACTCGGCAGTCGCGGCTCTCATCGTTACCTTGGTCACCGGAGGTATTGGCGGCATCGTGTATTGGTTCGTTTTCGGGATGCGCGGGAATTACGTCTACTACACCCTTCACGTTAAACAGAAGCAGCTCATGTTCTGAGGAACGAATCGAACAAGACGCATCACGTCAGCGTGGGACGGAAGCGTTCTTGTCTCGCGCGTGCGTTGTTGATTGCGCCTGCATCGGACGCCGGAGGCGTCACGGAAATTTGCCGGTAGCGCGAGCCACCGGATCCGATTCCAAATGAAATCTGCCCCGGAGGTGGCGGCGGAAATGCCCCGGTTTCCCGCGCCCTTGGCGGGGCGCATCGCGATTTGTTGCGGATCCGGTG
>Ga0208719_1000349_pt1 | contig 14392 bp, 9 predicted proteins | sample LakMenEpi30Jul09_FD_150747 | JGI IMG/M metagenome (GOLD analysis project Ga0208719, IMG submission 150747) | Freshwater microbial communities from Lake Mendota, WI - 30JUL2009 deep hole epilimnion (SPAdes) | ecosystem: Environmental > Aquatic > Freshwater > Lake > Epilimnion/Euphotic zone ... | reverse complement strand
GTGATTTATTTCGCGTCCAAAAATTGGGCCGAAACGCCGTTGGCGTTCAAGCCCGCCGGGCGAAATCCCCATTCCGGGAACGCCAACGGCGTTCCATCATTCAGCCCAGGGTTGCGAGGAACGAGCTACCCTGGGAACCGGGCAACAAATCGAAACAACCCCAACGGGGTTGCATCCCGCGTCCCAAATCCCGCGCCGTCCGAGCGGATGGAACCCCGTCGGGGTTCATGATTATTTTGGAACGCAAACCCAGGGTAGCCTTCGCCGCTTCGCGGCTGCGGCAACCCTGGGCTGGATGATGAAACGCCGTTGGCGTTCAAGCCCGCCCCGAAGAACGATTTGTCAGGCGCGGAGTTCACGTGAACTCCGCGGAGGCCAGCACGGGCGCGGCGGTGCCGATGAGCAGCAGGGGCGCGCACCACCACGCGCCGAGCAGGGCAGACAGCGTTTCAATTGCATCTCTCCGCTTCCCGCATACGCTCCGCGCCGTGAAAATCTTTGCCTACTCGAAGACCGACGTGATTCCCGTGCTCGCGGGGATTTTCCACGCGTCGTGTCTCGTCGCCGTGTTCCATTACTTTCCGATCCTGCCGTGGTGGGCGGTGCTCATTTGCGGGTTCCTGTTTTCGATCAGCATCTCTTGGAACATCAACGGCATCTCGCACAACTTTCTCCACAACCCCTACTTCACTTCGTCCATCCTGAACCGCGCGTTCAGTTGGCTGGAGTCCGTCACGATCGGCTTCTCGCAGCAGTTCTACGAATGCGTCCACCAGCAGCACCACAAGGGCAACAGCGATCGCAAGGACGAAAAGGGCGAGACCGTTGACTGGCTTTCCATCTACCGCTTCGGGAAGGACGGCGAGGCCGAGAGCGCGTGGAGCTACACATTCCTCAGCTTCTTCCGCGATGACCCGAAGGCCATCTACAAGGAGCTGAAGCGCAAGAATCCGTCCGACGCGCGCTTCGGCCTGATCGAGATATTCTCCTTCGTCGCGCTGCTCGCCCTCGGCTTCTGGCTGAACTGGCGCTTCATGGTCTGCTTTTATCTCCCGTTTTGGTATTTCGGCCACTGCCTGTCCTATCTGAATGGCTATTACCGCCACTTTGGCGGCAATCCCGACGTGCCCATCGCATGGGGCGTGAGCAGCTATCATAAACTGTACAATCTCATCTGGTTCAACAACGGCTACCACGCCGAACATCACTTCCGTCCCAAGATGCACTGGACGAAGATGCGCCAGGTCCACGAGCAGTTCGCCGAAGAGCAGAAGCGCGCCGGAGTCCGAGTCATCAAGCCACCGCACGCGCTCGGCTTCCTCGATCCCGATCTCCCGGAAAAGAGCAGGCCGCTCGTGCCGGTGGAGCCGAAGCAGGGCTAGGCGCCCCCAACGCCCGCCGAACGACGGCGATTGCAGCAGCCGGTCCACGGCTTTTGCGAGCGCCTTGTCATCCGGAGCCTTGTCGCCCACGAAAGCACATGATTTTCCTTTGCCACCGTACGGCGCGGAGCATATCGTCAGAGGAACCAAATGCCCCCCAGAAACCAAACGCCCCCGTATCATGATTGAACTTGAGGTTTACGCCGCAGGAATCCGCACCTTGGAGAAGATCCTGGAACTCGATCACGAACTCGAGGCGATCCCTGGGCTGCACTACAAAGTGGATAGCAACCACGACATCATTTACCTGGAATTCGAGCACGCGTCGGTGTCGGTGCAGGAGCTGAAGGGCATCTTTGCGAAGCTCGGGCTGGATGCGAAATTTGTCGGGACGATTCCACCGGAGCTGAACCCGAAGAAGACGCGGACGCAGCCGATTCGCCTGCCAGCGTGAGGAGCGCGAATTGACAGCCGGATTTTCATCTTTGGCCTTGGAATCCGGGACGGCTGGGAGGAGAAAAAGGGCTCATCACAAGCACGAATGATCACCACCATCGGCCGCACGACTCTGCGTGCGCTCACCTACCTCGGTGAGCTGGGCATCCTCGCGGCGGAAACGGTGAAGGCGATGTTTGCCGCACCGATCCGCTGGAAGCTGGCGCTGCACCAGATCATCGAGACGGGGGCGCGTTCGCAGATCGTCGTGGCGGTCACGGGCGCGTTCACGGGCGCGGTGTTTGCGGCACAGATTTTCTTCCAGTTTCACCGCTTCGGGATGGACTCCGCCGTCGGCTCGGTGGCGTCGCTCGCGCTCTTCCGCGAACTGGGGCCGACGCTCACGGCGCTCATGGTCGCGGGCCGTGTGGGCGCGGCGATCGCCGCGGAGATCGGCACGATGAAGGTGACCGAGCAGGTGGATGCGCTGCGCTCGTTTGGCGTGAGCCCGATTGACTACCTCGTGGTGCCGCGCTCGATCGCGATGATGCTCTCGATGCCGCTGCTCGTGGCGGAGGCGTGCGCGTTTGGCATCGTCGCGTCGTATTTCATCGCGGTGCCGATGCTCGGCGTCGCGGAGGCGCCGTACATGCGGAATCTCACCTTTTACACGCACGCCAGCGACATCGCGATCGCGACGATCAAGGGCTTTGTCTTCGCGGTCATCATCGTGTGCGTGAGCTGCCACGAGGGCCTCCAGACTTCAAACGGTGCGGCGGGCGTCGGTCGCGCGCCGACACGGGCGGTCGTGATCTCGTCGCTTTCAATCCTCGGCATGAATCTCGTCCTCACGTTCGCGCTGAACATCATCTTTCCCTCGGGCCAATGATCGAGGTGCGCAAACTCTCGAAGAGCTTCGACGGACGCCCGGTGCTCCACGATGTGGATCTCACCGTCGAGGAAGGGAAAACGCTCGTGGTGCTCGGCCGCTCGGGCTGCGGCAAGAGCGTGGTGCTGAAGCATCTCATCGGCCTGATGAAGCCCGATTCCGGCGAGGTGCTCGTGGACGGCGAGGACATCATCGGCCTGCCGGAGCGCAGGCTCACCGCGGTGCGGCGGAAGATCGGGATGCTGTTCCAGAGCGCGGCGCTTTTCGACTCGATGAGCGTGGAGGGGAACCTCGCATTTCCGCTGCGCGAGCAGGGCATGAAGGACGAGAAGGAAATTGACGCGCGCGTCGCCGAGGCGCTCGACATGGTGGAACTCGCGGGCGAGCAGCTCAAGATGCCGGCCGATCTTTCCGGCGGGATGCGCAAGCGCGTCGGCCTCGCACGCACCATCGTGGGCCGCCCGCGGTGCGTCCTTTACGACGAGCCGACGACCGGACTCGATCCGATCACAAGCGACAGCATCAATCATCTGATTCGGCGCTTGCAGCGCAGGCTCGGCGTCACTTCCATCGTCGTCACTCACGACATGAAGACTGCCTTTCACTGCGCGGACCGCGTCGCCCTCCTTCACGAGGGGCGCGTTCATTTCGACGGCTCCGTCGAGGAACTCAAGGCGTCCACCGATCCGGTGATCACGGATTTCATCGTGGGGCGCAGCGGGGAATCGGACTAAATTTCATGAAGAACGAATCGCGAGGCATCGAATGGAAAGTGGGCGTCTTCATGCTCATGGGCCTCGGCGTGGTCGCCTACATGGCGATCGCGTTCGGAAAGTTCAGCCAGGGGCTGAAGAACTACTACATGATCACGGTCGAGTTCCCGAATGCCAGCGGGCTGCTGAAGGGCGCGGATGTGAACATGGCCGGTGCGCGCGTCGGCTTCACGGCGGACGCGCCGACGCTCATCGAGGGACGCAGCGCCGTGCGGGTGGTGATCAAGATCCGGGACGGCATCAAGATTCCGCGCGCCGCCAGCTTCCTCGTCAGCTCCTCGGGATTTCTCGGTGATGCGTACGTGAGCATCAATCCGCCGGCGAATCCGGACATGGCGAACATTTTCAAAAATGGCGACACCGTGATCGGAACACGGCTGGAGGGCTTCGGCGATCTCGCGGTGAAGGGCGGCGACGTGATGGACGAGCTGAAGAAGCGGCTGCAGGAACTCGAGACGCCGATCAAGGACATCCGGGAGCGCGTGCTCTCCGACAAGAACCTGAAGGCGATTGACGAGACATTCTCATCGCTGAGCGAACTGACGCGCGATCTGAAGGGCAGCGTGAAGGGCATTGACGAAGTGATCACGAAAGCGAAGGAAGCAGTGGACACGGTCAAGGACACGGTCGGCTCGGTGAAGGCGCCGATCGCGAAAATTGATGCAGCCGCGGCCGATCTGAAAGCCACGCTCGCGAGCATCAAGTCCGCCGCGGCCGCGGCGGACAAGGCGCTCGATTCCGCGAAGGTGCTCATCGGCAAGGCCAACGCCGGCAAGGGAGCGCTCGGCATGTTGCTGTCGGACGGGGAGACTGCGGAAAATCTTAAGTCACTCATCCGCAATCTCCGCGAGCACGGAATCCTGTGGTACAAGAACAAGGGTAAGTAGCAGCGGCACGGCGACCGCCCGAGTTGAACGCAAATTCACGCAGTCCGCTCTGGCGTGCTGCGTGCTGCGAGGTCACTTTGAAAATCCAATGAACTCCGGCCCCACCATCACGCTCCTTCGGGTGCTCTTCATCGTGTTCACCGGGTTCCTCGGGTCGGAGATCGGCGGCAGCATCTGGAGCCTGCCAAAGCTCGGCATCTGCGCGGGTGTCGCGTTTGGCCTCTGCGTCGTCCTCGCCGACAAGCTTCTGAAGGGCTTCTCGCTGCGCATGTTTTCCTCCGCCACCTTCGGCCTGCTGCTCGGCCTCATGGCGTCGCGGCTCCTCATCGCCTCCGGGTTGCTCTACCGCACTCCGGCGGACATGCAGTGGCTCATCAGCCTCACCATTTACGCCACCTTCGGCTACATCGGCATGATGCTCGCGATGCGGAGCAACCGCGACGAATTCGCGCTCATCATCCCGTACATCCGCTTCCGCGACCAGAGCCCGAATGACATGCCGATCCTCGTGGATTCAAACATCATCATTGACGGACGCCTCGCCGAACTCGTCGCCACGGGCTTCCTCTCGCGCTCGCTGATCGTGCCGCGGTTCATCCTCGAGGAATTGCAGACGCTCGCCGATTCGCACGATCCCGCGCGGCGGGAAAAAGGCCGCCTCGCGCTTTCCCGGCTCCAGGAATTGCAGCGCGATCCGGCGCTCACCGTCACCATCCACGAGGTCCCCGTGGATCCGTTCGCAGCCGTGGATTCCAAGCTCATCCAGCTCGCAAAAATCCTCAGCGCGCGCCTCCTCTCGAACGATGGCAACCTGTGCAGCATCGCGCGCCTGCAAGGCATCACCGCGCTGAACCTGAACGATCTCAACAAGGCCCTGCGCCCCGCCGTCGCAGCCGGCGACGAGATCTCGCTCACGCTCACGAAAGAGGGCCGCGAGCCGCACCAGGCCGTCGGCTATCTCACGGACGGCACGATGATCGTCGTGAACAACAGCCGCGCGCAGGTCGGCAAAAATGTGCGCGTCGCAATCAGCTCCGTGCGCCAGACGAGCGCGGGCCGGCTTTTTTTCGCCGAACTCGCGCAGTGATCCCCGCCTCAGGCCCGGCGGTGCGGCAGGGCAATGGCGGTTCACACTTCGACAAATTCAGAGTTTGCGCAGACGCCTGCTGCGACTAATCCAGACGCCTCCAATTTTATGAACCTCACACGCACAGCTTACGGCACCTGGAACGGCGGACGATACATGCACTTCGGCGAGCCCGTGGACGAAGCGCGCTTCGACACCTGCATCCGCCGCGCATACGACAAGGGCATCCGCACATTCATGACCGCCGACGTGTACGGCAACGGCGCCGCAGACGAGGCCATCGGCCGCTCGCTCGCGGGCCTGCCGCGCGACAGCTACTGCCTCGTCGGCATCATCGGGCACGATTTTTACGGCGGCGCGCGCGACGGGCAGAAGGGCTTCCCGCGCTTCACCGATCCACGCCTGCGGCAACCGCGCGATTTTCCGGAATACGTCCGCATGGCCACCGAGCGCTCGCTCGCCCGGTGCCGCACGGATCATTTCGACTGCCTCATGCTGCACAATCCCGACAGCATCGGCTACTCGCAGGACTCCGTGTGGAAGGCGATGACGCGCATGCAGGATGAAAAAATGACCGAGCTGATCGGCGTCGCGCCCGGGCCGGCAAACGGCTTCACACTCGATCTCATCTTGTGCTTCGAGCGCTTCGCCCCGCTGCTCGACTGGGCCATGATCATCCTGAACCCGCTCGAGCCATGGCCCGGCAACATGGCGCTCCCCGCCGCGGTGAAAAACGACATCAGCCTCATCACGCGCGTCGTGGATTACGGCGGACTTTTCCACGACGACGTGCGCCCCGGCCACACCTTCGGCCCGCGCGACCACCGCACATTCCGCCCCGCAGGCTGGGTGGATGCGGGCGCGGCAAAAATCAACGCCATGCGGCCCATCGCGGAAAAGCACGGCCTCACGATGCTCCAGCTCGCGTGCGCGTGGAACCTCTCGCAGGCCCCCGTGAAAAGCGTCATCCCCACGCTCATGCAGGAAGTGGCGCAGGTGAACGGCGTCACGCCAAAAACCATCGAAGAAAAAATTGACGAGCTCGCCGCGCTGCCCTCCGTCACGCTCTCCGCAGACGAAGTCGCACAGATGTTTGAAATCGGAAACAACAAAGGCTGCATGGAACTCAAGGGCGGCAACCCCGGCCACATCGGCGAGCCCCTCCCCGACCGCTGGCCGCTGAACGACGAACTGCTCGAAATCGCCGCACGCTGGAAAATCGAACCCGCGCGCGACCTCGCCTGCACGCACGGCAAGGTGGCGTGAGCGGGACGAACAATACGAAGCCGGGGTGCGTGCGGCTTAGATGTTGTTGCGGGTTTTTCCGTTTTTGTCTCGGCGAGTTCTCCATGCGGCCAGATTTCCGCGGTTTCGAATTGCGCGCAAAATTCACCCGGCGAGACATCGGAAGGCTCATCCGATGTGTTACCTCCGATCCTACGACAGGTGACGGAACACCGAACGATGCACGGTTCTGCAAGGACAAGCCCTGCCGACTTCAGAAACCTGGGCTACGCCGACGCTTCCGGCAGCCGATGAGCGCACATAGCGCGACCGAACCGAGAAGTGCGGCCGTCGCAGGCTCAGGAACGACCGTGGCGGGAACAATTTGATACGCAGTCCCACCACCGGCCACCTGCACCGTGACCGCCATCCCGGCGCCGTAGCCGGCGAAATACACTCCCGGGATCACCTGCCCCAAGGTAAAGCCCGGGTCGTTGGAGAAGATCAAGCTGGACTGCAACGGGTCCAGGGTCACCGACGATGTCCCGATGGTGTAAGCTGACCCTGTCCAGTTATCGATGTTGAGTGTGATCGGGCTGCTCGACAGCGCGGTCTTTGTGCTGCCGTCCAAGGAACCGAAAGAAAGAGTGCCCGCGACATTGTTGAAATTCAGCGTGGAACTGACACCGGTACCTAGCTTCATTAAGGCGAAAGTTTGGAGGTTCGGACCGATGGACAGCGTGCCTCCGTTGCTCACGTAGTTCGCTCCGGAATTGACGGCGTTCGTTGCCGCTGCATTCAACTCGAACGTCGCCCCGCTGTTCACCGTCACGCTGCTGGTGCCGCCCACCGCGCCACTGCCCGTGACGGCGAGGGTGGCACCCGCGCTGACGACCGTTGCGCCAGTGTAGGCATTGTTCCCTTGCAGTGTGAGCGAGCCGCCCGCAGTCAGGTTTGCGCCGGCACCGGTGCCACTGATGTCATTGATTGCGCCCGCATAAGTGCCGCCGCCGGTTACGTTCAGCGTGCTGCCTCGGGCTACGGCGAGTGTCGCACCCGCAGTGGTGCCATTCAGTGTGGATATCGTCTGGCTCGCCGCGAGGCTCATTGCGCCATTGTTTGTCACGGCGGCGTTGGTCGCCATGGCGCTGTTCGCGCCGGTGTTGTTGCCGTTAAACTGCGCGCCACTGGCCACGTTCACCTGGGTGGTGTTCAGCAGGGATCCCGTGGTTCCCACGGTCAGCGTTCCCACGTTGACGTTTGTCTGGCCGGTGTAAGTATTGGCCGCGCTCAGGGTCACAGTGCCGTCCGACGTCTTGGTCAAACCTACGGAACCGGCGAGAATCGCACTCACAGACCCATTCTGCATGTCGAAAGTTCCGGTGCTGGTAAGCACGCCGGAGGTGCCGATGATCGAGCCGCCGGTCAGTTGCACTCCCGCCAACGTCTGGCTGTTGCTATTGATGTCAAAAGTGCCGCCACTTACCGACACGCTGCTGGCCGTGTTGATCTGGCTTCCCTGCAACAGCTTCGCCGTGCCGCCGTTCACCGTGAGATTTCCCGCGATCGCCTGCCCTCCACCCGTGTTCAGGTCCAGTTCGCCGCCGTTCACCGTGGTCATGCCCGTGTAGGTGTTGGCTGCCGTGAGCTGCGTGGTTCCGGTGCCAGACTGGGTCAGGCTGGATGCTGACGTGTTATTCGCGATCACGGAATTGATGATCAGGCCAGGGGCTGCGGCTGAATAATTATTCAGGACCAATTCTCCGCCTGGAGTGGCCGCTTTCAACGTGCCGAGGTTCGCCCCGCTTCCCGTGCCGATCGTCAAGCTTCCGGCACCGCCTGCCCCTGCTAGGATGCCGTTCACCGCCAGCGTCTGTCCCGCAAGGTCAATCGTCGCCGCACTGGTTCCGCCGGAGGCGCTCTGATTCAAGGTATTGATCGTGGTTACTGCGGACCCGAGGGTGATCGGATTCAAAATTCCCGACGCCCCTTCAACGATCTGAACGTTAGTGGCCGAACCGTCGTTAATGACTTGGGAAGTGCCGTTCAACCTTGGCACAAGCGTATAGCCGGTGTACTTGACGATCCAGCCGTTCGCCGTGTTGTTCTGGTTGATCGCAAAATCGGTCCCTCCGATGGTTGCCCACGGACCGAGGAGACCGGTCGTGGGACTGTTGAGGGTATTGGTGGTGGCGATATATTGCCCGCTGAAGTTCACCGTACCTCCGGGATTCCGTGTGATACTCGCCATCTGTAGCACGGCGGAGGTGTTGGAAGCGGTGTTGGCCGATCCGCCCCCGTTGGTGGCGCTACTCGTGTTGTTTCCGATGACGTTCGCCCCCCCGGTGATCGTCGTGGAGCCCACCACCTCGGTCTGCGTGCCTCCGGTCAACTGCAACGTGGCGGAGCCCAGCGTGAGGACTGCAGTGGAGGACAATTTGGTCCCATTGTTGGTCGAGTAGTCCAGCACCAGAGCGCCGGCACGCACGGTCGTGGTTCCCGTGTAGGAGGCGTTCGAACCCGAGAGGACTTGCGTGCTGGCACCGTCCTTGATCAGGCCGCCCGCGCCGGAGATAGCGCCGGCGAAGGTCGTGCTTCCAGAGTCGGTGCCGATGGTGAGGGTATTGCCGTTGAGGTTTACCGAGGAACTCGTCGCACCGGTCAGCGCGGCAATGGATTGATTGGCGCCAAGCACCAGGTTTGAAGATCCGCTGCCGGTTTGATCCATGAACACCGGTGACCGGCCATTGAGCGTGGGCAGGGCACCCACGCTATTCGCATTCACCGTCACTGCGTTGGTGAGGTAGGTCGGGCCGAAATAGGTATTAGGACTGGCACCATTCAAGTTGAACGTGCCGCCATTGTAGAAAATGTCGGAATTCAAGCTGCCGGTATTGCCAGTAATCTGACCCGTGATCGTGACGGTGCCGCCCAAGGAATTACTACCGACAAGTTCAAACGTGGTGCCGGTCTTGGTCAATGTGCCGGAAAACGTGACTGCGACATTTCCAGAATAGATGACCAGCCCCGTCACTCCAGTAGTGATGCCGTCGCCGACAGTGATGGGATTGCTATAAGTGCCACCGCCAGTAATTTGAAGCGTCGCCGGGGTGGTTGTTGTCGTGCTGGTCAACTGGACTTCTGACCCACCGAGGTTGGTAGGGCTTGCCACAGTGACGGTGCTGGCACTTGTCGTGCTGGCAATGGTCAGGGTTCCGGTGAAGCCATTATTGCCCCCCGCGAGCGCCAGGCTGCCCATGACCGTCACATCACCCGCGCCGCTGATGGGATTGCTATAGGTTCCACCTCCCACAGGCTGGTTAAACGTAACATCGGCCCCAGAATTCACGGTCAGGCTAGTACCGGCGCTCGTAGAGGTGACGCTGCCGGAACCAGCGTTGAAAACCGTCGCCGCGTCGCTGGTGCCGTTGAGCACGAGCAGGCCGGGGCCTTGTTTGGCAAGTGGATTTCCCCCTGTGAGATTGCCATTGAGCGTGAGCGTCTGGTTTGCGTCAACAATGACGCCTGCGGTGGCACTCGTGACATGAATGGCGTTGCCCAACGCAAAAGTCCCGGAAGCCTGCAACTGGCCACTGGAAAAATTGATGGATCCCACGGAACCGATCTGCGACGCAGACGTCATGACTAGGATGCCGCCATTGAGCGTGGTGGGGCCCGTGTAGCCATTGCTACCCGTGAGCGCCAGCGTGCCAGCGTTGACCGTCACGCCGCCCGCGCCGTTGATATTATTGCTCACCGCACCGCCATAGTTGTCGCTCCGGTTGAAAGCCAGCGTCGCGTTGTTGTTCAGAATCACGGCTCCGGAGCCGAGGGTGCCGGTCGTGCCGCCGTTACCCACCTGAAGCGTCCCGCCATTGATTGCGGTCGTGGTGTACGGGTTGGTGACGTTATTGGTGCCGGTGAGTATCAGCGTGCCTCCGCCGTTCTTCGTCAGCGTGCCGCCAGTCTGGATGCTGGCGTTGATGATCGTGCTGCCCGCCCCCGCGACGGTCAGATTGCCCGAGCCTGTGATGCTCGGCGAGGTGGCCGAGCCATTGACGATCAGTTTGTTGATTCCGGTGCTGTTGTTAGTCCACGCCTGACTTCCATTGAGGACGACGTTCGCATTGATCGTGTCATTCCCAGTGTTGTTACCCATGGTGATGCCGCCGGTCCCGACAGTCAGCGTATTCACGTTGCTCCCACTGTTACCAATGGTCACGTCGCTGGTGGCCGCGCTGGTGAAGTTCAGGCCGGCAATCGAAAACGGTGCCGCAAGATTGTTCGTCGTCAGATTACCCGCAGATGGCGTGGTCGTGTAGAAGTAAACCGTGCTCGCGGGCCCGGGAAGCGCATAGGTGTCGGTGTTGCCGGTTGCATCGGTGCGCCAGTTAGTGGCCGCTGTCGTGAGACCCTGCGTGTTCCAGTCGCCGTCCACGCTACCAGCCCAATAGGCGCCCGCGGGTGTCGCGCCGGCCACGAACAACTGCAAATTGCCGCTGTTGTTCAACAATGTGCCGGAGTGGGTCGTGTCCGCCCCGGTGAACGGCAGGAGCGAGAGGCCCGCAAGATTGGCGATGGTTCCGGAATAGCCGCTGATCAGCGTGTAGGTGCCTGGGGTGAGCGAGCCCAGCGTGTTGATGGCGACCGCGGTGGTGGAGCCGATGACCGGGAGCGTGGTGGTGAAGATGACGTCGTTGACGTTCGATCCGACCGTCTGGGCTGTATTGAGATCGAAGCCCAGCGTCGTAAACCCGTTTGTGGTGATGGGGCCGTTGATCGTCAGCGTCCCGACCGTGCCGGCAGTACCGGGATTCAGGGAGGCACCCTGCGCGTAAGAAGCCGCGCCGGCGGCAAGCGTCACGCCTCCCCCGATGCTGCCAGTGCCACCCAGCGTGCCCTTGTGACCGACACCGCTATTTACGGTCACAAGCCCGCTGCCCGTTCCCGACCCCGTCGTGTTGTTCACCAAAAGCACGCCGCCGTCCACCGTGGTTCCTAGCGTATATGTATTGTTTCCGGAGAGGGTCAGCGGCCCCGTGACAGTCAGGCTCCCGTCCCCGCTAATCGATCCCGCCGCGCTTCCATCATGCACCGTCAGGTCCACGGGAATGGGAAGATCGTATGAGTTGGCCGCACTACCGAAGATTACCGTGGTGCCTCCATTGAGCGTGGTAATTTTATTCTGAAAACCGTTCATGTACAGCGTTCCACTGGCCGCAGTCCCGATCTCCGCTGTGCCTCCGAACGTCGCTGTTCCGGTGTCAAACTGGCCGGTGATGATCGTATAGCCCGAGAAATTCGCGGCGCCCGCTCCTGTCAGCGACGCAAGCGTGTTGGTGGCGCCGACGCCCGTGAAGTTCATGGTACCGCCGTTGGTTACCGCTCCAAGGGTATTCGTGCCGCCAGCGAAGTTCATGATGCCGCTTCCGCCATTGCTCACCGGCCCCAGCGTAATGGTGCCGCCCGTATCAGTGAAGTCCAGACGACCGCTGTTAAGCACAGTGCCGAGATCCTGGCTCCCGTTGTCAAAGGTCGCTTTGCCGAGTGCACCTACGGTCAAATTGTTTCCGCTATTGAGGTTGCCACTGCTAGTCACCAACAATGTCCCCGCGTTTACTGTGGTCAATCCAGTGTACGTGTTCACTCCGGTGAGCGCCAAAGTACCGGTCGTCGTGCTATTCACGGTGAGACCGCCGGATCCGGCGACGACGGCGCTGACGGTCGCCGTTCCCGCCACATTCACGTTGACGGCATTGTTGGATGCGAGTGTCAGCGCGTTCGTCCCTCCCGTGCCGCCGGTGATTGTAAAACCATCGGAGTTGAAGGTCAGCGTCTGGACGGTGATCGCGCTGCCCAACTGCACGATTCCGCCCGTGCCCGTAAAGATCGCGGTATCCGTTCCCGTGCCCGGAAATGCGGCATCCACCAGGCTTGACCCGTCCCACCACTTGGAATTCGACGCATTCCACGTGCCGGCTCCGCCAAGCCCCGCACCGCTCGAAGCGTTGTTGCCGATCGCAGTGCCGTCGGCATCCCAATATACGACCGCCGCCGGAAGCGAGGCAGCACCGAGCAAGAGGGCAGAGGCCGCAAGCTTCAAAATGGAGCCACTGAGCGCTGAAAACTTGCGGGATTTCTGGTGGGCACCTGCGCGTTTTTGCTTGCGGGAGAACTTGAGAAAATGCGGATTTGTATTCATGACTTTTGGAATGAGAGGGATTTTATCACGTCGTGTATTTTTACCGCTGGCTTGTGTTGCGCTGTAAAAGGGGACACTGGGTGGGGCTCGGGAGGAATGATGGTACACTTTTTCGGAGAAAACAGGGGTGGACGCAAGGGCTTTTCTTGTCGTTTGCACGAATCTATCAGGCGGCGTCGGAGCGTAACAGGCGACACACATTCGTCACCTCTCGGTCTGTAGATATCCCTCGGCGGTTTATGGGTATTGACATGCCTCCGCAGCCCCCATTCGCAGTGTTTTCTGCGATGATAAACGATTGTCCATGCACGCTGCTGGAACTGGAACGGCGCTTCAGCGACGAAACGGGTTGCCGCGCAAATGTGTTTGGCTTGAGTTGGCCACAGGGTCTTGTTTGTCCCGCCTGTAGCGGCCGAGGTTCGATGTTCCGACTCAATCTTTGGTGTTGTGAAAATTGCCGTCGTGAAACCTCGACGCAGGTGTGACCTTCCGATCCGCGCTACCCGAGCAACGCGCGAATCTCCACCTCCCGCGAGCGATGCAAGCCGTCGGCGATCACGGGCACGCCCGCGATCCCCGCCGGGAGTTCCGGAAGCTGAATCCACGAACGGCATCCTCCAAACTTCGGCGAATCGGGAAACACAAACGGCACGTTCAATTTTTCCACGCGCACAAAAGCGACGCTCACGCCGTGCGTCCCGCCCGCCTCGCCTGCACGTTTCGCCGACGGCAGCTCGTACTGGAATCGCTTCTCGATCTCAGAGTCCTGCCAGATGTGAAATGGCGCGAGCCTGCGCACGACATCGAGTTCCACGACGTCGCACGTCCACTCCACCCGCACACGCAGCGCGATCTCATGCTGCCCATCCGCACGCAGCGCAGGCAGCGCGGCGTCCGGCGGCAGCTTCAGCTTCGTCACCTGCTCGTGGAAGAGCGTCGGGAAAAGAAAAAACTCCGGGTGCTCAAATCGGAACCCCGCGCGCCCCTCGGCAATCCCGCCCTTGCGGATGATGATGCTCTGCGCGCCGCTGCCGAGCGCATCGCATACCAGCGTCCATTCTTTGAAACCAATGCTCATGCGCCTCACGTAACGGAAGGCGCAAGACGGCGCAAGACAGCGGCGGGGGAAGATCCAACATCCAACACTGCCATCTGGCGCGTTCGTTGGATGTTGAAGGTTGAAGGTTGAACGTTCCCTCCCCGCCCCTCACGCGCCACTTGCATCCCGCCGCCGTTCCCGCGCAACATCCCCGCGTGCCGCTCCAATTCGATCTCCATTGCCACACGTGGTATTCCGGCGACGGAGTGAGCAGCCCGGAGGCGCTCATCGCCAGCGCGCGCGCGAAGGGCCCCCACGGCTTCGCCATCACCGACCACAATACCTGCGACGCCTTCCACCACATGGTCGCCCACGGCCTCGCGCGCACCGACGGCACACCCGTGGACGGCTTCCTCGTCATCCCCGGCGTCGAAGTCTCCACGGCCGAAGGCCACCTCCTGTGCATCGGCACCG
>Ga0208719_1000343_pt1 | contig 14526 bp, 13 predicted proteins | sample LakMenEpi30Jul09_FD_150747 | JGI IMG/M metagenome (GOLD analysis project Ga0208719, IMG submission 150747) | Freshwater microbial communities from Lake Mendota, WI - 30JUL2009 deep hole epilimnion (SPAdes) | ecosystem: Environmental > Aquatic > Freshwater > Lake > Epilimnion/Euphotic zone ... | reverse complement strand
TACCCCATTCGTCGCCAGTGAGGAGGTAGAGGAATCCTCTCTGTCCGGCGTTGTAGCCACCTTTGGTGCATTTTGAGCAGCCGCTGCCCTTGACTCGGCTAGATACTTGCGCTTGCCATGTGTGGGTGGGGTCGCGCGGGCAGAGCCACCAGACTTTGCGGTTGGTGCCAGCTGTCAGGGTTTCGGGTTGTTGGTTGCCGTTTAGAGTGGGGTGCCACTCAGCGACGAGGTTCGGGAATCGTGCCAGCGAGTTGGTTACGGACACACGCTGCCCTGCGCACTGAGAGCATCCCCTCCCCCTACTTCTATTTATGGCGGTTGCGGGCCATTCGTGGTCGGGCCCTTTCGGGCACTTCCACCAGATGATCTGGTGGCTTCCAGCGACGACATTGTCTGGGGTGAGGTCGCCGTTGAGGGTGGGGTGCCACTCGGCGACGAGGTCCGGAAACTGGGCGAGCGAGTTGGTCACGGAGGGTTGCAGTCCGGCGCAGCATCGACAGCCTCGTCCTCTCACCCTTTTAAAGATCCTTGCAGGCCATTCGTGGTCAGACCCTTCAGGGCACTTCCACCACACCACGAGTGTGCTCCCCGCAACAACATCGTCCGGTGTGAGGTCGCCGTTCTTGGTGGGGTGCCACTGGGCGACAAGGTCCGGATAGTTGGAGAGCCTGTTGGTTTCCGACACCTCCCTACCGGCGCAATAAGGGCACCCTCTCCCATGCACTCTTTTTAGTCCGCTTGCCTGCCACTCGTGGTCAGAGCCCTTCGGGCACTTCCACCAGATTTTCTTTGTGGTTCGGGCCGCCAAATCTTCCGGACGTAGGCCGCCATTCTTGGTTGGGTGCCACTGGGCGGCAAGCTCCGGGTAGTTGGTGAAGTTGTTGGTGACGGACGCTTTCCGGTTTGAGCAGCAAGGACACCCAAGCCCCTTCATCCGCTCTGCCACCCTTTCGTGCCATTCGTGATCGGGACCCTTCGGGCACTTCCACCAAACCTTGTGACTAGTGCCAGAGATGACCTGATCCGGTGTTAGATTACCGTTTTTTGTGGGATGCCACTGGGTGACAAGGTTCGGGAATCGAGCAAGCGAGTTCGTGACCGACACCTTCTGGTGAGCGCAATATGGGCAGCCGCTGCCGTTCACTCTACTGGCGCAGACTGCTTTCCATTCGTGGTCAGGTCCCTTCGAACACTTCCACCAGAATATCTTGTTCGTTCCCGCGACAACCTGATCTGGTGTGACATCACCGTTCTTCGTTGGGTGCCACTGGGCTACGAGGTCCGGGAAACGGGTAAGCGAGTTCGTGACCGAGACGACCTTGCCTCCACAGTAAGGGCACCCTCTCCCCCTACTCCGATTCGTCACAATTGCTGGCCACTCGTGGTCCGGCCCCTCGGGGCACTTCCACCACACTTTCTTCCCCGACCCAGAAGAAACATTCTCTGGCTTCAGATCGCCGTTCTTGGTTGGGTGCCACTGGGCGACAAGCTCGGGGATATCAGAAACTTTCCCTGACGGGGTCCAGTTCGCTCTCGCGCAGTCCGGGCAGCCGCTCCCCTTCGCGCGGTCAGCCCCACGGGCCAGCCAGTCTCTCCCACAAGCAGAGCAGGTCCACCAAATCTTTCTGCCGGTGCCAGCCTGAATATCACTAGGTGAAAAACCCTCATTCTTCGTCGCGTGAAACTCGGCTACGAGGTGAGGGTGGGTGAGACTCATGCACTCGACAGGCCGCTTATTTTTCTTATCCACGCTCGAACTCATGCAGTATTTCTAGCACCGTCTACCACGATTGTCAAACGCGGGCAGTCCAACCATCTGCTTTCCTCACCGGTAGCTTCTGGAAGGTCAAAATCCGAGCCCAACATCACCATTCGTGCTATTATTTTAAACAAGCAGGAGGAAGCAAATGTCTATTCCACAAGGGTGGTACCCGGACCCCGGCGGGGGTGAGAATCTTCGCTGGTGGGATGGGCTCAATTGGACTAACCACGTGAGTCTCAGGACTGAGCCCCCCGCAAGAAAGCCCCCTTCCGTGGGCGGGAAAAACAACACCGTTACGATTGTGGCGGTTGCCGCCTCTGCCTTTGTTGGAATTATGTTCCTTCTCTCTCTTGCGGCGCTCTTCGGTCCAAACAATTCTTCAACCGCACAGGCTCCCCCAACGAGTTCAACTACAACAAGTAGTTCCACAACCACATCCAAGCCACCCACGACTACCACTACAACCACAACCACAACTCAACCGCCCACAACTCAAACAACTATACCACCGACGACAGTTCCTCCCACAACGGCGGCTCCCCCAGCCACCGTAAGTCCACCAGCACCTCAGCCGTATGACTGGGAGGGGGTCGGTCCAGCGGTAAGGCAGCCAATTGAAAGAATGATCGCTAATGGCGACTGCGCTGGACTTGAGCGCGCTTTCGACATCGCATACCGTGAGACAGCAGTAGATTTAATGGATTTCTTGGCCGATGAGATGTACCGGCTTGGATGTATATAAGAAAGGAAAGTGCAGTGAAAAGCAGATCGACCTATAAGACGTTTACCTTACTGAGCGTCTTCTTTCCGTTGAACAGGATTTACCTTGGGACCGAAGTGTCCGCAGGGCGACTCCTAACGGGAAACTATCTTGGGTTCGGCTGGTTAATGGACCTCATGTACATGGACAAGACCTTTGATGAGGCAATGGCCAAGCGCGGATTCATGAACACGGACATCAGGAACTGGCAGGGCCGGTAGCCCCCTACTTTCCCCGCTTGTACTCCCGAATAGTGTCGTAGATTTCTTCGACCCATTCGGTGTCGTCGCCGAGCATGGTGGCCATGTCGGTGAGTCGTTGGATGGTTTTATGGATGATGTTTTCTTCAACGGTGCGGTCGGCGTAGACGTAGTAGGCGATGGCGTTTTGTCCGTCTCGGTGGCAGCGCCCTTCGATTTGAGCACAACTTAAAGCCGAGTAGCGCACATCATGGAGCACAGTCACGCGCTGCATGTCGGTAGCTTCTGCGGCGGTCTCTCCAGCGTGGAGCGAGATGCCCTCGGTCGGGGTGAACAGGATGACGGGGGCGTCGCCTTGCTGGAATCGGATTCGTTCGGCTTCTTTTTCGTCTGCGGTCATGTCGCCGACAATGGTCGCGACTTTAATCTTTTTGGCTTCGAGGATGTCGCGGAGTGCGTCGACGCTTTCAAGGAACTGGACCGAAACCGCTACTTGGAGGTCGTTGGATAGGAGGTCTTCGACGAGTTCGACGGTGCCGGGGACGCGGACGTAGCTGGCTTTCTGGCGGAACCGGAGCTGTTCGACGAGGAGGTTTTGGGGGTTGCGGCCTTTCATGGCGAGGTTGACTTCGCGGCGGAATTCGAGCCATGCGTCGTCGTAGAGTTCCCAGCCTCGCGGGTCGAGGTCGATGGGGTAGGGGATGCGTTGTTGTTCGGGCCATCCGGCGATGTCGGTGGGGCGTCGGCGGATCCCGACGAGCGGGTCGGTGTTTTCGAAGAGGATGTGTCGCATGTGGTCGAGGTCGGCTTCGTTGCGGACCCATTCCCACGCACCGTAGGCACCCTGCCTCACTTCCATGTTTTGTGATTCGGCCCAGTATTGGAAGTCGGTGAGGTCGCCGACGGTGGTGCCGGTGGACGCGGCGAGGATGGGGGCGAGGTAGGAGAGGTGCAGCGGGTTCTGTCCGGCGGTGGCTGACAGCCACAGGCAGAACGCCTTGTGGTCGGATCCTTCTCCGGCGAGGCGGCGGCAGGCGGTGGAGCGCTGCGACTGGGGGTTGCGGAGTAGGTGTGCTTCGTCGAACACGATGACGTCCCAGTTGATGAGCGGTTTGCCGAGCGCCGCGATCTTGCGGTTCTTCGTGCGGGTTTTTTTGGCGTCGGTTGCTTCTTTGGGGACGGACAGGAGGTTTTTGGTGCGGTCGTAGTTGATGACCAGCCAGTTGATGTCTCGGTCTGCGCCCATTGCGGCGATGGATTTGCGCCAGTGGGGGACGACGGCTAGCGGGCACAGCACGGCCACGTTGGTGGGTTTCATCCGCATCACCCCAGCGATCGTGGCGTACGTTTTACCTAAGCCGACGTCGTCGGCGAGCAGGAATCCGGGGAGGTCGGACAGGTAGGCGTCCACCATGGCGTCGGCGGCTTCTTGCTGGTGGGGGTGGAGCTCCACCCCGGTGGGGGCGTGGTTGTCGTCGAGGTAGGCAGCCCCTGCGTCGGGTCCGTTGAGTTTGTCTTCCTGCCAGCGTTCCCACGAGAACGGCCGCGACGCGTACGGGGCGAGCTGCCACGGGAGCTCCCCGGTGTACAGCCACGCCCGCAGACTTTTATCCCACTTCGCTCCATAGGTGGTTGCCATACCCCGTTCGGTCCACGGGATATCCAGCAGGTGGGTGCGTTCAGTCGTCATACAGGTAGTTCTGTCGGGTTCAAAGGTGTCTGAGGCGTGGACACCAAATGTATCCTGTCTCGTGATTTTAACCCGAAATTTCGGCATAGTTACTCTCAGTAGCAGCACGAAGGAGCTGAGAGAGCATGGCGCTTGGAAATCGTCGAAAGTCACGGGAGCATACGGCTCGGAGCCGCCTCGGCAACCTCTTTGTCCGCAACAAGGGCGTCCAATATAATGATGACCCTCTGGGTAGCTCTGCCGCTGTTTCCCGTGGTCGCGCCGCCGGGCAGGCGCTACAGCAGTTCAACGAAGAGGGCGGCTGGAGTCCCCATCAGCATGAACGGAACTCCGATCTGGTGAAGAGTATGGCCTTGCGTCAGACGGTCCGGTCCAGTCGGAACTCGGTGTTCGGTAGCCGGGGCAAGCTTTCCATCTCCGGTCAGGAGATCCCCATTTCGAACATGACTGAGGTGATCGGGTCACGTGAATCCCGTTCAGGAAACAAAGAGTACGTTGAGGTTTTCTACAACACCTTCGACAACAACACGGTTGTGGAGCGGTACGAGCGTGAGGAGGGTGGCTGGTGGGCTCCGTCGTGGCCACCGCAGGCGGACGGCGGCCGCATCCAGTCGATGGTGTTCCCGGGTGGCGCCCGCATGGTGAAGGGTCCGAACGGCGGGGCCGTGATTTTCAGCAATGACGGCCGTGTTAAGTTTGAGGGTGGGGAAGGCTACGAGATGAGGGAAGCGTTCCAGCGGGACTGCACCGAATACGGTCGCGTCATCTCCGCTGCCGGGGGTGACGACGTCGTCGTCATCCTGCAGGAAGACGATCAGGGTCGTAAGACGTTGACGACGATGCAGGTGTGGAGCGACGACTACGACCCAAAGACGGAGGTCGGTGGGGCTGTACACCTGCGGGTCCACAGCGTGCCTATCCACCCCGAGTTCACGTCAGTGTACTACGAACCGGACCAGTTTAGCCGTTCTAACATTAAGGCGGTTAAGGGCGGGGACTCGATTTCTTCGATGTCGCTGAGCGATGTAGAGAACCAGTCGAAGGCACACGACGACATCAACCGCTCCCGTCGCCGCGATAACGCGTGGAAACCTCCGGTGCTGCCCTACCAGCAGCTGGACCCGAATCGCCGACGCCTCTGACCCGCTTCTCTGCTGTCGGCGCTGAGCGCTTTCGCTCTCGGCTACCAGATGTAGACGCGGTGTGCGGTGGCGTCGAACCCTCCGGTTATGAGGCGCCCTCTTTTACTCCGCACCCCTACTGCCGGTATCTGCGGTCTCTCGGAGGTGCTGAAACAGGCCGTAGATGACCCCAACAGCCCACGCCGTCACCGTTTCGGTGTCGACGTTCCGGTTAAAGAATGTCCCGGCGTCCGGTTCCCACCACGCCGACTGGTGCCCGTTGGGGGTGACGGCGACGACAACGTACGACACCGCTGACGTGTCTTTCTCGACGATTTCGAGGAGGTGGCCGACGTCGAGGTCGCGGTCCACGGTGAGCGGCACCCCGTTGATGTAGGTGTCGTCGTCGACGTGCCACAGTTTCGTGTTGTGGTGGTCGGTGCACCCCCAGTTGTACCGGACGATGTCGGTTGGGTTGATGCGCAGGAAATGGTGGACGATCTGCTCTCGTGTTGCTGTCACACCCTGTTTGAGGATCGCTGGGTGCCGGGGTGTCAACGGGTTCTTGCGGCACAATCAACCGTATGAGTGAACGATCGGTGCCGGTGCGGCCCTACAAAAGAGGGGACGGGACCGCGGTGTCGGGCCACACCCGGCACCTGCAGGCGCCGAACCCTGCTGTCACCCCGGTGGACACGGCGGCGCTGCGCAGCGGGCTGGAGTCCATCGCCGAGCCGTTCCGTGACATCGACGGGGTACAGGTCCCGTTTCTTGGGACCACCCCGGTGGGTTCACCCCCAGATTTTTCGGGGTGGCGCCTCTGTGGCGTCGACCTGTCTGGGTTGGATCTGCGGGGCGCGAACTTCGCTAACTGCGCACTCGTGGACGTGACGTTCGCCGGGTCGGACCTGCGGGACGCCACCTTCCGGAACGGCACCCTCGATGGTGTCGACTTGACCGGCGCGACGGTCACTGGGATGTCGCTGCGGAGCGTGTCAGCGGTCCGGCTAACCGCCGACGAACTAGACGTCACCGACGTTGACATGGCGCTCGCCGCTGTCGCGTTCACCAGAGAGAAGCCGCGTCCGGTGATCCGCAACCTGAACGCCGCCAGCATCGGACACTCGACGCTGCAACGCATGGACGTGTCCGGGCAGGACCTGTCCCGACTGGGCACGCGCCAACCGTCGGGTCCGTCCGACTGGACCGACGTTGACTTCAGCGGCTCGAACCTCACCGGAGCGGATTTCGGTTCGTCGGTCATTAACGGCTGCGACTTCAGCAGGGTGACCGCCCCCGACGTGACGTTCGCACTCGGATCCATCGAAGCATCGTCGCTGCTCGGCGCCGACTTCTCTGGCGGGGACTTCAGCCTATGCAACATCTCGAACTCGAACTTCACCGGAGCGAACCTAACAGGAACCAAGTTCAGTATTTTCAGCGTGTCATCCAGTAGCTTCGGGAAAGCAAACTTCTCTCACGCTGACATGTCCGACCCGAACGAACGCAACGGACCTGCGTTTGAGGTGTGTGACTTCCGGGGTGCGAACTTCACGCAAGCGAACCTCGGGAAGAGCGACTTCGCGTCCGCGTACGGCTACTGGGACGGTGACGAAAGCCGCCCGGTATCAGATCTGCGGGGGTGCACGTGGACGGGAGCGAACACGAAAGACATGACCGTGAGTTGCGACAACGGGCGCACGTTCATTGACGAGAACGGGTACGACGTGGACGTGGACGACTGGCTGGTTGCCGACTATGAGCGGTTCAGCGTGAACGGCGCCACCGCTGCTCTCGGGGTGGACGCCGACACCCTCGCGGTGCTGGCGTGGGGCGGGGTGGTGGAGGTCCGCGACAACGTCACCGGGCAGGTCGTTGACGACGTCGCCGACCTGACCCGCTGCCACATCCCTATCTGGGCGATCCAAAACTACATGTAGAAAACAGGGGTCCACCGTCCCACCGGCAGGCTATCCTTTACGGGGAGGAGGTGCAGCGTGTTTAATCCTGACGGCGGCGGGTATTTCGGAGACTTCGGTGGCCGGTTCGTTCCCGAGACGCTGGTACCCGCGTGCCAGCAGCTCGACGAGGCGTTCCGGGACGCGTGGGCTGACCCGGAGTTTCAGAGCGAGCTGGATCGGCTGCGCCGCGACTACGCGGGGCGCCCGTCGCCGCTCACCGAATGCGGGCGGCTGTCCGACCATTTGGGGGTGCGGGTCCTGCTGAAACGCGAAGATTTAAATCATACTGGCAGTCACAAGATTAACAACGTGTTGGGGCAGGCGCTGCTCGCGAAGCGGATGGGGAAAACCCGACTGGTGGCGGAGACGGGTGCCGGGCAGCACGGGGTGGCGACCGCGACCGCCGCCGCGTTGTTCGGGATGGACTGCGCCGTGTACATGGGTGAAGTGGACATTGAACGCCAAGCGTTGAACGTGTTCCGGATGCGGCTACTCGGCGCCGAGGTGCGCCCGGCAGCGTCCGGGTCACGGACCCTGAAAGACGCGGTGAACGAAGCGATGCGGGACTGGGTCGCCACCGTCGAGGACACCCACTACTGTCTGGGGTCGGCGATGGGGCCGCACCCGTACCCGTGGATGGTCCGCGAGTTCCACTCGATCATCGGGTGTGAGGCCCGCGACCAGTGCCACCGGCTGCTGGGTGGCGTCCCTGATGTGGTGGCGGCGTGCGTGGGTGGCGGGTCGAACGCCCTCGGGATCTTCTCCGGGTTCGTGGACCGCCCCGACGTCGAACTCGTGGGAGTGGAACCGGCCGGTGGGGCAGCCGTGGGGCGCGGCACCCCCGGAGTGGTCCACGGCATGAAAAGCTTCCTGCTGCAAGACGAGTTCGGGCAGGTCAGCGAAGCACACTCGATCTCGGCGGGTCTCGACTACCCGGGGGTCGGGCCCGAGCACGCCCACCTCGCCGACATCGGACGAGCCCGCTACGAATCGGTCACCGACGACGAAGTCGTCGACGCGTTCCAGCTGCTCGCCCGCACTGAGGGGATCATCCCGGCGTTAGAACCAGCGCACGCGCTGGCGTGGGTGGTACGGGAACGTGACATGCTCGCCGGGAAAACGGTGCTGGTGAACCTGTCGGGGCGCGGCGACAAAGACGTCGCCCAGATGGCCGAGCTACTCAATCTGTGACGTCGGCATAGTTTCTCGTATGGGTGAACGTTCGGTGCCGGTGCGCACCTACACGAAGAAGGACGGGACGGCGGTTGTCGGGCACGACCGCAAGCTGCCCGCGACAACGTCGGAGCGTCAACCGTCAACGACCGGTTTGCGTGGCGTCCCCGTCGACGACAGCCACCTGTACCGTGACGTCGCCGGGCAGCGCATCCCGCTCGTCGACTCCGGGCTCCCGGCCGTGTACCTGAAGTTCACTGACGTCCCGTCGGGCGCCGACCTGTCCGGGTTGAATCTGGCGGGCGCCGACTTCTCCAACACCGGGCTCGTCGGCGTGTCGTTCGCCGGATCGAACCTCACGGGAGCGAACTTCTATGCGGCGTTCATGCGTGACGTGGACCTGCGGGGCACCACCACCACGGGGGCAAGCTTCAAAGGGACCCGCGGGGAGCGCCTCTCCGCCGACACCCTCGACCTACAAGACGTCGACCTGTACCACGCCACCCTGTCGTTCAATCGCGCCGAACCGCCACCGAAGGTCCTGAACTTCTCGGTGGCCGAGCGGCACACGGCATCGAAGATCAACTGGGCGGACATGTCTGGCGGCGACCTGTCCGGCATGGGCAGCCGGTGCGACAACGTGAAACTGTGGGATGTGAACCTGTCGAACGCGGATCTGCGAAGCGTCGAGATGTCCCGGTGGGAGCTCTCCGGGTGCGACCTGTCGAACGCCGACCTGACCGACGCCCGCATAACAATGACGTCGTTCTGGGAGAACGTGACCGCGCACGGCGCCCGGTTCGACCGGGCCATCTTCGACGACGTCAGCTTCGTGGCTTTCGATGCCGCTGACGCGACGTTCCGGGAGGCGCAACTCAGTCGAGTGCACATGCTTCACGGGTCCCTCATCCGCTCCGACTTCACAGCCGCGACGTTCAAAGAGCGGTTCGCGGTCGAGCACTGCGACTTCCGTGGCGTGAACTTCACCGACGCCGACCTCGGCGCCACCCGTTTCGCGTTCGGCCCCAGCAACGACCCGACGTGCGACACCACCCACACCACCGATCTGACCGGATGCACGTGGGTGGGCGCAAAAACAGACCACATGAAATTGTCTCAGCGTGGCAGCAGGCCGACGGAATCCCCGACCGACTGGTCGTTAGAAGAAGTGTGGCAGGTCACCCAGTACGAGCGTTACGGCATCGACGAAGCTGTGGACTTACTCGGGGTGGACCGTGAAACGCTGGCAGTGCTGGCATGGGGTGGCGCGATCGACGTCCGGGACAACGAAACGTGCCATAACGCGGAACAGTCCGGCGACCTCGACAATTGCCACATACCCATCTGGGTTATCCAGAACGGCATCTGACCGCATCAAACTCTCCGCATGCGGCATAGTCGCTGGTATGGGTGAACGCGTCGTCAAAGTGCACACGTACGTGAAACGGGACGGGACCGCTGTGCGCGCCCACGACCGGAACCTCGGCGGCGCCATGGGCGCTGCGGGCAGTAGTGACGCCAGCCTGCGGGACGGACTGAACGAGTTGGCGGGGGAACGCCCGTACCGCGAGGTCCTCGGGAAGCGCATCCCGCTGGCTGGCACCGGTGAGCAAGACGAAGAGTCGGTCGTGTTCCACTCGATTCCTGAGGGTACCGACCTGAGTGGTCTCGACCTACGTAGTGCGTCGTTTACTGGTCAGACTATCACCGGCGTGAACTTCCAAGGTGCTGACCTGCGCGGCGCCTCCTTTTTCGCGTCCCGCCTGTACTCGTTGGACCTGCGGGGGGCGCGCACACAGGGCGTCAACTTTGAAAACTCGCAAGCGTTCGGGCTGATCGCCGACGAGCTCGACTTCTACGGCGTCACCGCCACTGGGAGCATCCTGCGGTTCGACCCCATCCCCGGCCCGGACGGTGAGGAACGCTACCCGACGATCTGGAACCTTGACCAAGCGCACCTCGGTTCGAACCTGCTCGTCGGGTTCGACGTGTCCGGTCAGCAGCTCAATTTTCCTCAAAAACGAACGACCGTCGATTTTGAGAAAGGGAACTTCGATGACGCCGACCTGCGGGGCTCCAGCCTGAAACGTTACGCGTTCCGTGAATGCTGGCTGCGGGAAGCGAACCTAACCGGTGTGGCCGCCGAGAACTCGATCTGGAAAGGGGTGAACGGCAGGGGGCTCGTCGCCACCGGCGGGAACTTCACCGGGGCTGCGTTCATTGAAAGCGACATGAGCGGCAGCGATTTCACCCACACCCAGCTCGGGGTACGTGAAATCACCAACAGTAAGTTCGACGACGTCAACTTCACCGGCACCTCGTTCGAGTACAGCTTCACCGGCACCTCGTTCGAGTACAGCTTCCCACCGGCGGTGGAGGGCAGCAGCCTGCGCGGCGCGAACTTCACCGACGCTGACCTCGCCGACACCAACTTCGCGCCTTTCAACCCGACGAACATGTTCGACGACGGCGCCGAGTGGCCGTCCACCGACCTGAGCGACGCGACGTGGACGGGTGCGAAAACGGCGAACATGGTGGTCAGGCAGGTGTTGTCCGGCGAAGCGCTGACGGTGCACGGTGACGCCTCCGACCGGACTGTCCGACAGTTCGCCGAATATGAACGGTTCACCCTCGACGACGCCGCCGACCTCCTCAACGTCGATCGGGACACCCTCGCGGTACTCGTGTGGGGCGGGGAAGTCGAGATGCGCAACAACTACACGGGTGACGTCATCACCTCAGGTGACACGGCCGACGGGCACATCCCGGTGTGGGCGATCCAGAACTACCGGTAATCGGTTCAGGTGCGGGCGTCGATGGTGGCGTCGAGGAGCGCAGCGAACTGTTTGCTGCTGCGCCGCAGCGTCGCGAACTCGCGGGCTGACATGACCGCCACCACACAGTCGCTGGTGGCGCGCACCGTCGCGGTCCGCATGTGGTCGTCGTTGTCGAGGGCGAGCTCCCCGACGAGCTCCCCGGTGCCCACCGTCGCCACCTGCTCGCCGTCCCGCAGCACCTCGGCGGACCCGTCCACGATCAGCATCGCTTCGCGGGCCAGCTCCCCTTCACGGCACAGCGTCTCGCCAGCAGAAACGTCAATAGTGGTGGAGAGGTTTTCTATTTCTTTGGCTAGCGGCTTTTGCTTCATACCCTCAGTATAACGAGGAGCCGTCGCCAGTTATTTCGGTTCCCGTATTTTTTATAGAAATCGGTACACTGGTTGCATGGGAGTGAACGACGACACTACTTCAGTGCTCACTGCGGGGTTCGAGCTGGGGGTTCTGGGTTGGAACACGGCGGGAACCCTTGAACGGCTCCTCGGCGGGGACGGCGACGTGAAGCTGACGGGGCTGCACCGGGCCCCCGGCGGAGTGTGGCTGTGGCTGAACAGCACCGTCCGCCTGTTCTTCGCCGGGTCCTCGCCCGGGCACCCGCCCATCGGGGCGCTGCTCGTCGGGGTACAGGTTGCGGGTTCGTCTGTGACGCTGCGGTTCAAGCGGCGACGTAAGATCTACACGTGGACGGGGGACGCTCTGCGCAGCGGTCCCGCCCAACAGCTCTGAGCGGGGGCTTCTACGGGTTCTCGTCGCGTAGGTGCGCGAACGTTCGCGCCAGCCCGTCCCGCAGCTCAACCGTTGGGGTCCACCCCAGTTCGGTGCGGGCCACCGTGATGTCGGGTTTGCGTTGCTTCGGGTCGTCTTGAGGGAGCGGTCGGTGCTCAACAGGGAGGTGGGTGCCGGTGATCTGCTGGATGATGTCGGCGAGTTCCCGGACGGTGATCTCTGCGGGGTTCCCGATGTTGACGGGGTGCGGGTGATCGGAGCCGAGGAGACGCAGTAGTCCGTCGACGGTGTCGGTCGCGTAGCAGAACGACCTTGTCTGGGTGCCGTCCCCGTACACGGTGAGTGGCTCCCCTGCCAGTGCCTGCCCGATCATGTTGGTGACGACCCGGCCGTCGTCGAGACGCATCCGGGGCCCGTACGTGTTGAAGATGCGGGCGACACGGGTTTCGGTGCCGTACTGTTCCCTGAACGCGGTGGCGGCGGTCTCAGCGAACCGTTTCGACTCGTCGTACACGCTGCGTGGCCCCACCGGGTTCACGTTCCCCCAGTACGTCTCGGGTTGCGGGTGCACCAGCGGGTCGCCGTACACCTCCGAGGTGGACGCCAGCAGGTAGCGGGCCCCCTTTTTGCGTGCGAGCTCCAGCGTGTGGAGGGTGCCGACGCTGTTCACGGTCAGCGTTTCAATGGGGCGCCGCAGGTAGTCGGGTGGGGACGCCGGGGACGCAAGGTTGACGACGGCGTCGACGTCACCGGCGTACGTGAACGGCACGGTGGTGTCGTGGACGTGGAACGAGAAACCCGGGTGGCCGGTGAACAGGTCGACGTTGCGCTGCGTCCCGGTGGACAGGTTGTCGGCAACCACAACCCGGTTACCTTCCGACAGCAGCTTCTCGACGAGGTACGACCCAATGAACCCCGCGCCACCAAAAATAATAAAAACGCCCATGACGCGATTATAAGCATAAATGAGCGGTTCGAAGGGGACGAGAAGAAAAAAGTCTGCTTTTTTCGCCTATGTGTCAATGACCGTGTGGTAGATGAACAGCAGGGTGTCGCGGGCTTGGCGGGACAGCAGCGGATCTTGGCGGATGGCATCCACTGTGGACGCCGGTTCGGTTCCGGGTGCCCGCATATAGCCGAGATGTGCAGCGCATTTATTGTGCACCCCGAGGGCGTCTTCGATGGCGAACACCATGTCGGGGTCCGGTGGGGCGTACTCTTCGTGGTCGCCGAGCCACTGCGACATGCGCTGCGGGGAGATCCCGACTTGGAGTGCGAGCTGGCGGCGGGACAGGCGGGCGTTGATGAGTTCTTCGTTGACGGACTCCCGCCACGCTTTTGCTCGCGGGTCGTTCGCTTTCATGCTTTCTCCTTGTGGTGACGCAACGGATGCAAAGTGGGTTCTACGGCGCCTTTGGTGGTGTTGACCGCCACTGGCGGCACCCAGCGCAACACCAGTTTGCGTTGCTCGGGGTCGCGACGGGGTCCAACCCAGAACCGGTGCCAGTGGGCTTTGCGTAGGTGCGGCGCCACTGTACGTGTTCCGTCACCGGTATGCGAACTGGCGGGGCGGCGGGCGGCACGGATCGCTGACCCGACCCGCACCCCGAGACTGTGCAGCTGGTAGGGGGCCTTGCGGGTCTTAGGGTTTCGCCCCCGGGGTTCTGGTGGCACGACAGGCTGCAGGTCCGGTGTCTGGGAGCACGCGTACAAGCTGAGCATGGAAGCGACCGGGAACAGGGTGGCGTTCAAATCATCCCAGTTTTCGCCCCGGATTTGTTTCGACACCTCAGCTGCGGACCCGGCGGCGGCGGGGACGTCGGTGAGGATCACGTCGAGGGACTTGTGGAGGTCGACGTCGCCGCGGAGGTGAATTGATGACGTGGTGAACACGAACTCGTCGGGGTTCACTGGGTTGGCCCCGAACCACACGAACCGCAGCAGCGGCTGCGGTTCGGGGAGAAACCGTCCGGTGGTGTGGTCGATCACCGGGTCGCGGGTCACCGCAGCGATGAACATGTCGTACAGGAGGGTACCGCCGACCGCTGTCGGGTCCGGGACCGGCACCGGGGAGGGGAGGATGAACAGCGGGGCGGCGTGCGGGAACCGGCGGAACACCTGCGCGGGGATGGTTCCGTCGGGAAGTCCGCCGCGTATCACCTCGGCTTGCAGGTCGGCGTCAACGGTGTAGATGGTGCAGTGGTTGTCGCGCCACAGCTTCACCGCCCGAGCCGACGCCTGCGCCGCTGGGCTGGCCCGCAGCTCCGGTGACATGGCCATCCCGGCAGCGAACCCG
>Ga0208719_1000340_pt1 | contig 14607 bp, 14 predicted proteins | sample LakMenEpi30Jul09_FD_150747 | JGI IMG/M metagenome (GOLD analysis project Ga0208719, IMG submission 150747) | Freshwater microbial communities from Lake Mendota, WI - 30JUL2009 deep hole epilimnion (SPAdes) | ecosystem: Environmental > Aquatic > Freshwater > Lake > Epilimnion/Euphotic zone ... | reverse complement strand
GTAGCAGACCTAATCGGTGGAAAAGATCCTAACTTTATTCCACCTCTTATTTGGTTAATTTTGCCACTACTTGTTATCTGGATTCCGCTATACAGAAGTCGCACAGGTATTGCGATGTATGCAATTGGATCCAACAAGGACGCGGCTTTTCTTTCTGGCGTAAATGTCAACCGCACTCGAATCAAGTTGTATGCAGTTGGCGGACTCTTTGCTGGTCTATCAGGTGTGGTTCTTACCGGAATCACTCTCAGTGCTAGCCCATTCGCAACAATTAGTAATACAGCAACCCTAAATTCAGTTGCTGGCGCAGTCTTGGGTGGCGTATCTCTAGCCGGTGGAGTTGGCGGTTTAGCTGGACCTGCGATGGCGGCGTTGGTTTTGTACTTTATTCCAAATATTTTGCTCGCTTATGGAATTGATCCTGCTTATTCACAAATCATTACTGGTGCTCTGACAATCATTGTGGTTCTAATTGGTGGATTACTGCGCAATCGAACGGGAAAAACTTAAATGAGCACAATAAAGAACTTTGCGACAGTAAGAGTTTCCAAATCAATCTGGGCACTTGTTGGAATTCTTATCGGCTTGTTTTTGCTGACAAGCTTTATTGATCCGTACTTTTTTTCAATTCCAGCAGTTGGCGTTACCTTTGCACTTGCCGCTCCGCTTGGTCTGCTGGCTGCGGGCCAAACTATCTGCATGCTCACGGGCGGAATCGACCTATCAATTGCAATGATCGCAGCAGGTGCTGCATTTATTGTCAGCGTTAAATCCCCGTCAGGAACTTTGAACGCATTAATGTGGGGCGCATTATTCTGCATAGTTGTTGGATCAATTAATGGTCTAGCCGTTGGATTATTTGGTATGAATCCTTTGATCATGACACTTGGAATGAACGCAGTGCTGATCGGTGTATTTACAGTTGGCGTTACAACTTTCCTTAAGGGAAGTTCATCAATGCCAGAAATTTTAGTAACGGCAAGTAATGCCACCTTCCTCTTTGAACCCTTATCGTGGCCCTTAGTCATCTGGGCTGTCATAGGTGGAATGCTGCTATTTCTTCTAAATAAAACCGGTCTTGGCCGCTTGATCTATGCAATCGGTGATAACGCGCAGGCAGCGCGCCTAGCTGGCGTTAAAGTCTGGCAAGTTCAGTGGGCAACCTATGTAATCTGTGCGCTTTTAGGTGGAATTGGTGGCGTAATTATTGGCGGACAATCTGGCGCTGTTGCTATCAGCCTGGCAAATCCATTCTTACTTCCATCGGTTGCTGCGGTAGTAATTGGTGGAACGTCCATCATGGGTGGAATTGGAAATTACACCGGAACGATTCTAGGAACATTAATTCTTACTGTTTTGTCTTATTTATTGGCGACGATTAATTCATCCGAGGCGGTAAAGCAGATTATTTATGGAGCAATAATCCTGACTTTAGCCTGGACGTATTCCAAGATAGCTCAGAATTCATAGAACCATGAAGATCAATTCCGCAGCAGTTATCGGTACAGGATTTATCGGTACGGTCCATGTGGAGTCAATCCGGCGAACAGGTGTACATGTCAAAGGTGTCCTTGCGGGCAACGCTGAGAGTACAAAAATTGGGGCCAAAAAACTTTCGGTAGATCAGGCTTATGTTTCCCTGGATCAGATTTGTGAAGATAAAGATGTAACTGTGGTCCATGTGACCTCACCAAACGCACTTCATTACCTACAAGTTAAGCAGTTGCTCAACGCCGGAAAACACGTAGTCTGTGAAAAACCACTTGCCCTTTCTGCCCAAGAAGGTAGGGAATTGGTAGAGCTAGCTAAGAAAACTGGCTTAGTTCACGCAACTTGTTTTAACACGCGGTTTTATCCCATGGTTCATGAAGCTAAGCATCTGATCAACGAAAAACTGATTGGTGTTCCGCGCTATGTAAAGGGTCATTACCATCAAGATTGGTTGACCCTGGATACAGATTGGAACTGGCGCCTTGAATCAGAAAAAGCGGGCCAATTACGCGCAGTTGCCGATATTGGCTCACATTTAATTGATCAAATTGGTTTTGTCACGGGATTAAAAGTCACTGAAGTTTTTGCTGATCTGCATACGCTGGTGCCAGTTAGACAAAAACCAACTGGGCCAGTTCAGACTTTCACCATAGATTCAACCTCTGTGCGAGAGCCAGTAAACATGAGCTCTGATGATGCTGCTGGAATTCTTCTACGATTTAGTAACGGTGGGCGTGCAACGATTTCAATCTCACAGATTTCATCGGGCCGCAAGAATTCGATTAACTGGGAAATAAGCGGACCAGAAGGTTCTCTCGCCTTTGATTCAGAAAATCCAGAGCAGTTATGGATTGGTCACAGAGGCAGAGCCAATGAAGTCCTTCATAAAGATCCTGGCATGCTCTCTGCCGCCGCTGCAAAAACTGCGTTTTATCCTGGTGGTCACGTAGAAGGATTTTCTGAAACCTTCCGTGGATTATTTGAAAGAGTGTATGAAGATATCAATAATGAAACTGAATCAAGCACCTATCCAACCTTTGCAGATGGAGTGAAAAGTTTAGAAATAACCGATGCGATTGCTCAGAGTTCGAAGAATTCGACTTGGGTCAAAGTTGCATAGAGATAATCCACAGGCGAACAGGAGAAACAAATGAAGCTAGGACTACTAACAGCCCCACTGCCAGATCTATCCTTACTTGAAATCGCAGATTGGGCAGCTGCCGAAAAGTTCGAAATGCTCGAAGTGTGTTGTTGGCCAAAGAGTGCCGGTGCCAATAGAAGATATGCGGGTATCACCCATATCGAAGTTGAAGATCTGAGCAAATCTGAAGGCGAAGAAATTGTTGGCCAGTTGAAATCTCGCAATATAGAAATGTCGGCTCTTGGTTACTATCCAAACAATCTGCATCCAGATCCAGAGCAGCGCAAGTTAGTTAATGAACACACTAAGAAAGTTATTCGGGCCGCCGGAATCATGGGTGTTCCCGTAGTAAGTACTTTTATTGGCGCAGATGCTTCAAAGACCCAAGACGAAAACTGGGCTGAAGCGCTTAAGGTTTGGCCAGAAATTGTGAAAGTTGCAACAGATAGCAATGTGAAAATCGCAATTGAAAATTGCCCAATGATCTTTAGTAAAGATGAGTGGCCAAGTGGACACAATGTTGCTTATTCACCAAGAATTTGGCGCGAGATGTTTGATAAGTTCGGCCCAACCGTAGGCCTGAACTTGGATCCATCACATTTGCTATGGCAAATGATCGATATCGAGCGCGTAATTCGTGAATTTGGTTCACGGATTTATCACACACATGTCAAAGACATGGAAATCGATCGCGAAGGTTTATATAACAATGGAATTATGTCTGGGGGAATCGGCTGGCAACGTCCACGTTTGCCTGGCTACGGCGAGATTAATTGGGCCAGTTTCGTTGCCACCCTGTCACAGGTCGGATACGACGGAGTTCTGTGCATTGAACACGAAGATCGTCGCTTTGAAGGCACCAATGATTTAGTAAAACAAGGCTTCTTAATTGCTCGCAATCAAATTGCAGCTTTACTTCCGATGACCTTATAAGGAACTAAACCACTGTGCCGGTACTTCACATGCATCCACCCACCGCACATGTGCCACCCCGGATGCGAAGATCTGCGCGTTTTTGGCCCAAATCTCTAGAAAACGCCCAATGGTTGTCATATGCTCAAGAGGATTACTTTCAAGGGTGAGGGGAATTAGAACTTGAGTGCGGGCTTTGTCTCACTTCGTGGCGTCAATAAATTCTTTGATGATGTTCACGCAGTTGCTAACTTGGATTTAGATGTTCATGCCGGTGAATTTTTCTCCATGTTGGGCCCATCTGGTTCTGGCAAGACAACTGTTCTTCGATTAATCGCAGGTTTTGAAACTGCTAGCACTGGAACAATTTCAATCGAATCACAAGATGTCACAGACTTAGCGCCATTTGATCGCCCAGTAAATACAGTTTTCCAAGATTACGCACTCTTTCCTCATATGAGCATTCAAGAAAATGTTGAATATGGACTTCGCACAAGAAAAGTTCCAAAGGCAGAACGTGCAAAGCAAGCGCTAGAAGCGATTGACTCAGTAAAACTCACACATCTTTCTCAGCGTTTACCTCACCAATTATCAGGTGGACAGCGCCAACGCATCGCACTAGCAAGAGCCCTAGTACTTCGACCAAAAGTTTTGCTTCTTGATGAGCCGCTTGGTGCATTGGATAAGCAATTGCGTGAAGAGATGCAGGTTGAACTCAAGCGAATCCAACGTGAAGCTGGAATCACATTTATTTTTGTAACCCATGATCAAGAAGAAGCAATGCGGATGAGTGATCGCATCGCAGTCTTTAATGAAGGTGCAATTGAGCAAATCGGTACTCCGCAAGAGGTATATGAGAAGCCGCAAACTAAATTTGTTGCCAGCTTTTTAGGGGTATCCAATATTTTTTCAGGAGAAAGTGCGAAAGAAATTTTTGGAAGCTCAACAATGGTCAATATCAGACCAGAGCGGATCAAATTAGTTTCAGCCAATACCAAGCCAAAAGCCGATGAACGTGGGGTAGTTGGAACAATTATTGAAGCCTCATATATCGGAGCAAGCACAATATTTTTACTTCAAACAGAGTCGGGGCACAAGGTAATAGCCTCCAGATTAAATGAAGAATTGCCAGATCAAATCAACCGATTTGAGATTGGCGATCGGGTCGGTGCCGTTTGGAAAAGCGACCACTCGGCAGTGATACCTAGTTAATTGACTTTAAATAGTCAGGTGAGAGGAAGTTCAATGAAAGGAAAGAAGCTATCGGCATTTAGCCTGCTGGCAGTATCAGTCTTGATTCTTTCTGGTTGTTCATCAAGTGACTCAGCCGGTGTGAAGATCGAAGTACCAGATATTCCAATGCACGAGCAAATGGGCGATTTTGAAGGCGAAGTAAACATTGTTAACTGGTCTGGATTCGTCGATCCTAAGTGGACAGACAAGTTCGAAGCAGACACCGGTTGCAAGGTCAAGTCACGTGTAGCTGGAACAAGTGATGAAATGGTTACTTTGATGCGAACCGGTCAATATGACATTGTTTCTGCATCTGGAGATGCTGCACTACGTCTAATCGTAGGCGGAGATGTTCAACCACTTAACATTGACTTAATTCCAAACTTTAGTGATGAAATTGCAACAGGTATGCGCAATAACATCTATGACACTGTAAACGGCAAGCCATACGGTGTCCCAATCGGCCGTGGAGCAAACCTGCTGCAGTACAACGATGATGTAACTAAGGGTGCTCCAAAGAGCTGGGATGTTGTTTGGGAGACAAATAGCCCATACAAGGGCAAGATCACTGCTTACGATGCACCAATTTACATCGCAGATGCTGCTGTGTACTTGATGTATCACAAGCCAGAGCTAAAAATTCAGAATCCATACGCTCTAGATAAGACTCAGCTAGATGCAGCAATTGCTTTGCTCAAGCAGCAGAACTCAATTATTGGTGAGTACTGGTCAGACCCAGTCGCACAAATAACATCATTTGCTGGTGGCAACACAGTTGTAGGAACTTCTTGGGAAATCCTTCGCAAGTTCGCAGCTAAGCCAAATCTAAAGACAACTCTTCCAATTGAAGGTTCAACTGGTTGGTATGACTCATGGTTGGTTAGCTCAAAGACAAAGAACATTAACTGTTCTTACGCATGGATGGATTACACAAGTACAGCATCTGTTAATGGCGCTATCGCGATGAACTTCGGTATGGCTCCAGCAAACATTGCTTTCTGTGCATCAAGTCCTGAAGCACAAGCTCACTGTGATGAGTTTGCTGCAGAAGATGAAGAGTTCTTCAAGAGAATTTGGCCTTGGACAACTCCAATCGAAACCTGTGTTGATGGTCGCAAAGATGTGGAATGCACCAGCTTCCAGGACTGGACAAATGCTTGGGCAACCGTAAAGGGTTAACAAGCACGGTATGACAAGTAAATAAAGAGTGAGGGGATTTAGAAATAGATCCCCTCACTCTTTATCAAATTATGAGATGTTCAAGCACAGAGATAGGTAAAGATGAGCGCAGATACAACGAAGGTCGGCACTAGGCCGATTTCCTCGTACCTGTACAAGCATGCCAAATTAAGATTATTTGGTTTGATTGCGCTGCCCATGTTTTGGATCGTAGGCGTCTATATCTTCTCGCTATTTCTTTTGTTGATTACAGCATTTTGGTTTGTTGATCCTTTCACCTCAAAGGTGATCCCTGGCTTTACGCTCGAAAACTTTACTTCCCTCTTCACAGTCCAGGCTTATGTCTCAACTTCAATCAGAACTTTGTTTATTGCACTTGCCGTCACCGTTGTTTCAGTGATCTTCGCTGTCCCACTGGGCATCTATATGGCAAAGATCGCGCGACCTTGGGTTAGAAATGCACTAGCTGTAGCAATTACATTGCCACTTTGGGCAGGTTACTTGGTAAAGATTATTGCGATGCGTTTGGTCTTTACAGAAGAAGGTTTCTTTAATTGGGCCCTTGCTCCACTTGGAATATCTGGGCCAACTTTCTCAATTCCAATTGTGATTTTGACTCTTACTTATCTTTGGTTTCCCTACATGGCACTTCCTGTTTTCACAGCGATCCGCCAAATCCCGCCAAATCTCTTCGATGCATCAAGTGATATGGGTGCCAAAGGTTTCACCACTATCTATCGCATTGTTTTGCCGCTAATTGTTCCAGCCATTATCGCTGGCTCTGTCTTTACATTTTCACTAAGCCTTGGGGATTACCTTGTTGCTAAATTTACAGGTGGCTCCACACAAATGATTGGTTCAATCATTGCTTCCAACATTAACCTGAACCCACCTGTCGCAGCAGCCTTTTCAATGGTGCCTATCGCATTTGTGCTTATCTATCTGATGGTTGCTCGACGCACCGGGTCCTTGGAGCGGATGTAGCCATGTTACGACTTTCTAGAACTAGCAGAATAATCTTGATGGCAATTGTTACCTTCATTTTAATCTTTATGTACGTACCGCTATTAGTTCTGATTTTGAATTCTTTCAATAAATCCAATATTTCAAGTTGGCCAATTGCAACTTTTTCATTTCAATGGTGGGAATTTGCAGCCACATACCAACCAATTCGAACTGCTCTTCTCAACTCATTAATCGTTGCGGCAGGCTCAACCATCATCGCCGCCTTCTTGGGAACCCTGGTTGCCTTTGCGTTGAAGGGCTTTGATTTCTTTGGCAAGGGCACAGTAAATCTCTTGGTCGTACTTCCAATTGCGCTTCCTGGTGTTGTTACCGGTGTGGCATTTAGTAATACCTATAACTCATTTTTATCACCAGCTGGTTTTAACATCGGCTACTTTGGCATGATCGTTGCTCACGCAACATTTTGTATCGTCATGGTCTTTAACAATGTATTTGCCCGCCTAAAGCGTATGAACCCTTCGCTGCAAGAAGCATCAGCTGACCTTGGTGCGGGTCTGTGGCAAACATTTAGATTAGTAACCTTTCCACAATTTAGAACTGCATTCGTCGCAGGCGCATTACTTGCTTTTGCGCTCAGCTTTGATGAAGTAGTCGTAACAATTTTTACAGCTCCACCAGGTGTCGACACCCTGCCGCTCTGGATCCTAAAAGAGATGTCACGACCTAATCAGGCCAGCGTTGTAAACGTGGTCGCAACCCTAGTTATTTTGATTTCACTAATCCCTGTCTACATTTCTCAGCGCTTAACTCGCGCTCAAGAAGAGGGTAAGTAACATCATTAACTATAATTCTGTACTGTGACGATGAAGAGATTTCCTTTTATCCGCACAGGTTTGATCTTTGCCATCTCACCAATTCTCCTAGCCTTTGTTGCCTCACTGTTTCAAGGTGGCTCTATGTGGGATGAAAGCAGCGGTACAGGAACCTTCATCTGGCTTATGTTTTTGACTCTGCCCGTTGGTTTTCTTCTAGTCGTTATCGGCTTAGTAATGGCACTGGTACGTAGAACCCGTTAGTCGAGATCATTGTGGGGCTGAAAGCGGATTGCTACCGTTATCGCATGACGCGCTCTCGGGTATTTCTAGCCCTGCTGCTGTCTTTGTCCCTTATCTCTGCTCCAACCTTTGCCGCAGTTAAGGCTGGAGCCAAGTGCACTAAAGCTGGCGCTACTGCAACAGCTGGTGGCAAGAAATTCACATGCATTAAATCTGGAACACGTTTGGTGTGGAACAAAGGCGTTGCAATTAAAGCCGCCGCTCCAAAACCTTCACCAACTCCAGATACAAAGATTGAAGTAAAGAATTTACTCGCAACAGACTCCCGAATCGCACCGACCTCCACATTAACTTCAATTGCGACATGCAAGACTGAGGACAAAACCCCTGACTATCGAGAAGGTGGTGCTTTACGACATAGAAATGGTTTTCCTCGTCCACCAGAGGCAATCACAGGTAAGAAAATCGGAAAGATCCTAGTAATACCGATGGGGTTTAAAGATGTTCCTTTTTATGTCGAGAAAATTCAAAGAGGGCAAGCTTTTACATCTGATCTTGAACTACTTGATGAAGTAATTCCCCGAGTAAAGGATACTTTCAAGTTAGTCTCGTCTGGAAGATTTGAACTCAAAGTTGATGTATTGCCAAAATCAGAGTGGTGGATATTTGATATTGAAAATCCATTAAGTGGCGTCTGGGGTACAGATAACATTTCAAGAATTTTGGAGCTGATAAAAAAGTACAAGAGCGATTTTGTATTCGATGGTTATGACAGTTACGTGTTTTTAACCGGAAATGGAACTATGGGATCGCAAGGTCTAGGAACAGCACAAGGCGATCTTGCGATCAAGGTGGAAAACTCTAAAACCGGAACATTTAACGCCATGTATATTGCCGGTGGCTTGCAACAAGCAACTTTGTGGGTTCACGAATTAGGGCATTCATTTTTTGGTCTTGAAGATTTGTACCTTTTTTCCGAAGTTCAATCAGGAAGTACATCGCGCAGATCAGAATTAGGCGTTCCCATGGGCTGGGATTTGATGGCTAGCTCCACCCGCGGTGGCTTATTGGAATGGAACAAGCTCTTAATGGGCTGGATTGAAGACTCTGAAGTTCGTTGCCTAACTGACCAGAAATCTTCCATTCACTATCTATCAGATTCTGACACTTCTAAAGATCCTAAATTGCTAACAGTAAATCTTTCTCCTGGAGTAACCCTTGCTGCAGAGGTTCGTATTGAATCGGGTACAGATAAAGGTTTACTGCTTTACATCGTAAATACCCACCAAAATGCTGGTGAAGGACCGATCCTGAGTCAAAAGGAATTAGTAACAAAGGGTCAATCCAAATCAATGTTTGGTTGGCAATTTTCAGTCATTGATAGCAACGCTGACGGAGTTTTGTTTGAAGCGCTAAAAACCGATATCGATAAATTCGTTCCGCCACCACCTAAGCCTCAACAAAATAACCCTGGGCAACCAATCTCACCAATTCGGGTTTCACGAGGAGAAGTAGTCCCTGATGGATTCCTCAAAGCAAAGGCAACATGGAATGTCACTGGTCACGAGTCCTACCGCCTCTACATAACCGATCCGGTTGATTTCCAGAAGGTTTACTTTGAAACAGGCTATGTCAATGATTCACGCAACCCACTTGTCATTGAGATCAAGGGGCTTGTGTGCAACAAGGAATTTAGAACAATGACAGAGTTCTTTACCAAGCAAAATGGTCAAGGCGAGCGATTAGTCATTCCTAGTCTTCAGCTAAGAAACCTGTCCTGCGAAGATACAACGAAGAAGCCATGATGATGTCCAGCAAAATTCGAATCGCATTCGCAATAGCCCTGCTTCTGACCGTTGCTGCGCCACTACATGCAGCTACTCCTAAAGCTGGAGCAAAATGCACTAAGGCTGGTGCGACAGCAACCGCAGGTGGGAAGAAGTTCACCTGCATTAAATCTGGTAAGAATCTCATTTGGAACAAAGGCTTTGTCGTTAAGAAACCTTCACCATTAGCAACACCAACACCAACACCAACACCAACACCAACACCAACACCAACACCAACACCAACACCAACACCAACACCAACACCGACCCCTACGGCTAAGCCTTGGACTGCTCCAACTGCACCTACTGATTGGAAAGATGTAGTACAGAACGCAAATGGCATCGCATATTGGGCTTGGAAAAAGACTGCACAAAAGATCGAGTCATCTTCTCCTAAACTTGGCTTAATAGAAATTTTGAATGGCCCAAATGTAGTTATCAATAATCCGACGCCCCTTGTATCTCTTAATTTAGTCTCACGTTTAAGTGCAAATTATGAAGAGCCTAAAAAAGTTGTCGTCATTTACGCAGGTGAAAAGGATATTGAGTGGGGCCAGAAACAAGTTGATGAATTCTGTGCTGGACGAAGCTGTGGTTATGACGTAAGTGGAGAAGCCAAGAAGGCTTGTAATGTTCCAGTGACGCCCTGCTGGGGTGGATTTGCCTTACGGAATAATCGCTCAAATGTTCCACTGATTTATATGACGGCAAGTGAGTGGGGCAAAACGAGTCCCAACCATACATCGGGCACGCTGGAAGCTCATGAGTACTTTCACACAATTCAAGATCTTTTGTTAAGCAACCGTAGTTTGGATGCAGTGCCTCGTTGGTTCACCGAGGGCAGTGCTTCATGGGTTCAACGTGCAGCGGTTTACTACAGTGACTTTAGTAAGTACGAAATTGAAAGGAATAGAGAGAACAACGACACGCTTTTCAGAACTAAACGCACTGCGCAATGGCTAGAGAAATTCCTTGATCCCGATTACACCACTGGATGGGACAAATGGAACGGTAATGAATACGACTCATGGGCAATTTATGATGTTGGCTCTCTTGCTACAGAGGTAATGGTTGCCATTGGTGGACCCGATAAATTCCTTGATCTCTTCAAGGTAACGGGTAGCGGTAAGAGCTTCGCTCAAGCTTTCGAGAGTATTTACGGAATCCCGTGGCGCGACGGCGCAAAGATAATTGCCAACGCGATAGTGGCGCAGCAGAAGTAGTGACTTCTACGAGCCAATCTTTGCCGAAGTGGTTTCAAAGCAATACAGAAGCTAATTCTTCTAATTTTGGGAACTACTGAACAGCCCAAACCAGCTTCTTACCCTTTTTAACACAAACAAACTTCACGCCAGATACGGCCTTAGTCGACTTTAACTTAGTGCAACTCTTTCCAACATTAAGTTTTTTCGCTAAATCTTGACTCTTCTTTGTCGCTATCAATAGCGCTGCATCAGCTGCTGCCTTTGCTGCAACCTCTGCAGCAATCTTTGCCTCCGCCTCTAACCTAGCTTTGAGTTCTGCTTCTTGCTTTGCCTTGAGCTCTGCAGCAATTCGCGCCTCTTCCTTAGCTGCCTCTAACTTTTTCTCATTTGCAACAAATTCTTCAGCTTCTTTTATTAGAGCCAGAGACTTGTGAGCAGGATTAACTCCAGACATCCCGCCATTTGGAGCAAATCTTCCTAAAGGGGCGTTGCAATTTGTGATTCCCGCTTGTGATCCGCCAACTGCGCCTATGTAATATCGAACATTACCTTTCTGAACAAAAAACCCAGCTCCAGAATCTCCATCACAGACTGATCCGTCCTTGTCATTATTCGGAATTCCTAGATCAAGAAGTGTTTGATTCGGCTGGTGCCAAGATGGGTAAGCGGCGTAGTACTTACGTAAGTCATCACCGCTAACAAGAACACTCGTCATCTTATGCGGAGACATATTGTTCCACGCCTGACCGTCTTTTCGCATAGCTACATTTTGAAAGCCATATCCCACCATTTCAACAGGGGCTTTCTCGCGAATAAAAGATTCAATGTCAGCAGGGGAAGCCACTTGAACGATATTTTGCACAGGCATACTCTCGCGTAAAATTATGATCGCGAAGTCATCAATTCTTGTGTTGTCAGTGCCAACGCGTGCTCTATACGTTGGCGCTTTAAAAACTTTTTGAACGAAATATCTTTTCTGGTCTGGTCCACTTTTGACCCCAGGAGCAAACAGATACGCTTCATTTACAAATTTATCTCCAAGGACATCAATCACGTGAGCAGCAGTGAAAACGATTCTGTCTGAATATAGGAATGCACTGGAACCCGTGCCTGTTATCCGGACAGCGTTGGGATCACCGATTGCATCCTGACCGTATTCAACTCCGTCGGCACTCATGGGGGCTAGAAGTGCTAATGACAGTACCGACGCAACAATTGCCAGGCGCTTTCTCATACCTGAAAAATACGCCAGCCCTCTGACAATAGGGAACACCTCGCCCACAAATACCCAGTCAAACTGATAGGACCACCCCACCAATCTGTCAGTCACTCTGCGTAACATCTAGCCCATGTTCGAATTCATCCTGCTCTTCATCTTCTTCTACCTTGTCTTCAACTCATTCTCCCGCCGCAAGGCCCGCCGCAAACCGCGCACCCTGGATGCCGAACTGCGCGCCTTAATCCAAGACCACAACACCAACACCGGCATCGCCCTAGACATCAAGCGTTACCTCTTGGACATCATCAATGACAACAACAACGATCTCGAAAAGTTCAGCGACTCCCGAATCAACCAAGCCCAGCACCTGCTCGATCGCGCCGGCCCTGCAGCTTTCTACTGGATGGGGGAGATCGCAGCCCAATTAGCGTTGCTCTCTGCCGCTCAAATCAATGGAATCCCAACCAATGTGAATGCAGAACTACGCGACGGAGCAACACCAGAAGCAATCGTCGATATCGTCGTAAAGAACTGACCAGTTCACTGTTGATTTGGAATAGACCATTGGTACCTTTATCGCATGACGCGCTCGCGCTTATACATTGCTCTCTTGGTGTCCTTGTCTCTCATGACAGGCCCATCTTTTGCAGCAGCTAAAGCTGGAGCTAAGTGCACAAAGGCTGGAGCAACATCTACGGTGGCGGGGAAGAAGTTCACCTGTATTAAGTCAGGTAGCAAACTTGTCTGGAATAAAGGCGTCGCAGTAAAAGCCGCACCAAAGCCTGTTCTGAATCCAGTTTTTAAGCCAGTTGAACCAACTCCAACGCCAACACCTATTCCAACGCCAACACCTATTCCAACGCCAACACCTATTCCAACGCCAACACCTATTCCAACGCCAACACCTACACCAACGCCTACGCGTCCACAACTGTCATTTTTTGAGACCTTGCGTTCGCCGATGGTGGATGGAAGATATCCAATTAGCTTTGAAACATATTCGATACCCACCACCTTTCCAACATCTTGGGATGATGTTTATGAAAACCGTATTGGAATTCCATATAAGGCATGGCAATCAATTTCAGACGCAGCTAGAACTCAAAAATCTTCCCTTGGAACTGTAAAGGTTACAAAAGGTCCAAACACAACAATGCCTTTCACCGATATAGAGCCCGCAATGGCACTGGTATCAAGGGCGTTCGCAAGTGCTGCACAGCCAAGCCTTGTAACCATGATTGCCTTTAACTACGAAGATCAAAAGTGGGCTGACACCGTCTATCGAAGTTTAATTGCGAATGAGTCTGAATCATTCAAGAGAAACCATCAGAACTATGTAATGGAAATGTGTTCTGATTCCCGCAAGGCATGTTGGAGTGCCATGGGTTTCACTAATACCGCAGGTGAAGGAATTATCCTGCTAGGTATTGTTGAGTGGGAGAAACTGAGAACTTTAGATCCAAGTTATAACTCATTTTCTCGAAGTTTAGAAGGACTAGTAATCGCCCACGAGTACTTTCACACGATACAAAGAAAGATTCTTGATAAGAATTGGTTCAACATGAATTACACACCACCAATTTGGTTCAATGAGGCAAGTGCAGTCTTTGTCGAAAACGGCGCAATGAATTTCAACTCTTTTGACCGCTATATGAGATTCCGCGCAGCCGACAGTAAATTGGCTTATCCATCATGCGGGCGAGAAGCCGATGGATGTATTCCGATTTCCGAAGCAATCATGACCGACTTTTTCTCGCTAACGCATTATCCAAAAAATTGGAGTAATTTCCCTTACGGAATGAAATATGAAGTTAGTCAACGCGCTATAGAAGTTCTCGTTGCACTTAAGGGGAGTAGATCACTTACTGACTTGTACGCATATATGGCACAGAATCACACCTTTGAGCAAGCCTTCCAACACATTTACGGAATTTCTTACAGCAGGGCCATTCCAATTCTGGCAAAGATAGTTTCCGACCAGTTTGCTAACAACCTCTAAGCAGAATTACTCGGTGATTATGAAGCACAAAGCGCATCTGGTACTAGCGATATCATTGCTGCTCACCCTCGCAGCGCCAGTTCAGGCGGCAACTCCCAAAGCGGGCGCCAAGTGCAATAAAGCCGGCACAACAGCTACAGCCAATGGAAAGAAGTTCACCTGCATTAAATCAGGCACAAAACTTGTATGGAATAAAGGCGTTGCAATCAAGAAGCCTTCACCGGTAGCGACACCAACCTCAGTGCCTTCTCCAACACCAACACCAACACCCACACCAACACCGACCCCAACGCCATTGATTCCAGCAGAGCCAAAGAGTTTTGCAGACATTGAACGTAACTATCAAAGTGTGGCTTATTGGGCTTGGAAGAAGTCAAA
>Ga0208719_1000339_pt1 | contig 14609 bp, 22 predicted proteins | sample LakMenEpi30Jul09_FD_150747 | JGI IMG/M metagenome (GOLD analysis project Ga0208719, IMG submission 150747) | Freshwater microbial communities from Lake Mendota, WI - 30JUL2009 deep hole epilimnion (SPAdes) | ecosystem: Environmental > Aquatic > Freshwater > Lake > Epilimnion/Euphotic zone ... | reverse complement strand
AGTTGTTACTTCGCCCGAATCAAAGGCCGTCCCGATCCGGTGCACGCCGTGCATCGGATAACGACACAACGACAGCGGAACCGGTGCACGCCGTGCACCGCATCGGGGGATGAACCGGTGCAAAAAACGACGCCAACCGGTGCACCATTTGCACCATTCCCAGAAAGCAGAAGGGGCAGCGGCCGCCTGACGGCTGCCGCCACCATCGGAGAGAGCATTGAGCACGACCCGGTGAGCGGTGGCGCTGGGCACGCCGTCACGGCATGGCACCGGGATTATCTCGCGTCGGCATCTGCAAGGGTGCTGGACGGCATCTGTAGGTTGCATGAATCACCTGCAAGGAGTTCATGCCATGCACGTCACGATCACCGCCCCCGAGGCCGAGGTGCTGACCAGGGCACAGGCCGCCGCCCGTTTGGGTGTGACACGCACGACGCTGGCCCGATGGGCACAGCAAGGCCGAGGCCCGGCCTACAGCCTGAGCGGCGAGGAAAAGGGGCGAGCGCTCTACACCGCTGCCAGCATCGCGGAATGGTTGGAGTCACGCCGTCGCACGCGGAGCCGCTGACCATCACGCGCTCACGCGAGCGATCAACGTTTGCAGGATTGAGATCGAGCACCATGCACCAAGCAACACACACCTACGGCTGGCTTGAAACTGAGCGGGGGGAGGGTGGTCTAAATCATGGGGGGTCTTATTCACATAAACCATCCGTCCCACCTCTGCGTGTTTGCGAGGGACATCCCCTATCGAAAATTGGCACCGGCTTGCGCCTGCATCTAAGGCAGCCCGCCCACAACTGAGGCAACGGAAATGCCCCGAAAACCCGGCACAAGCCGCGCCAAACACACGCTGACGGTGATGCCGCACACGCTGCCCGGCGCAGCCAGCGACGGCCCGGCCGCCGTCGTGCTCACGGGCGAGCGGCTGCGGTTGTGGGATGACGTTCGCTCGCGGTTCGTGCTCGAACCGGCCAGCGAGAACATCCTGCGGAATGCCTGCGAGAGCCTGGAGCGCGCGGCACAACTCGCAGAGCAAGTGAGCCGCGACGGCGCGACGTTTCGGGATCGGTTCGGTGGCGTGAAGGTGAACCCGGCGGCGCAGTTGGAAAGAGATTTTCGCGGGCTGGCTGCGCGGCAGTTGGCACAACTCGCATCACGCATGGAGGGCCAGGGCTAATGCCACGAGCACCGGCAAAGATTCGCAAGCGGTACGTCGAGGGCGCGACTGAGGTGTGCCCGTGGGACGTTGAGGAAACGCTGTTGTTCGGCGTGACGCCGATATTCGGCCTGCCTTGTATGTTCAAGACGTTGGACGAATGGCGGCGCGAGTGGAGCCGCTGGGGCGACTTGATCTTGAGCAAGTGCATCGAGCACCGCCCCGGCACGCGGCCCGTGGCGCAATACGTGCTGGGTGAAATCCCGGCCCGCACCGTCGCGGTGAAACCGCCCGAGCCTAACAACTTCTGGTTCGCAGACGTTCGCGACCGCAACGGCAAGGTGCACCGGCATTGGCTGAATCTTCCCGAGCCGTTCATGGAGGGCGAGGCGAAGCATCTGCGCCGCCTGGGCATTGTCGATGCCAACGAACTGCGTCGGCATCGCGAGTGGATGCGCACGACGGCGGGCAGCTACTACCGCTACCCGCTTGAAATGAGCACCTACGACTGACCACACGCCACGATCTTTTCATTCATCAACGCACGGAGCAGCACTAATGCCAAAGAAAAGTGGAGCACTGGAACTTGGAGTCGAGTTCCCCGAGTTGTCTGAACTGCGCAAGCAGCTGCGGGCGTTGCCGAGCAACATCGCCGCGAAACACCTCGGCGCAGCGTTGCGGAAAGCGTTGGCACCGGGGCAAGCAGCCCTGCGAAAGAACACGCCGAAAGGCCCGACGGGCAACCTGCGGAAAAGCATCAAGACCAAGATCAAGGTGTACCGCAAGGATGGAAACGCCGTTGGCATCGTGGGCTATGAAACGGGCAAGGGCAGCAAGGGCTACCACCAATATTGGCTAGAGCAGGGAACGAAAGAGCGGCAGACGAAAAAGGGCCGGATCGCGTCGAGTTGGGCGAAGCGGGGCCAGTTCCTGATCGTGAATCCCAAGCGAGGCAAGAACGCCGGGAAGTTGGCCACCAATCCCAAGTCACCAAAAGCGTTCTTCAAGACCGCCAAGGCTGGAGAGCGCGTAGACCTGGGGAAGATGCCGATAGGCGGTCGCACGGGCAAGCCCCCAGTGGCAACGTCATTCGCGCAGGCGCAGCCCGCCATGCGCAGCGTGTTGCAGCAAGAACTGGCCACGAGGCTGGAAAAGGCAGTCAACGAAGTGAAAGGCCGCGTGGCAAGAGGACTCATAACGTGATGGCAGGCGGTGCGCTTGCCCGACGCGCCAGCGATTGCCGCTAGACGAACAACACCCCGAGCGCGTGCGGCTCGCGCTCTGGCTGACACTTGATGCCGCATGGAGGATCGAAGCATGGCAACAGCGACGAAATCGAAACAGGCGGCGGCCGAGGCGGCCTCGCCGGTGACGTTCGCGGAGATCAACGCCCGCAAAGTGCGGGAACGGCTGGAAGCCTACCGCGAGATCGTGGGGCGGCACGCCGCTGGCGAGACGCTGACGGTGGCCGACATGGAGCGGGCGGCCGAGTTGCTGGATCAACTGGGCCTGCCGCAATACGCCTTTGATCGCCACGTGGACGCGGTGCGGCGGGCTAAGGCAACCGGCGACAAGTTGCAGGCCGCGCTCGATGGGCAGCCTGCCAACGCGCAGCGTGCCGCCGATCTCGCGGTCGAGATCGAGGCGCTGCGGCGGAAACTGGAAATGCTCCGCGAGGAACACCGCAAGGCGAGCATCGCCGCGAGCAAGGGCACGGCCTACGCTCACACGATGCAGCAGTTGGCCCACGATCACCCGCCCGTGCTCGCGGATTTGAACACTGCCGTTCAACTCCGCATCGAGGAACTGGATCGACGCAAGCAGATGGGAGGTGCCGCGTGAGCAGGCCACACAACATCGAGTTCGCGGGCGGCACGACGATGGAGCACGTCGGTGCGAGCCGTCGCAGCATCCTGTCGCGGGCACCGCTATGGTGGCGGCAGTTGGCCGAGCGTGGCACGGCGAGGCAGGCCGATCCCCGAGGCCCGGCTGCGGCAGCGCCGCCGGTTCGTGCATCGCGGCCGGTCAACAAGCCCGCCCCGGTGATCGGCTGGGTGGCTGGCGTGTGCTGTCCCGGCGTGAGCCGTCCGGCGCATTCGACTGAGGACGGCGAAACGCTGCCGGAGCAGTTCACGCCCCGGTGCATGGAGAGCATCGTAGCGCAGGCCCGCAGCGGCAGCGCCATCACGTTGACGTGGAATCACGACGGCCCGGTGATCGCATCGAGCCGCGATCTCGATCTGTTGTTTCGGATGGATCGCATTACGGGGCTGGAGTTCGAGGCCCGGCTGCGAGACACGCCGCTGGGCCGAAAGGTGCTCGCGGAGATCGACGGCCGCAGCCTGGGCGTGAGCATCGGATTCCACAAGACGCGCTCGTGGATCGTGGATCGCGACGGCGTTGGCCGGATGCGAGTGGTTGATGCCTGTCGGCTGCATCACGTCGCGGTGCTGGAACGCACCGCTACGCTACGGCCGATCTACTCCGGGGCGCGGTGCTACGGGGTGAAGGATTCAGGACTAGCCTGCCCGCAGCATCTACGGCAGTCCGCGCAAGCGTGGGCATTCCGGCAGATCGCCGCACAGGCGGGTGTACGGAGGGCTTTGTAATGAGCGATCGAGGACGGCAGCAGGCGGTGACGGTTTCACCATCTGCGAATGATGCAAGCGCGGTGCTGTTTGCCGACATGGTGGCGGGCGTCGTGCACGTCGTGGGAATCACGGCATCGGCCACGGTGGCCGTGTACGGTTCGCCCGATGGCGTGGCGTTCGGGCCGGTCTACGGTTCGGATGGCACGCCCGCGACGTTGGCGATCCCGGCGGCCGGTGGAGCCGTCGTGATGCCCGATGCCGTGCGACCGCTGCGGTTCGTCAAGCTCGTGAGCGGCACCGATCTGGGCACCGCCGCGAGCGTCGTGATCTCGTTGAAGTCTTGAGGCCGTTTGAATTCCTGCACCGTGGGGCCGGGTCGATGCGTCACACCTCCCGCGTCCCCAGCCCCACGGTCGCGGGTCACACCGCGATGCGGTTCCGGTTCGTGTTTGCGGATGCTCGCAAGCGGGCCGCGAGCGTGAGCCGCCGCATGGCCGTGGCCGAATATGTAGACGGGTGGATGGGCGCGCGGATCGTGGGCGAGCGCCAATGCGACACCGAGGTGATCGTCTACATCGAGGTGCCCCGCCCGGTGCCGATCAAGGTCGCGGCACAGTTCATCCGCGAATGCCCGCACTACGTGCGGGATACGTTTGCGGCCTGCGGCTAGGAGAGCCGCTAGACAACCGCCTGCCGCAGCCCCTCAAATTAGCGGCCATGAAACGCCCGCAGTTGTCATTCGCAAAGGTGCTCTGGCCGCTCGATCCACCTATCGAGTTGGTGCGCGTCACGGTGGCACGTCATCACGTTGCCGATGCGCACGCGGCTGCCGATGCCATCGCGGCCGATGGTTCGTCCCTGCCTGCACGGGCGTGGCTGGTGCAGGATGATGCAGAGCCGGGTGACCCCGATGCCGTGTCGGTCTATTTTCCAACGGCTCGCGCCGCGTATCGGGCCGGTGCGATTGTCGGCCGCAAGGGGCGGGTGATTCGCCTACAGATGAACGCCATCGGCCGCCCCGGCGAAACGCTGGAAACGCTCGCGTGTGTTGTCGGCGGTGCCCAGGCGGCCCGCCCGGTCGTGCGCGTCTATCTGCCCGTCGATTGGGACGAGCTCGTGGCGGCGGGGTATGAACGTGAGCCCGCGAACCGCCCCGCGTGGCTGGCCGATGCAACGCCCGTGGCACCGCGTGCGGTCACGTCTGACGATGGCCGCGAGTTCACGCCAGACGAGTTGCGAAAGGTCTGTTGCCGATTCGCCAAAATTCGGCGGCTGCCCAGCCTGCCCGATAACATCGAGCACGCCGTAAAGGTTGGCACCGCACACCACGGCAGCATCTTGCGGCAGACGATGCGGGCGTTGGCGACAGGCGCGGTGTTTATGGTGATGGCGGCCGCGATGCTCGCGGCGATCCCCGCCACGGCCGCCGATCTGATCACGGGCAAGGTCGTGAGCGTCACCGATGGCGATACGGTGCGCGTGCTCGATGCCGCCAACGTGCAGCACAAGGTGCGGCTAGACGGGATCGACGCGCCCGAGCGTGGGCAGCCGTTCGGCACCGTGGCCCGCGACCGGCTGGCATCGCTCGTCATGGGCAAGGCCGTCACGGTTCACAACGATGGCCGCGACAAGTGGGGCCGCACGCTGGGCCGGATCGAGATCGAGGGCCAGGACGTGAATCGCCGGATGATCGCAGACGGCATGGCGTGGCACTACAGCCGGTTCAACAATGACGCGCGGCTGGCTGCGGCAGAGCGCGCCGCGAGGGCCGCCAAGCGTGGCCTGTGGGCCGACGCCAAGCCCGTGCCGCCGTGGGAGTGGCGGGCAGGCGAGAAAGATCGGAAGCGGCAGCCTGCCGGGCGGTGATCTACTGTGGCGATTCCCGCCCGCGCACCGGTTCCCGAGTGAATGGCGTCAGCGGATCGCGGTCGAATGCTGGGCGGATCTTCGAGGGGCGTGTCTTGCGCCACATGCGTTCGACGTGCTCCGCGATTCGTTCGTCAGTGTCGCCAAGGAAAGCCTTGAAAACGCAAAGGCTTTCGGCCACGGCAAAGCCAAGCTCCGCGATCAACTGGGCACTACACAGCGGCCAGTATTCAGTTTCGATGGAATCGTGAAACACCATCTGGGCCGCGCCGTAGTAGTCGCCAAAATCGGGGCACGCGAGATGCGCTTCGAGCCGTTCCTGAAACTCGATCCATTCAGGATGGCTAGGCGTCAGGATGTAGTCGTTCGTGGCGCGGCTTTCCCTTTCGCCGGGCACGCCCATGACGCAGCCGCAGGGCACGCCGAAAAAGTTTTTCGCCCTGCAATACATCATCTTTCCGAGGACGGCCGCCGGATCGGTTCGCATCATGCGGGGCAATTTGAGCATTCCCCACCGCAGCCGAGCGGACACCGACAGTTCGCGAGCCAAGCAAATCTCATCGTCAACGTCGGTCTGGTACTCCGCGTGGAAACCTCGCGCGATCCTCATGGTGGACACCTCCATATCGGTGTGCGGTGCGGGCCACCCCGGCCCGGTCTGAAAAGCCGCGCCACTCGTGATGCGCAAGAGTGTGAACGCGCACCATGTGATGCGCCAACTGCAATTGCCGCAGGCCCGCGAAAACTAGCCCCCGCGCCCCTTTAGCCAAGCCTCAAGATCGCGGCGCAGGATGAGCACCATGTCACGCTCACCGGCTCGCACCGTCTGGTGCCGTGGCCCCTTCCCCTCGCGAATGAGCCTGCGAAAGTGGGCGCGGTCAAGCCCGGCAATGTGGGCCGCCGCCGGGGCCGTGAGAATTTCATCGTCTGAGCGTGGAGGCCGACTTCTCGCCATATCAGCAATCTAGCGGCCACGCTCAGCGGGCGACGAACACGCGGCGGGAAGCAGCGTTTTCTGCGGCGGTTGCGAGCGCGGTCAGTTTGGCGAGAGGCGAGGGGGAGCGAATCCCTCGTTTGCCGCTCGCGGCTCGCGCGTCGGCTGTTGCCGCGCGGTGGCCCGCCGCGCCGTCCCGGTTTGCGTCCCGGTTTGTCCCGGTATGAGGGGTGCCGCTGCGCAACAATCGCCACTTGTGCGCGCACGCGCCGCCGCGTTAGTCTTGTGCCGTTCGATGCTGTTTTCACGAGGGAAGTGAATCGGAAGCCAGTCTCGAAAGTGGTCGGTGATGATGGCCGTTTAGGAGCCTTCACACCGTAGAGGTCACAGGTTCGAATCCTGTGCTGCCCACTTTCAAATAACACTGGTTTTCCAGTTCCAAATCCCTGCCGACGGTCGGCAGCGCCCTTGTGGGAATAGGTCGAAAATCGCTCCATCCCGGTTTCATCCCGGTTTGGCGCGATCGGCACCCGTTTCCGAAAGGGCATCCCGATGGCAAAGCGTGGATTTGGCAAACTGCCGGAAGTCCGGCTCCACAAGCGGTCCGGCAACGGCCGCGTGTTCTTGAACGGCCGCGAACACTGGGTCGGCCGCTACGGTTCCCCCGAGGCCAAGGCCCGGTACGCGGAACTGATCGCCGCCTACGTCACCAGCGGCGGCACCAGCATCGAGGCCACGCAGGCCACCCCGCCCCGCCCCGCCCCGCTGGCCGCCGATCTCACGGTCGGTGAGTTGGCCGTGAAGTGGATGCGGGACATCGAGAACACCCGGCCCGACTACAAGCAGTCGAGCCTCTGGCACGGCGCCGTGGCCGCGAGCCGGGCCATCCGGCCCTTTGCCACCATGAGCGTTACGGAGTTCGGATCGCGGGCCTTGCTCGATGTGCAGCGGCTCCTGATCGAAACGCCCATCCCGCCACGCCCCAAACGAGGCCGCCCCAAGGCCACGGCCAAGCCCCAGTACCGCACCCGGCGGTACATCAACGACGTGATCGGCCGCGTGCGGCAGATGTTCCACTGGGGCGTGCTGCGGGAACTGGTGCCCGATGACCGCGTGAAAGCCCTGGAAATCGTGCCCGCCCTGGCCTACGGCACCACCAAGGCCAAGGAATCCAAGGCCCGTAAGCCCGTGCGGCCGAGCATCGTCAAGGCCACCCTGCCCCACCTCACGGCCGAGATGGCCGATCTCGTCTGGTTCATGCGGCTCACCGGCTGCCGCCCCAGCGAAGCGGCCCGCATGAAGCTCTGCCGCATCCGCGACCGCGACAAGCCGGTGTGGCGGTACGTTCCCAAGCGGCACAAGACGAGCCACAAGGGCAAGCAGCGCCACATTCCCATCGGCCCCAAGGCACAGGCGATCATCCTCGCGCACACCGCAGGCCGCGATCCCCGCGAGCACGTCTTTACGCCGCAGCGGAGCGTGCCCCAGCGTAAGCCCCGTAACGGCGTGATCTCCATCGAGCCGCGTAAGCCCTCCCCGCGCGTGGGCGCGAAGTTCAAGAAGGACGCCATCCTGCGGGCCGTGCACCGCGCGATCGAAAAAGCCAACAAGGCAGCCGGGGCCAACGGGCAGCCGCCGCTGCCCCATTGGACGCCGTACCAGTTGCGCTACACCCGCCTGCGAGAGATTCGCAAGCAGGAAGGCCGCGAGGCCGCGCGGGCCGTCGCGGGGCACAGCCGCGCGACGATGACGGATCACTACGCGCCTGCCAACTGGAGCCGAGCGGCCAAGGCCGCCAAGCGCAGCGGCTAGCCCCTCTCGCGGACGTTGACACCCCCAGCGGAATCCACGAGGCTACTGCCACCATGAGCACCACCGTCGCAGCCGAGATCGCATTCAGCGTCGAGGGGAAGATGGTCCCCATGCCGCGTGCCAAGCCCAACCGGCACGGGGAACTGCGCATCCCGTCCGATCATCCGGTGCACGAGCAGCGGAAACGAATCCGCAGCGCAGCCAGGGCCGCAGGCGCGATCCCGGTTCCCGAGGTCGCCTTCGAGATCGACTGCGTGATCTACGACGACGCGGACAGCGGTTCGGTGGGCGCAGCGCTCCGCGTTCTTGCGGATGCCCTGGAGGGCGTTGCGTTCGGTGCGGCCGAGCAACTGGTGCGGTGTGCGGTTTCTCGTGAACGCCAAAAAGAGGGGGAATTCCCGCGTTTCACGGTGCTGATCAAGCGTTCAGAAAAAAATGTTTGACACGTTGTGCGATGTGTGGCATCTTGCCGCACGTCTCCCCTCGCGGATCGGTTTTCGAGCGTTCGATCACTTGATCCTGCACCCCTCACGGGGCATGGTGCCCAGCATCCACGGAGACAGCCGCGTAAGCGGCAAAACGCTGGCTGCCGTCACGGACGGCATTGGATTGAACGGGCGAAGTCTGCACAGGGCGAATTCCCTGTCGCGATGCAGTGCCGTTCTCGCGCCATGCGTTCCCGGTCCCCCAAGGCCACCAAGCCGCAGCGGAAAGATTTTTTCCCGCTGTCCCGCGTAGCCGCCACGCTCGCCCGCGAGGGCTGGCGCGTCCGGCAGCATCACGTTCGCCACGCCATCGCCATCGGTGCGATGGACGCCCCGCCGCTCCGTGGCGGCTGGCGGCTCTTTTCGCCGCGCCACATCGACCAGTTGCGCGACTACCTCACCCACCATGCGCGGCAGGCGCAAGGGGGTGCCGAGTGAATCGCCAACTTCTGCCCATCCACCGGGTCGCGGCCATGTGGTCGAAGATGACCGGCACGCCACGCCCCCATCGCGGAACGCTCATTCGTTGGGCCACCAAAGGAGTGAAGGGCCACAGGCTCCACGCGGAACGCCTGGGCGGCCGCTGGTACGCGACCCCCGAGGCGGTGGCGGAGTTTCATCGGCACATGACGGCCGTGCCAGACGGCAGTCTCGACCGAGCCGCCGGGGCCACTCGCACTGCGCAGATTCAGGCGAGCCTCGCGGAGTTGGATGCCCTGATCGCGCCGCACGCGGGGAGGCAGTCGTGATCCAGATCATCAAGGTGGACGGCTGCTACCGAAGCGTCATTCAGTGCGACGTGTGCATGGAGTTGATCCTCGATGCCCGCATGGCCGTGGCCGTGCGATTCAGTCACGGCAGCGTGTGGCATCTGCACAAGGGCGAATGTCACGACCGAGCCGAGCGGATGGTGCCAGTGTTCCGGCAGGGGTTCATGGAACTACAGGAACACATCGAGCAGATCGACCACAACACCCGGCTCGCGGCCGGGCCAGCGAACAACCGGCGGTGAGGTGCCGCCGGGCAACAAGTGAAACCGAGGATCACATGGACGTGTACGACGACATAAAGGCATCTGAGATTCAGATCGACAATGAGTTTCGTGATCTCATTCCTGCGATCACGAAAGAGGAGCGTGAGCAACTGGAGGCGAACATCGTCTCGCATGGCGGCGCTCGCGAACCCCTGGTTGCGTGGCACGCTGCCGACGACCTCTATATCCTTCTCGACGGTCACAATCGGCTCGAAATCTGTACGCGGCTGGGACTGCCGTTCAGTGTGGCCCAGGCCCGGTTTGACACGCGGGAGCAGGCGGCCGATTGGATCGACCGGAACCAGTTGGGCCGCCGCAACCTGTCAGTAGCGGGTCGCAAGATTCTGTTGGGGCGCGTCTACAACCGCGCCAAGAAATCAGAGCACGACGGCGGCAAGGGCAAGAAGCGAAGTGGTGGGCAAAATGCCCGCCACTCTGAAACGACTGCCCAGCGGATCGCCCGCGAGCACGGTGTTGATGAAAAGACCGTCAGACGTTCGGCCAAGGTTCAACAGGCCGCTGCCACTCTTGGTATCGAGCAAGAGATTACATCAGGCGAGATCAAGGCCACCGAGGCGGCGGTTGTCGCGGCTGCGGCAGAGTTGCCTGAGAACCCAAGTCCCGAGCAAGTCCAACAGGCTCGTGAAAAAGTCCGGAAGAAAAAGCAGTCTCCCAAGCCGAAGCCAGCAGCAAAGGCAGGCGAGAGCCGCCGGAGAAACGGCAGGCTCGCGCATCGGATCACGGTCGCGTTGATGGGCGTGCGATCTGCCGTTGAGACGCTGAGCGCGACGGACTCAACCTACCGGGATGCAGCGTTGCATGAACTGCAATCGTGCATCGGGCATCTATCCCGAGTGCAGGCGGCAGCACCGGCGAAGCCTGAAAAACTTCAGGACGGTGACGAGCTGCGGGCCGCCGTCGTCAGGCGATGGGAAGCCATGCGGCTATGGCAAAAGCAATGGAGCATCGCAGACATGAAAGACGTTCGGCGGTTGTTCATCGAGGTGATCCGCGAGGAGCAGAAACAACTCGGCAAGTAAACGCACCGCCTACAGGCAGGCGGCGCCGTTCGAGCCGGTGCGGGCGGGATGGACGATGACCGTGGCGTGTGCCACGGCGAGTTGAGGTAACGCAAGAGGTGCAGCATGGTGACGATTGACAATCAACACGAACACGGCGATGGCGAGCGGTGCCCCGGCTGCCGGTTCCGCGAGTTGCTGGCCGAGTTTCTGGCGCGATCACATGAGGATGGCCGCCAGGAATGGCACTGGGCCGTGGGCGACCTGCGGCAGTCCATGCACGCGGCTTTGTTCGCGATTGATGCCATCGAGGCTGCCGCGCTCGATCCGGTGCCCGACGATGATCCCGAGGATGATCCGGCAGCGGATGCCGCTACCGCGATAGCCAACGTGGGCGCAGAGATCGAACAACTCTGGCACGCGCTCATGGGCACAGGCGGGGACGGCGAATAGCGGCGGCCCCAGCGGCCAAAAAATCCCGAGGCGCTATCTGCAAGGGCCGGATACGCGTCGATACGTTCGAGGTATAGCCCAACAGGAGCACGTTCCCGTGACGCACGACCCATCCGACACGCTGATAACGACCACCGAGGCCGCAGCCCGCATCGGCATCTCCGAAATCACGATCCGAAAGTGGCGATGGCTGGATAGTCCGAATCAACCGCCGTTCGTTCGGCTTGGTCCGCGTTCGGTGAAGTACCGCCTGGGCGATCTCGACAAGTGGCTGGCGAGCCGCACGCATCAACCGAGCGGCAATCGCCGCAGTAAAGACCGCAGCCCCGGCCGCCATCGAGGACGACCGGGGCCACGGGGATAGCACGGCAACGAGCCTTTCGCATGGCCGGGGCGGCAACCCCGCGATGCAGACCGTCATGGAGGTGACACGACGATGACCGCAGATTACAGCCGCCGTCAACGCCCGGCCAACTGGCCGAGGCATCCCGATGGCGAACCCAATCCCGCCGTCAGCGACTATCTCGAATTGGTCGCAAGTCTGGCCGCCAATCTCACGGCGTGGCGCGAACACGACCCGCCCCAGCGGCTCGATCCACGGTGCGACCCGAGGCATCCGCAGGGGCACGTTCAACGGAGGGCTATTCGATGATGGACGCATTCGATGCGGCGTTCGACACGCCGCAGCAACCGCAGCCGAAACGGCAGTACGACGTTGCCCCCGAGGGGCACGCCGAGGTGGAGATCGTGGCGGCCCGCGTGGGCAACGTCCCGTGGAAAGCCTGTGACGAGAACCCGAGCGGCACCTGTTTGCAACTGCGGCTATCGCCGGGATCGGCCTACTCGTTCGTGTTCGCGGACGTGCCCGCCAATCTGAAGTGGCTGCATGGCATCGTGGCGAGGGCGGTGAACATCGAGGCCGCCGATCTGGTTCCTGACCAGTTGATCGGGCTTCGGGCCACGGTCGAGATCAAACACTTCACCAAGCGCGACGGCACGATCAAGGCCAGCGTGGGCAAGTGGCTGCCACACCCCGATGCGAGGAAGCCAGCCCGAGGCGACAAGCAGCGGCGGCCTGCGGATCAATCGCCTGCGGACGGCTCGCGTCAGCGGCCGCCGCAGGATCAACAGCGTGCCCCCGCAGCGGCGCCGCATCGGCCACGGGCGACACGCAACGCCCGGCCCCAGATCGACAGCGACGATTTCCCGTTTTGAGTGAACCGCCGGGGCGGGCCGATGTGCAGCCGACAGAAACCAAGGCAGAAAACATGATTCAGCGATCACACCCAGAAACGAGACTGCACGCGCCGCAGCGCCTCGCCGGTCACGACAACGGCCTGGAGCGGGACTATCTCACCGGTCTGGTGCGGCTGCTCTGTGACGACGTGGAAGCCGCACGAAGGTGGCACCGTAGCGTGGCTGCGGATGCGTTCATTTCACAAAACCACCGCGCCGTATTCGTTGCGATCGGCCGAGCGATTGACGTATCGCCGCAGCCTAATTTGCTGGCAGTCCGTTTCGTGCTCGAGCACGACGACACAATCGACTGCGATCCGGCAGACGCGGCAAGTGTGCTGTTCGATCTTCACAAGGAATCGCATGATCGGCCGTGCCACCTGTGGATGCAGACGGCAACGGATCAACTGTTGCACCGCTATCACTGCGGTCAGGCGGCCGATTTAGGCCGAGCGCTCGCGGCAACTGCCGCAGCGGGCACGCTGCCGAGTGATGCGGAAATAGAGGACGTGATCCAGCGGGCGCGGCGGATGCAGATGCAGGCCCGCAACCCAGACGCATCCGCCCGCGATCTCTTGTCGATCATCGACCGCTGGAAGCTGAATAAGTCGGAAAAACTTTTGACCACCGGATTCAATGTGATTGATCGCGCATTTGGCGGTGGGCTGCCCGTTGGCCTGCACGGCATCGCCGCCAAGCCAAAGGCTGGAAAGTCGGCAATCGCCGCTCAGTTGGCGCTGGGCGCAATGCTCCACAGCGCAGACGCCAGCGTCGTCTGGTTCAGGGGCGAGATGACCGACGATCTTCTCTTGTCGAAAATGCTGGCCTGCTGGTCGAGGATGCGGCACGAATCGCTCCAGGCGATAACGCTCCGCGACGCGCTTCAGAGGTCGCCTGAAACAAAGGCGGTGTACCTCGATCTCCTGAATACGGTTGGCGGACGGTTCGTGACCGTCGATCCGCCGCTAACGATCTCCGCAATCGAGCAACATATTTGCGAGCGGAAGCCATCGCTCGCCGTTGTCGACTACCTACAGAAGTGCGAAGCACCTGGGCACAAGGACCGGCGGGTCGAGCTCGATCACGTTGTGTCCGGCCTGTCCATGCTTTCAAGCCGGTACGACATTCCGATCATCGTCATATCGGCTGTTGCCGGAGGCCGCGACGAGAGCACCGACATTGGCGCGTTAACCAAGGAAAGTAACCGCCTCGACTATGACGCGCACACATTCATATCGCTCTGGAACGACGGGCCAAAGGAAGACAACCCTCGAAAGATCCTCCTGCGAATCAACGCGAGCCGTAGCGGGCAGGCAAGCGACGATGAACTGTGGTTTCATGGAGCACACCAGTTTTTCCAAGCGGCCGCGACCTACGCGGAGTTCGATGACCATGCCCCGAAGGTGCCGCTGCCATGAAAAAGATTCAGTTGCCAGACGGCACGCACCTCGATGTGAGCGGCGATGACAACGCGGTGGGCGTCGATTCGCAGAGCGGTCGCACGGCCCACTGGGATGCCGCCGAAAGCGTGCTGCGAGACTCGACGGGCAACATCATCCGAAAGGTGGGGAACGCCCGTCACACCGCAAAACCGCAAGCAAACCCAGCGCCGTCGAAACAAGTCGCATCGGACGCATCGAGGCGATTCGCGACGTTGAACACGTTCGTCGATCAAGTGATGCGGCACCTGTCGCCGGTCGAATCGGCGGTGTGGCTGGCGCTGTTTCGTGACACGCGGCACGGGCAGGCCAGCGCTTCGAACCGTGATCTGGCGCGCCGGACAGGATGCAGTGTTCGGGCCGTCACCAATGCCATGCAGGAGTTGCGCCGGTTTCATTTGATTGAGGGGCTGGCACTGTCCAAGAGCAAGGGGCAAGCCAGCTTGTACGCCGTCAACGTGCGGCCTGAATCATGCGTGCCCGAGTTGTTACTTCGCCCGAATCAAAGGCCGTCCCGATCCGGTGCACGCCGTGCATCGGATAACGACACAACGACAGCGGAACCGGTGCACGCCGTGCACC
>Ga0208719_1000338_pt1 | contig 14632 bp, 14 predicted proteins | sample LakMenEpi30Jul09_FD_150747 | JGI IMG/M metagenome (GOLD analysis project Ga0208719, IMG submission 150747) | Freshwater microbial communities from Lake Mendota, WI - 30JUL2009 deep hole epilimnion (SPAdes) | ecosystem: Environmental > Aquatic > Freshwater > Lake > Epilimnion/Euphotic zone ... | reverse complement strand
CCCGCGCTTCGCCGTCGCGCCGCCGTACTCCGCGACGAAATCACACGCGAGCCGCACGATCGGCTCCGCGTCCGCGATGGCGTGAAAATACGCGGTGCCGAGCCAGAACGAATCGCCATCCGGCACAGCGAAAAAACGGAACGGTGTGAATTCGCCAGCGTGATCAAATCGCAGATTGATCTGCCGCTCCGTCTCCGCGCGCAGCGTTTCGCGCACGTCCGCACCATCGTCGCACACCGCGAGATCGATCACCGCCGCACCGCCGCGGAACTCGTAAGCCTTCGCGTCGATCCGCAATCCGGTCAGCCCGCGCTCCTCCAGCACTTTCGCGAGCACCGCCCGCAGCCGCACGGCTTCGAGCGGCGTAGGCACGCGCGCGATGTGAACCGCGTTGTAAGCGTGCATCTCATCCCAAAGGAGCATCGTGCGCTGGAAAGTGTTGAGTCGGCCCGGACTGGACATTCCAGCGAGAGTGACGGAGCGGTGCGCGCGGTTCAACCGCGACGTGCAGCGACGTAACGCGGACAATCCCCTCCGCCGCCCGGTCCACTGCGGACTGGATGATTCACTGGAAATTGCTTTCGCGCCCGCCGCACCGGAAGCGGTCAGAACGCGGACGGGCAGAGGTCTGGGGGGAGCGAGGGGCGGAGGAAGGATGATTTCGGCTGTCCGCGCTGCTCCGAAGAGCGGATTTCTTGGGGTGAGGCTCGGTTGTGGCGACATTCATGCGCTCAAGCGTTGCTTCATTCTTACTATCATCAGTCTGTCACTTTATTTTGTCCGAATCGAAAAGGTCGAACCCGTCACCGCCCCCGGCATCCCCGCCGGCTTCCCGCAGCCGGAAACCCTCCTCACCGAAGACTGCATCCGCCCGAGTGCCTGATGCTTCCGCTCGGTGTAGGAGACTCCGACGCGCTGGCCGGGAATCCCGGCTGAGAGTCGGAAGGCTCCGAAGTGCTGGCCGGGACGAAAAGCACGGACATTCGCAGCCTATCCACCTAATTCGACAAACCTGCCGGATAGTTCGCCGTCAGATCACCACGGCACCGGCTGGTAGTCCTTCAGGAATTTTCCCCACACGTGCTCGCCCGTGTTGAAGCCGGCGATGATCGGATCCACGATCCGCGCCGCGCCGTCCACGATGTCGAGCGGCGGGTGGAAGCGGTGCTCCTCCACTTTTCGCGCGGCGATATGCGCGGGGTCCTCGTCGGTCACCCAGCCGGTGTCCACGCTGTTCATGTGGATGCCGCTGGCGAAGTAGTCGGCGGCGGAGGTGCGCGTCATCATGTTCAGCGCGGCCTTGGCCATGTTTGTGTGCGGGTGGCGCGTCGTCTTGAAGCTGCGGTAAAACTGCCCCTCGACGGCGGAGACGTTCACGATGTGCTTGTCGCGCTCGGGCGTGCGGAGCATGAGCGGCTTCAGGCGTGCATTGATGATGAAGGGCGCGATGGCATTCACGAGCTGGACTTCGAGCAGTTCCACCGCGGGGACCTCGGCGAGCATGAGCCGCCACGAGTTGCGTTCGCGCAAGTCCACCTGCTGCAAATCCTGATCGAGCCGGCCCTCGGGGAAGAGATCCTTCTGCGCGGCGAACTCATCCGGCAACATCGGCACCTGCGAAAGTGCGGCGGCGTGCGTGAGTCCTGCGACTTCCGAGATGCGCTTCTCCGCGAACGCGCGATCCCCCTGCCCCTCGGGCAGCCGCCCGGCCTCGGGCAAAATATGGTAGCCGCGCAGCCCCTCGTAGGCGCCGAGCAACTTGCGCACATTTTCCGGCATTGCGTCGAGCGATGCGGCCTCGCCCTGCATCATGTGCTCGTAGAAATCCGGCGGACGCCGCACGGTCTGGCACGCGTTGTTGATGATGAAATCCAGCCGCGTGCGTGTCGTGAGCAAGTGACGGCAGAACGCCTCAACGCTCGGCGTGTGCCGCAGATCGAGTCCGAAAATTTCGAGCCGGTGCCCCCATTGATCGAAGTCCGGCTCGCGCGCAAACCGCGCCGCCGAATCGCGCGGGAAGCGCGTGCTCACGATCACCTCCGCACCCGCGCGCAGCAGCTTGATGCCTGCCTGATAGCCGATCTTCACGCGTCCGCCGGTGAGCAGCGCCACGCGTCCGCGAAGGTCGGCGGTCTCGGTGCGCTTGCGGAAATTCAGCTCCGCACACGACGGGCAGAGCTGGTCATAGAAGTGATGGATCGCCGAGTAGTCGCACTTGCAGATGTAGCAGTTCTGCGGCTGCACGACTTCGCGGAAATCCGGATCGTCCGTGACTTCCTGCTGCTGAAAATCCAGCGGCGGAAAAGCCGCCGGCGTCGTGAAGATTTTTTCCTTCCGCAGCTTGCGGATGCCCGTCTCGCCGAGCTGCGACTGGTCGCGCTGCACCTGCTCGTTTTTGCGCTGGCGCGACTTTTCCTTCACGAGCCGCCGCCGCTCGCGCAAGTCGGGGCAGAAGACTTCGCCCGCCGCCTGAACGAGCCGCGTGCGTTCCTCCTCGGGCAGCGCCGCGAGCAGCGCGCGATCCTTCGCGACGCGCTCCAGCAGCTCGACGGTGGCCTTGAAAGCCTCCGCACCCGGCGCGCTGTTTGTGTTTGGTTTTGCAGACATGGGACGAAAAAGCGGGGAACTTACAGACGCGGCGACGGTGCGCTAGAGAAGAACGCGCGCGCCGTTGGCCTCGCCGGGGCACGCCGTTTTTCCCTCTCAAGCTCGCCCGCCGGATCAAGCCGCCGGCAAGTCGAAGAGCGTCAGCGTGCGCGCCATCACTTCGTGGACGAATGCGGCGGGCACCTTGCAGATCGGCTGCCAGCGGCGCTCGTTCCAGTCCTGCGAACGCACATGGTCGCACAGCACGACTCCGCCGACTGGCAGGCCGGCTGGGACGGCAAGCTCGAACGGGTAGCCTTTCACGCGGCTGGTGATCGGGCAGAAAATTGCGAGGCCGGTCTTTTCGTTGTAGCGCGTGTGGCTGAGCACGATGGCGGGGCGGCGGCCTGCCTGTTCCCGGCCCGCCTGCGGGTCGAACACCAGCCAGCCGATGGAGCCGAGTTCCGGAACCGGTGGGGATTTCTTTTTCACGGCGGCAGGATCTCGCGGCCGACATCGGCCCCCCATTCCGTCGCAGCGTGGAGATTTTCGGGAGTCACCTGCGCGAGCAGATCGTCGAGGCTCGGGCTCTTGGGTGCAGGCTTCACGGTGAGGCCCGCGGGGCCGATCTTGAGCGTCACAGCGTCGCCTTCCTGGACGTGGATTTGCTTCGCCACTGCGAGCGGGATGCGAAGGGCGAGGCTGTTGCCCCATTTCTGAATCGTCGCGGTCATGTTTCTACATTGAGGCTACATGAGGAAGCTGTCAATCTGCCGCCCGAACGGGATATTCCCGCAATCAAGACGCACATGCCGACCTTCACCCCGCCTCCCGGCTACACGCGCATCAAGGTGGTGGAGAGCTTCGAGGAGCTGGTCTCGACGCCGTTCGGCAACGGCGTGAATGCGCTGTGCTGGGAGCGCACGCTGGCCGGCGATTTCGGCGAAGTCGTGGAACGGCTCGGCGAGGGTGAAGGGATCGCCACGCTCGACGAAGCGCGGCTCGGTGCGCTCGGACTGAGTGCAGCAGGGCGCGCTGCCGTAGCTGTGCTGCTCGAAGACCTGCGCCTGCTCGGCGATCTCGGCCTTTCGCCGATTCTCGACTGCATCCGCAGCTATCCGCGCGACGAGGACGCGGGGCCGGTGCGCACGGATGTCTATTCGTGGCATGTGGACAGCGCGACCGTGGAGGCCGACACGTGGCTCTGCACCTACTTCGGCGCGACAAGCGAAGCGCTGCGCAATGACGAAGCACAGCGTCGCGTGGACATCGCGGAGACGCGTGCGGAACTGATCAAGACTTTCGGCGGCGAGGACGACGCAGGCTTCGTCGAATTCCTGCGGGAGAACTGCTACGACCTGCACTACGCCGCGGCCCCGCACGCACGGCCGATTCCATTCGGCGTCGGCAATCTCTGGCGCATCGCGACGGAGTGGCCCGGCAGCCCCGTGCCGCCGTGCATCCACCGCGCCCCGGAAACGCAACCGGACGAACCACCGAGGCTGCTGCTGATCAGTTGAAATCTTGGTTTTCCCAGCACGAGCCTCTGTCCATCCGCTGCACTTCCCAAATCATCCCCATGAACAAACTCCTCCACTTCCGAAACATCCGCATCCTCGAACTCCCGCCGGACATCACGACGCCCGGGCAGATCGCGCCCGTGGTGAAAAAGTGGGCGCGCTGACGAATCCGCAATCTCCCGCTTGGCATTTCAGCGGGAATGCGGTTCACATCCCCGCTCCCATGAACCTCCGCCTCCTCTCCGCCGTCGCTGCCGCACTCGCGCTGCCGCACTTTTCCATCGCCCAAAAGGCGAACACGCTTCCGAACAGCCAGCTCGCGCCAGGCGAGAAAGGGCTGAAGAAACAGCCGCAGAAGTTCAAGTGGGACGACATGGATCTCGGGCCGTTTTTCAGCGGCTGCTACAAGGTCGGCGACAGCACTTCGTTCAAGGGCATCGCGGTCGCAGTCGGCACAAAGGACGCGCCGGCGACGATGCTGTTCGACTCGGAACTGCTGCGTTTTCACGCCGCGTGGGAAGGCGGGCTCGCGAAATTTCCTCGGGTGCGCGGCGGACTCGAGGGACAGATCGCGGCGGATGGCGATGTGAAGGTTTCCGCGGGCTGGCGGACGGGCTGGGGCACAGCGATCAAGGACGACCCGCGCGAGAAACATCAGGGCAATCTGCCGGGCACGAAGTGGCACGGCATCTACGTGCATGGCGATGCGAACGTGCTCAGCTACTCGGTGGGCAAGCAGGCGATCCTCGAAATCCCCGGCAGCGAGGTGCGCGATGGCGTGCGGATTTTCACGCGCACGATCACGGTCGGCGCGGGCAGCGAAGCGCGCAAGCTGCTCGTCGCGGATGCTCCCGGCGCGGCGCACTCTGCATCAAAGGGAATCGTGGCGACGGAAAAAGGTGGTGTCGTCACCGCTGCCGCGCTGCGTGGTGGGCAGGGCGTGAGCATCGTGAGCGATGCGAATGGCTGCTTCGTCGTGGATCTTCCGGTGCTCGCGGCGGAGACGACTTTCCAAGTCGCATTCGGCAGCGCGCCGGTTGCGGACGCTGGAAAACTGACCTCCGCTTTGCAGGCTACGACAAAGCTTGTCCTGCCCGCCACGTTCACGAAAGCCGGTCCCGCGCGCTGGGGCGCGGCGCTCGACGTGCCCGGCAAGCCCGGCGACAGCTCGCAGCCCTACACGGTGGATGACATCACGCTGCCGGAGGACAATCCGTTCAAGAGCTGGATTCGCCCCGGCGGCCACGACTTCCTACCGGACGGCACCGCGGTGCTCGCCAACATGAGCGGCGACGTGTGGCTCGTGTCCGGCCTCGACGAAAAACTCGAACATGTGAAGTGGAAGCGTTTTGCGACCGGGCTTTTCCAGCCGCTGGGCTGCAAGGTCGTGGATGGAAAAATCTACGTGCTCGGCCGCGACCGCATCACGCTGCTGCACGATCTGAACGGCGACGGCGAGGCGGACTTTTACGAGAGCTTCAACAGCGACAGCGTGGTCACGGAAAACTACCACGAATTCGCGCTCGGTCTTGAGACGGACAGCGCGGGCAATTTTTACTACGCAAAAGGATCGCCGTGGACGCCGACAAACCAGAGCCCGCACCAGGGCACGATGCTCAAGGTGAGCAAGGACGGCTCGAAGCTCGAAGTCTTCGCGACCGGCCTCCGCGCGCCAAACGGCCTCGGCATGGGGCCCGGCGATGTACTCACGTGCAGCGACAATCAGGGCCACTGGATGCCGGCGAACCGCGTGAACATCGTGAAGCAGGGCGGCTTCTACGGCATGACTCCCGCCGCGCATCGCGAGCTGGTTTTCAAGCGCGCCGACGGCACGGAATTCAAGGCAAACCCCTCGCTGCAATCCGCGCGTGATGAATTCAAGACCGAGTTCTACGGCAAGGCCGAAACGCCGATTCCCGCGAACGGATACGACCTCCCGCTGTTCTGGCTGCCGATGGACATTGATAATTCCTCCGGCGGCGAAGTGTGGGTGCCGCAGGGCGCAAAGTGGGGCCCGTGGGCCGGCCGCATGTTGCAGACGACGTACGGAAAGTGCGCGCTCTTCGGCGTGACAATGGAGACCGTGGACGGCGTGCAGCAGGGCGGAGTCGTGCGCTTCCCGCTCACGTTCAAGAGCGGCATTATGCGCGAACGTTTCAGCCCGGTGGACGGCCAGCTCTATCTCAGCGGACTGAATGTGTGGCAAAGCAGTGCGGCGAAGGACGGCTGCTTCCAGCGCGTGCGCTACACCGGCAAGCCCGTGACGATGCCGATCGGCTACGTGACAAAGGCAAACGGCGTGGAGATCGAATTCACCGCGCCGCTCGACGCCGCGAGCGCAGGCGACGCCGCAAACTGGGGCGCACAACAGTGGAACTATTCGTGGACCGGCAACTACGGCTCGCCGGATTTCTCCGTGCAGGATCCGAAGAAGAGGGGCAAGGACACCGTCGAGGTAAAAACGGCGACCGTGAGCGCGGACAAAAAGCGCGTCTTGCTCGAACTCTCCGATCGCGTCCCGGCGATGACGCTGCGCATCAAGTGCAACGTGAAATCCGCCGACGGCACCGAGGTAAAATACCAGCTCGACAACACCATCCACCGCATCCCCGGACAGAAGACGGTCGCGCGGTGACGCGACATGGCGGGAGCCTGCCATGGACTTCCAAAGCGATGCTGCGTCGCGGGCCTTTGGCCCCCGTTACATCGCTGTTTCCAAAGTTCATGGCGGGCTGTGAAATATTCACCGATGAATCCGCGCGTGCTCCCGCTCTTCGCGCTGCTCGCCGCCATCGCGGCAGTCGCGTGGTTTTTCCTGTCATCCGGCCCCTCGCCGAGCGCGGGGAATGCAACCCCTGACCCGAAACAGGCGACCCAAACCGCTGCCGCAAACTCCGGTGGCACGGCAGGAAAAAGTCCCGCGGCTGGAAATTCCTCCGCTGTCGCCGGGAAAAAAACGACGGTGGATTGGAACAGGTTCGGGATGCTGACGGGCGGATCCGGCGAGCTCCCGGAACCGACCGCAGAGGACATCGGGCGCTTCCTCGCGAAGAACGGCGAGACACCGGCAAACCTCGTCACTGCATTTGAGAAAACGCACGACCGCCGCTGGCTCGAACGCGCCCTCGAACTTTTCCCGGGCAGCCCCGTCGTGCTCATGGCGGCGTTGGAATCCATCCGCGGTGCCTCCCCGCGGGCTGGCGAAACGTATCAGCCCGATCCGCAACGCATGGCGTACATCGATCGCTTCAAGGCCGCGGATCCGAACAACCCGCTGCCGTGGATTTTTTCCGCGCAGGAGTTTTTCAACTTGAAGCAGACCGCCGACGCCCTCGCCGATGTCCGCGCCGCACTCGGGCGCCCCGCATTTTACACCTACGCCACCGAGCGCATGGACAGCGCGCAAAAGCTCTACGAAAGCCTCGGGCTGGGCCCCGTCGAGGCCAGTACCCTCGCGATGTTCGGGCTCACGATTCCGCACACGACTGCCGCCATGCAGTCCTCGCGCAGCCTCATGGAATTGCAGAAGTCCGCGTCCCAATCCGGCGACACCGCCGCGGCGAACGAAGCGCTGAGGCTCACCTACGATCTCGGCCGCACATTCGCCACACCGGAAGCTTCGCGCATGCTCATCGGCCAGCTCGTCGGCATCGGGATGGAAAAGCGCGCGCTCGAGGCGCTGCCCGCCGGCTCACCGCCGGACTGGCTCAAGGTGAACCCTGCTGAGCGGCTCGCCGAGATCGAACAGAAGAAGGCGTACATGCAGGGATTCACCAATGGAATCGAGTCGCTCATCCGGAGCCAGGACGGCGACCTCATCGCGGAATACCTGCGCCGGGTGCGCACCGAGAGCGAGGCCGCCGCATACGAGTGGCTGAAGAAGCAGAAAAGATAGCGCGTCGTGTCGGAGCGCAGGTTTGCCAGACACGGCCCCGCCAGCGCGATCTTCGCGACACCGGCGCGATTTGGTGTAATGCGGTTGCACGAATGAAACCCGTCATCGCCATCACCATGGGAGACCCCGCCGGCGTCGGCCCGGAAGCCTGCCTGCGCGCGCTCGCCAGCGAGGAAGTCGCGCGCCTCTGCTCTCCGGTTATTTTTGGCGATGCATCCGTGCTGCGCGCGTGCGCTGCGAAGACGGGCCTGCCCTTCGACGCAGCGGTGATTTCGGAAAAAGACATCGCCGCCGCTACGCGTCCCGGCGTGTGCGATCTCGGCGTGATCGCGCCGGATGCATTCACGCCGGGCACGATCAGCGCCGCGACCGGACACGCCGCATTCACCTATGTGAACCGCGCGATTGACGCTGCGCTCGCAGGCAGCATCGCGGCGATCACCACCGGGCCGCTGAACAAGGAGGCGATGCACATGGCGGGCTTCCATTTCCCAGGACACACCGAGATTTTCGCGTCGCGCACGAACACCGCGCGCTCATGCATGATGCAATATTCCGAGGAGATCACCTGCACGTTTGTCACCGTGCATGTCGGCTACGCGCAAGTGCCCGCGCTGCTGACGAAGGAACGCATCCTCGACGTGATCGAACTCACCGCCGCCGGGCTCGCGCGCATCCGCGGACGCAAGCCGAAGCTCGTCGTGTGCGGGCTGAATCCCCACGCGGGCGAGCACGGCCTCTTCGGCGACCGCGAGGAGGAGCGCATCATCGCCCCCGCCATCGAGGAGGCGCGCGCGCGCGGCCACGACATCGAAGGCCCGCTGCCGCCGGACACCGCATTCCTGCCGTGGAAGCGCAAGGCCACCGACGCCTTCGTGTGCATGTATCACGACCAGGGCCACATTCCCGTGAAGGCGCTCGCCTTCGACTCCGCGGTGAACACCACGCTCGGCCTCCCCATCATCCGCACGAGCGTGGACCACGGCACCGCGCTCGACATCGCGTGGCAGGGAAAGGCGAATGCCAGCAGCCTTTTCAGCGCACTGCGCCTCGCCGCGAAGCTCGCGGGTGCGGACGCGATTGCTACGTCCCGCCAGTGACCGTGTAGCCCTGCGTCCGCAGATCCTCGGCGAGATCCTTTTCCATCTGCGCGGCTGCCTCAAACGGCATCGGGTTCAGATGCTCGAAAAGTTCAGGCATCAGACGAACCCCGTATTTCTCCACGGTCCACGCCGATTTGTAGCCGTGCTTGTGGTTTTCAAACCGGTGCTCCACCGGCAGCCCCGTCATGCCCACATAAACGCACGGCTTCGACGGATCGCGTTTTCGATTCAGGCGGAGCACCGAGGGATGCTTCGCCACGGCCTCATCGAGGAGGATGACATAGACATTATGATGATGGCTCGCAGGTGTGCCCATCGGCACGGCAAGCGTCTGCGATTCTCCGCCGGGAATCCATCATTCATGCGAGCCGCCGCCAGCCCGGCGTATCTCCGCGATTCCGCATCTTGCCGCCGTCGGTCATTCGACCCGCAAGATTTTTGACGGCAGCGCAGTCCGAAATGCCCAATGGAAAGCCGCGCGAAAATCCGTGGCCACCGTGAACAAATTCCGCGGAGTTCCCGTCGAAGAATGCAAATGAACGAGACCTTCCCAATCCAATTCCTCGGTGGAAGCCAGGACGGGGCCTTGATCGAAGGCGACAAGGCGCCGGACGTGTTCCTGGTGAACTGCGCGGACGGCGTGCAGGAGATCTATGAACGCCGGAACAACGAGCCGCCGTTTGTTTACGTGCAGATCGGTTACGCCGGGAACGAGACGTGGAAGTAGCAACGGGCTTTTGCGCAGGACTGTTCATCCGCAAACCGCGCGTCGCCGGTGATCGGCTGCAAAAAACATCCGCGCAAATCCCCGGAGGAAACGCACCCGTCTGTCATCTGCTGGAGGAGGAAAAAGTGGAGCGGGTAGAGGGAATCGAACCCTCCTGGCCAGTTTGGAAGACTGGAACTTTACCACTAAGCTATACCCGCATTGCGTGAGGAATCTGGCGGCATTGCGTCACAGATTCAAGGCCGATTTCGCGTGGATTGCGCGTTTATCGTCCGCGTGGATGACGCGTTCACCGTCGCGCAGCTTGCGTCGGCAGGCGGGACGCCCGCCGCACTCCGACAGACGGAGACGCCTGTCCCACTCCGGCCTCACTGCTGCGCGGGGAGCATTCCCGTCTTGCGCGCGTAGTCGAAGACTCCGCCGGCATCGATGACCGGACGCACTTCGCCGAGGGGCTTGAGCGGGTAGGTCGTGCCGTTCACGGTGAGCGTATCGGCGTCGAGATCCAGCGTGGCGATGTCGCCGGTGTTAATTTTTTCGCACAGGCGTTCGGCGGCGTCGTACGGGTAGAGCTCGCCGGTGGCGACGCAGTTGCGGAAAAAGATGCGCGCGAAGGATTCGGCGATCACGGCCTGGCAGCCGGCTGCGCCGAGGGCGATCGGGGCGTGTTCGCGCGAGCTGCCGCAGCCGAAATTTCTCCCGCCGATGACGATTTTATACGGCGTCTGGGTCGCGCCCGCAGGGAAGAATTTCACCGGGTAATCCTGGTCGGACAGGCCGATGAGCGCGTAGCTGCCGAGCTTCTCGTATTCGTCGGGCTTCGTGGGCACGAGCGTGAGGTATTGCGCGGGGATGATCTGGTCCGTGTCAATGTTGTCACGGACGACGAAGACGGGACTGGTGATGGTGTTGGCCATAGGCAGGGCGGGTAAGAAAGCGAACGGGGGCGGAAAGGGAACAGGAATTTTCTGCCGGGAGGATGCGGGGGTGGTTTTCCCATGCCTGTGGGCTGGCCGGATTGTGCCTCGCCGGTGCAACGCCCAACGTCCAATGCCCAACGCCCAACGCCCAAGGTCGGAGTTCTTTCCCTGGGCGTTGGACGTTGGACGTTTGTGCCGCTGGCCTTCGCCAAGCCTCCACAGATGCGCGGCATGAATGGCCACACCTTTCTCTGCTGCCCTAATTTTTCTGCTTCCACAAAAATCCGCCGCTGCTCTCCGCCTCCTCGCACCATTCGCCGGTGAACGACGACTGCCGGAAGAGCGCGGCCTGGCTTTTCTCGATTTCGGCGAGCGGCACGCCGCGTTCCTTCGCGAGCTTTTCCATGAGCTTCCCACGGTCGGCATTTTCCGCCGCGACGGTCTTCTTCACGTAGTCGCCGTATTCGCCCACGGGCTGGTTGCGGATCGCGAGCAAGCCGGAGCGGTTTTCGCCGACGAGGCGGGAATTTTTCAGCGCCTGGATTTCGCCGAGCCGCGAACGGCGCGCGCTCTCAGGGTTTTCGCTCACGTTCGCGTCCGTCTTCTTCGCGGCGTCCTTGGGCTCGTGCTGGTACACGTCCAGTTTCATTTTGATGTCCACCTTGAGCGGCTTGTCGGTGCCGAGCTTCACGTCGAACGGCTTGCATCCGCCGACGATGCCGAGCGTGCCGAGGAGGAGCGGAAGTAGGTGGCGTTTGCTCATGGTTTGAACGGGGTGAATAGGAAGAGCCGGTTCAAATCTCCGGGCGGGTTAAAGTTCACCTCCAGTTCGCGTCTGCCCGGCTGCCCGTCAAGTTTCACATGCAACTGCCCGACCGGTTCGGTGATCCAGAATGATGCGGTGCCGGAGGTGTACGGAAAATCGCGGAGGCTCTCGAGGCCGATGCGCAGGCCGTCGCGCTTCGCATTCGGCCAGTCGCGCGGGATCGCTGCGATGAGTTCGTCGAGCTTCGTGATGCGCAGCTTGCCGCCGCCGGGCGCGCGGAGATCCCCGACGAGGCGCATGAGCGATGCGCCGTGTCCATTCACCTCGATGGTCGCGTCGGCACGGCCGGTCATGGAGGCCTTGCCGGGTGTGAGCTTGTCGGTGATCTCGCGCAAATCCAAGCGTGTGCCGGAGACCCAGCCGGTCCACGGCTCGCGCGATTCGACGAAATAGGTGAAGCCTGCGCGGATTTCGCCGGAGCACATTTTGCCGCCGCCGTCGCCGTTGATGCCGGCCTTGTCGAAGGTGAGGCCGAGCCACCAGTCGCGCCCGCGGAAATTTTTCCAGCGCACCTCGCGCACTTTCAGCGTCTGCACGAGGTTCTCCGAGCGCGTTCCGGGCGGGAGCTGGAAGTCAATTTTGCCCGAGAGCCCGCGCAGGTGGATGTCGAGTGTGGCGTGGTCGTAGTCCTGCTCGGGCACATCGAGTGCGAGCTTCAGGCGCGCGTCGCTCAGGCGCTGGAAGTCGAGGTTCTCCGCGTGCGACTCGAACGGCATCGGCAGTGTGAGCCGCGCCTGGCCGTCGAGCGCGAGGACGAGCTTGCCGGAAGTGGCGGAGAAACGCTTCACGCGCCATGCCGGCGCGGGCGTCGCGGGCGCGGCGGCTTCCATCTCGGCGCGGCGTTTTTCCACGAGATCCATGTACCAGAAAAGGTCGGGGCCGACGTGGATCGCCGGGCCGACGATCACGATCTCTTCGAGCTGCCGCGCGCGGAGGCCGCCGGGCGTCCAGCGGATGAAAATGCTGGGCAGCACGAGTACCGGGACAAACGGATCGAGCGGCGAGACGAAGTTGATGTTCGACAGCTCCAGCGTCTGCAGTTCCGCCGTCTCGGCGCTCAGCGGATCATTCAAGGGAACATTCGCGAGATCGAGGTTCAGCGAAAAATCCAACGGCGGAACGCCGAGGCCAAGATCATCGAGCGAGACGCGCGCATTGCGGAGATTCACCTCGTCGGCGATGAACGGCGCGGCGAGCGCCGATGGTGCAGACGCGTCGGCGGCAGCGGGCGGCTTCGCAAACATCGCGCGACACTCGTGATCGAAGCGGAACGCCGCGCCGTCGAGATCCACGCTGTGGATGCGGTGATGCTGCATGAGGTCGGCGAGAGTGAAGGTGATCTTCACCTTCGGCAGCGAGAGCCACTCGTGAAACGTGCCCTCCGGCGGATCGGGAATGCCGAAGTGCAGGTCGTGGAATTCCACGGTCTGCAGCGCCGTGCTGGCGGCACCGGCATTTTCAAACCGCGCCGTGAGCGCGCCGCGCATCGGCGGCATCCCGGCGAGACGGAGATCCAACTTGCCGCCATCCACGATCACGCGATCAAAATTCAACGGGAATCCCGGAGCGGCCGACGTGCCGCCATTTCCAAGAGCTGACACGACCTCACGCCACGCGTCGTTGAAGGTCAGCGACGGCGCATCCAGCCTCACCTCGCGGATGCGCCCTGCGAGAAGCTCGGAGCCGGTGAATCGCACAGTCGCCGCCACCAGCGTCGCGGGTGCCGCGCGGCTGTCGCGCGGGGTCACGGAGAGATTTGCAATTTGCAATTTGCCGGGTGAATCCGGGCCGGTGCGATCGGAGCGAAGGCCGGCTGCGTGAAGCGTGACGCTGCCTTCCACGAGCGGCATTTTTGGAAAATCGAAACGGATGCCCGTCCGCTCGATCGCTAGGTCGTCCACGCGCCACGGATGCGCCGGCCCTGCGGATGGGGAATTTGTGCCGAGCAACGCGAGGTCCTCCTCGGTCAGCGCGACCCACGCGTCATTCACCACGAGGCTGCGCAGGTGCCCGGCGGAAAGTTCCGCCGCGGTGAATGAGAGCGTCGCATCCGGGACTGTTGCGATCGCACGGCCCGCAGGCGAGCGGAGCGCCAAACCGCGGAGCCGCACGAAGCCGGGCTTCGCATCTGCACCCAGCGCGGCCATGCCGGGGATCTCCGCGTCGAACCGTCCCTCGGCGGACGGACGGCCCGCGAGCGCGGCCTTCACAGCGCCGTCGCGCACTGCGATACGATCGATCCGCCAGCCGGGATCGTTCGGGTCGCCGCCAGCCATCATTCTTTGCACCTCCGCGATCGCGGCGTCGTTCGCAGTGATGCTCAGGCCGTTCAGATCGACAGCCGTGAGATGGCGTCGAAAAAGTTCCCGCCACGAAAATGTGACGCGAGCCCTGCGCAACGCGAGCACGCTGCTCCGATCCTCGCGGAGCCGTACCTTGAGGCCGCTCACCGTCACGCCGCCCTTCGCATCGAGCGTGATGCGATCCGCCGCGACATTCCACGCGGGCAGCATCCGGTTCGCCGCCCACACGCCGAGCGGCGTGATGAAAAAAAGCGCAAGCATCCCGAGCACGATCAGCGCGAGGCCGGCGAGCAGGAGGTTCCACGCGATCGCGCGAAGCCAGCGGCGGCGCTTCGGTCTCGATGGCGGGATGGGCATGGCGCGCGGACGCTACGCGCGGGCTTCGGTGCTGACAATCCCGCCTCCGCCATTCCGCACCGACGAAAAAATGCCGGCGGCCGGGGATTCCAACCCCGTCCCGGTTTATTGCCGGGTTTCAACGGATTTTACCGCTGCCGCCGATTTGAACTGCGCAAGCGTGAGACGCAGGATTGGTGCCAGTTGTTCAATGTCATCGGCCCGCGTGATCCTCGGAAGGTCGCTCACCTGCCACCGAGTGCGGCGCGGGCGCGGGCCTGGCACCTACTTCTAAAAGTATGCGACCTAACGCACCCGGAGGTTCACTTTCACTTCACCCCAACGCACGCCTCGTGGCTCAATCAAATCGAAATCTGGTTCAGCATCCTCTCGGCCAAGGCGCTTCGCGGAGCCAG
>Ga0208719_1000334_pt1 | contig 14692 bp, 9 predicted proteins | sample LakMenEpi30Jul09_FD_150747 | JGI IMG/M metagenome (GOLD analysis project Ga0208719, IMG submission 150747) | Freshwater microbial communities from Lake Mendota, WI - 30JUL2009 deep hole epilimnion (SPAdes) | ecosystem: Environmental > Aquatic > Freshwater > Lake > Epilimnion/Euphotic zone ... | reverse complement strand
TGTCACCGCGCAATACTTGTAGCTCGGCTGCCGCGAGTGTGGATCGAACGCGGAGTGCGTCAGGCGATTCACCGCACGGTAGTGCATCGGGACAAAGAGTTGCCCTGCTCGCACTGTGCTCGTGACGAACGCAGCCGCAGTGATGCTCGCACGGCGCGAACTGATGCTCACTTCATCGCCCGGCCCGATGCCCATGCGCGTCGCATCGGCAGGATTGATTTCGACGTAGCAATTTGCCGGCGCAAGTTTCCGCAGTACATCACTTTTGTCTGTACGCGACCCCGTGTGCCACTGCGCCGAAGAGCCGCGTCCCGTGAGCAGAATGAATGGGAACTCCTCATTCGTCGGCTCCGCGACGGGCCGCGGCATGTCGAAGAGCATTCTCGCCTTTCCATCCTGCGTGAAAAAGCGCCCGTCTTCGAAGAGTCGCCGCTCGCGGGGCGGGTTTTGCATCTGCGCGGCGGCATCGGGCTCATCTTTCTGCATTCCGCATTCCGCATTCCGCATTTCCATCGTCCATGGCCACTGAATTCCCCCCACGGCATCAATGTGCGCGTAGTCCTTGATTCCAGTGATGTCGCACGGCCGCCCGCGCGAGAGTTCCTTCATAAGCTGGAACGCCGCCTCCGGTGACGACCAGCGGGTGAACATCGTGCCGCAACCCCAATAGTGCGCGATGAGCTGGAAGATGTGGAAATCCGCGAGCGCCTGCCCCGGCGCACGGCTGACCTTTTTCACAAGCCCGATGCGACGCTCCGAGTTGATGAGCGTGCCCTCTTTCTCACCCCACCCGGCAGCGGGCAGCACGAGGTCCGCGCGCTGCGCGGTTTCGGTGGTCGTGTACATTTCCTGGACGACGAGGAAATCGAGCTTCTTCAGCAATTCATTGAATCGGTCCTGGTGGATCCACGAGTGCGAACTGTTTGTCGCGATGACCCACAGCCCCTTGATCTTCCCGTCCTCGATGCCCTGCACGATTTGATCGTAGGCAAGACTCGGCTGCGAAGGGATGCGTTCATCCGGAATCCCGAGGACCTGCGCGACCTTCGCGCGATGCTCCGCATTTTGAAAATCGTGCCCTCCGATGAGGCTCGTGACGTTTGCATAAAGCCGCGAGCCCATCGCATTGCACTGTCCGGTGATGCTGTTCGCCCCGGTGCCGGGCCGACCGATGTTGCCGGTGATGAGCGCGAGATTGATGATCGCCTGCGCGGTGCGCGTCGCCTCGTGGCTCTGGTTCACACCCATCGTCCACCAAAAGGAAATGCGCTTCCCGTCCGCGATGGTCTGGGCCAGCCTCCAGAGTTCCTCGATCGCAATCCCAGTCTCCGTCGCAACATGATCGGGCGTGAAACGGGCGACGAAATCCGCGAACTCCGCAAAATCGTTCGTATGCGCGGCGATAAAGTCGCGATCGATCCAGCCGCTCGCGATGAGGATGTTTGCGACGCCGTAAAGCAACGTGAGATCGCTCTTCGGCGTGAGTGCGTAGTGCTGCGTGGCCGCCATCGCGGTCTCGGTCTTGCGCGGATCCACGACGATGATTTCCGGCCGGTGCGGATTGCGCATCACGCGCTGCCACATGATCGGATGCGCGATGCACGGATTCGCCCCGACAAACACCAGCACGTCACTTTCCTCGAAATCCGCATACGTGAACGGCGGCGCATCGAAGCCGAACGACTGCTTGTACGCGACGTGCGACGTGGCCATGCACTGCCGCGTATTCGAGTCGCAGTGAATGAAGCCCATGCCGAATTTGAACAGCGCGCCAAGGAGTGCGAGCTCCTCGGTGACGATTTGCCCCGTGGAAAGAAACGCGACGGACTCCGCGCCGTGCTTTGCCTTGATCTCCTTGAACCGCTCGCAGAACAGCACCATCGCGCGCTCCCAATCCACCGGTTCGAGTTCCCCGGTCTTTTCGTTGCGAACAAGCGGCGTCGTCGCGCGGTCTGGCGCGCGCAAAGGCGTAAGCGCCTCCCAGCCTTTAGGGCATGCCATGCCGAGATTCACGGGGTAGTCCGTCTCCGCGCTGAGATTCACCGCCTGTCCGTCCTTGAGATGGATTTTGAGCCCGCAGCCGGTGGAGCAAAAGCCGCACACCATCGTGGTGGTCGCATCCGGCGCGACTTTGCTCGGCACCTGACCGAGTCCGAATTTTCCCGGCTCACGGACGAGTTCGCGAGTGAGCGGGCCGTCGAAATTGCGGAGATTGAATGGCAGTTTCATCGAGCAGTTCCTCCGGGCATCCGCGGCGCGCACGCGCCGGCAAAAAAGGCATAGCGCTCTGCAATGGCCGCAATCGCTGCGAATCCGAACGCAACCGCCGCAGGCCAGCGCGAAGGCGTGATGAACGCACACGCAGCGCACACGGCACCGAGCAGCATTGCGACCGTGCGCACATCTCCGAAAGTACCAAGCAGACGCTTCGTGATGAGCGCGGAGCGATGCGCGGGATGCCCATCATCCTCGAGGGCGAGCAGATGGTATCGCGTCTCGATGCCTACAAAAATCCACTGCGCAGCAACAGCGAGGGCGAGCCACTGCGGAATCGCCGCAAACAACGCGAAGGCATGCAGACCGAGCACGAACGCGGTGCCGAAAAATTTCGTGAACGTCAGCCGCCCGCTCCACGCCGGACGACGCGTATCCACGTAAATCATCGCAGAGCAAGCGACACCGACCACCGCCAACACGAGGGTCCCGATGGCCAGCGGGCGTTCCATTTTCCAGCCCAGCCACACCACTGCCGCAAACGCGGTGCCGCTCCCGGCAAACATTCCAAATGCGAGAATCTCGCGACTCATCCACGACTTCCGAAGACCGAGAAAAAAGCGCCACGCGCCAAGCGGACGTCCAAGGTGCAGCACGCTCACCGCAAGCCCCGCGTGCAGCAGTGCGGTCGCAAAAACCACCGGCACGATACCGCCGATTACAGACGCTGCGCCATACGCACCGGCCGCAGCCTGAGTGAGCACGAGCATGAGAATCAGCGGCCAATGGGCGTGCTCAAGGCGGAGTTTTTCCGCGCCATCACGCACGGTGGCAGGCATGTCGCGCGATGTGCGGTAGGTCGTCGTGGGCCGCGTGTAGCTACTCTCGAATACGCCCGGCAGCATCCGCCCTTCGCTCGCGATGGCCTCCGTTTTCACCACCTCAATGCGGATAGCCTCGTTCGGGCATGCCTGCACGCACGCGGGCGCCTCTCCGGCAGCGAGACGGCTGTGGCACATGTCGCACTTCCGCACGATGCCCAGCTTTTCGGAATACTTCGGCACGTCGTAGGGGCACTTCAGCACGCAATACTGGCAGCCGATGCATTGGTCATCGAGATGCCGCACGATGCCCGTCGCAGCGTCCTTTTCATAGGCGAGCACCGGGCAGCCGTTTGCGCATGCGGGGTCCGCGCAGTGATGGCACGCAGTGGTGATCGTCTGTTGGAATGGCGCGCGTGCCGTGCCGCCGTGGAGCAGTCCCACGTCGCGCCAAAGCTCGCCATCCTCAAGGCCATTCAGCGAATGGCACGCGCTCACACACGCCTTGCAGCCGGTGCAGGTGTCGAGGTTCACCGCAAAGGCATACTGCTCACCAAGGTGCGGTGCATTCAGCGGAATCAGGTCGCGGTAGTGCTTCTGCTGCGCGGGAAATTCATGCCGTTTGTGTGCGCGCGCGAAACGCTCGACCGCGGTGAGAGTGCGCTGCTCGGCGAGCAGATCATCAATCAGCGTGCGCGGTTCCGTGTCGCTCATCGCGCTTCATTCCTCATTGGAAAAAATCGCCTGCAGCGTGTTGAGGTCGTGGCGCGCGGTGAATGCCTGGAACGATTCGCCCTCGCCGCGATGGCGCAAATATCCGCGGAGCATTTTCTCGATGAGCGGAGGCAGGCTGTCGAAGGCGATGCCGTTGAACACCTGACGCCCCACGGCCTGATTCGCGCCGAACCCGCCGCCGACGAAGACATGATAGCCGTCCTGACTTTCCCCCGCCACCTTCACCTTGGTCCCGAGCAGTCCGATGTCTCCCATGTAGTGCTGTGCACAGGAATTCGGGCAGCCGGTGACGTGGATGTTCACGGGCCGGTCGAGCTTGATGCGCTTGTCGAGCCAGTCCGCGAGCTTGAGCGCGTGGCCCTTCGTGTCGGCCTGCGCGAATTTGCAATACGAGTTCCCAGTGCAGGCGATGAGCCCGCTGCGGAGATTCGACTGCTCCGTGTCGAAGCCGATCTTGCGCAGCGCCTTCTTCACCGTCGCAATGAAATGATCGGGCACGTTCGGGATGATGAAATTCTGCCAGACGGTGAGCCGGATTTCTCCGGAGCCGTAAAGGTCGGCAATCTCGGCGATGCGGATCATTTGCTTCGGCGTGATGTGGCCGACGGGCACGGCGACGCCGACGTAGTTCAGCCCCGCCTGCTTCTGCGCATATATCCCGACGTGCGAATGCGGCAGCGTCTGGCTCGGATGCTGGATCGTCGCCGGATCGAGTGGCGCACGCTGGAGCTGATAGCCGAGCAGCTTCTCCGTCTCGGCGAGGTACTGATCGAGCGTCCACTTTTCCAGCAGATGCTTGAGACGCGCCTTTTTCCGGTCCGTGCGGTTGCCGTTCGCGATGTAAACACGGGTGAGCGCGGCAACGGCCTTGTTCAGTTCCGCCGGTTTCACGAGCACGCCGAGGTCGCGCGCGAACGCCTTGTGTCCCGTCGCTCCGCCGAGAGCGATGCGGAAGAAAATCTCCTCGCCGACGCGCACCGCCTTGCAGCCGATATCGTTCGTGTCCTCGACCGTGCCGATGAGACCGCCGCCGTCGTAGGCGATGTTGAACTTGCGCGGCAGATCGTAGAACGCGCGGTCATTGATGATGACGTGCGCCATCTCGTGGCAGAGCGGCATCACGTCCATCAGCTCGTGCGGGTCAATGCCCGCGGTGGGATTCGCGGTGAGGTTGCGGATGTTGTCCGCGCCCGTGCCGCGCGTGTGCAGGCCGACGTGCTGGATGCGCTGGACGAGCGCAGGCGCATCCTTCGGCTGGATGAGCCGCATTTGCAGATTCGCCCGCGTGGTGATCTGCACGTAGCCCGTGGTGAGTTCCTTCGCGACGTGTGCGAGTTCGCGGAGCTGGAAAGTGCGGAGCTGACCGCCAGGAATGCGCAGCCGCGCCATGAAGGCTTCCTTGTTCGGCGAGAGGTAAAAAAGTCCGTTCCATTTGAAACGGAAGACCTCTTCCTTGTCCGGAGCCTTGTTCGCCGAAGCATTGTCGAGGAGCTGCTGATACGCGTCGAGCGGATGCAGTTCGCGCTTCACGCGCTCCTCGAAGATGAGGTCGTCGAGCGCGGGCTTCGTCTCGGAACTCGGCGCGACATCTCCGAAACCGACTCCGCGGGCGGCGATGCCCGCGAAAAGTCCGGTGAGATATTCCTTCTGCTCGGCGCTGAAATTCTGTCCGTTGGCGAGTGCGGTGCTCATGACTCAGTAAACATCGCGCTGGTAGCGCTTCTCGCTCTTGAGCCGCTCGACGTAGGCCTTCGCCTCGTCGCCGGATTTTCCGCCTGCCGTCCCGATGATGGTGTGCAGCGCAGCGTCCACGTCCTTCGCCATGCGCGAGGCGTCGCCGCACACGTAAAAGTGCGCGCCGGCTTCGAGCCATGACCACAGCTCGGCAGCGGCTTCGAGCATCCGCGACTGCACGTAGATTTTTTCCGCCTGGTCGCGGCTGAATGCGAGATCGAGGCGCGTGAGGTGGCCGTCCGTCAACCAGCCTTCGAGCTGCTCCTGGTAGAGGAAATCAGTCGCGCGTTTTTGGTCGCCGAAGAAGAGCCAGTTGCGGCCCTTCGCGCCGAGCGCGAGACGCTCCTCGAGGAATGCGCGGAACGGCGCGATGCCGGTGCCGGGACCGACCATGATCATCGGTGTGTCGCCATTCACCGGCGGCTTGAAGCCATGGGACGGTTGCACAAAAACGGAAACTGCGGTTGTTTCGTTCACGCGATCCGCGAGGAACGTGGAAGCGACGCCGTTGCGACTGCGACCGTGCGACTCGTAGCGCACTGCGGCGATGGTGAGATGCACTTCATCCGCGTGCGCCTTGAGGCTCGAAGAGATCGAGTAAAGTCGCGGCGCGAGTTTCTTCAGCAGCGCAATGAATTCCGCAGGCGTGAATGGCGCTGTGAGGCCTCCGAGCACATCAATGATCTCACGGCCGTAGAGCCATTTTCTTAAGTCGTCCTTCCGGGCAGGATCGAGCAGCGGCGCGAACTCCGCACCGGGCGACCGCTGCGCGACCGCTGTGAGCAGTTCGGCGGACGGCTTCATGATGTCGAAGTGCTGCGTGAGCGCGAGGCGGAGTGGAGTTTCGCCATCGGCAATCTTCACGGCTTCCTCGCCGTCGCAGCCGAGTGCGGAGAGAATCTCGCCGACGAGTTTCGGGCAATTTGCCGGGAATACCCCGAGCGCGTCGCCGACCTCATACGTGAGCCCGCTGCCGGCGAGGCTGATTTCGAAATGGCGCACGTCCTTGCCGGAACCCTCGGCGCTGAGGCGGCGGTTCGTGATCAGCTTCGCAGGAAAAGGATTCTTCTTCGACCAGCCCTCGCTCGTTGTGTCCGTGGCGGCGCTGCCATTCGCTCCGTTCGTGCCGCTGTGCGCGGACACATCGCCGAGCGCGGTAAATACACTTGTGGTCCACTCCGCGGCGGGCGTCTCGTAGTCCACGTCGCAGTCTTTGCGGTTCGCGACCCGCTTCGCTCCAAGCGCAGCCAGACGCTCGTCGCAATTCTGTCCAAACTTGCAGAACTCCGCATAATTCGTGTCACCGAGAGCGAGCACGCTGTAACGAAGATGATCGAGCTTCGGCGCGGTGTCGGCCTTGAGCCAGTCCCAGAATCCCTTCGCCATGTCCGGCGGCTCGCCTTCGCCGTAGGTGCTCGTGATCACGAGGACGTTTTGCTCCTTCGTCAGATCGACGTCGGAGAATTTCTCCATGCTCACGAGCTTCGGCGCGAAGCCGCGGCCCTCGGCGACCTTCGCGGTCTTTTTTGCGAGTCCCTCGGCGGTACCGGTCTGACTGCCGTAGAGCACGACGAGCGGCGTCTTCGGCCCAGCGTCGAGGCCAAGCGTGGAAGCGAGCGCGGATGCGCCGGGTGGGTTTGCATTGGAAAAAACGCCGGCGAGAAAACCGTTCAACCACATCCGCTGTTCGGCTGTGAACGGTGCGTTTTCGGGGATGAATGGAATGCGGTTCATCAGTGCGAGGACACGAGTTTCAAAATGAGCGCGATGCACGCTGCGAGCAGCAGCCAAAAGCCGGTGCGGTAAAACACGAGCGGATCTCGCTCGATGAGCGACGCGCCCTTTTGGAAGAACGGCTCGACGCGATCCGGGTGTACGAGATCAAAGGCCAGCTCGCTGAAATGCCGGTAGCGCCGCGCAGGCTCGACGCTGAGCGCGCGCTGAATGACATGATCGAGCCACGGCGGAATGTTTGCGTTCAGAAGACTCGGGCGCTTGGGCGCATGAAAGGCTGGTGTCTGGAAACGCTCGATTTCGCCGAATGGAAACGTTCGCGTGAGCGCCTCGTAGAGCGTGACGCCAATGGCGAAAATCTCCGTGCGCTCGGAGATGGGCTCGCCGTGAAAACGTTCCGGTGCGAGGTAGCTCGCTGTGCCGGCGCGCGAAGTGACGCTGAAAATTTCCGCGGCACTGCCAAAGTCGATCAGCTTGAAGCGGAGCTTCGCGTAATCGGAGATCACGAGCACGTTCTCGGGTTTCAGGTCGCCGTGCACGAGATCGAGGCCGAGCAGGTGCTGGCCCGCGGAGCAAAGCATCCTGCCGAGTGCGACAGCCTCATCCGGGCCGAGTGCGCGCGCCTTGAGCACACTTTTGAGGCTCGGGGCCTCGACGAATTCCTGGGCGTAGTAACGCACCGTGGCGCGCTCCGGCGTGAACACGGTGACGAACGGCTCCGGCGCGGCCTCGGCTGCACGCTGCGCATTCCACTCCTCCTTGATAAAACGCGCGAGAATTTCCTCGTCGTTACGCGCTTCGAGCGGCGCGAACTTCAGCGTCCAGCGCTGGTCGTCCTTCGTCGCGAGCCACACGCGGTCGCTGTGCTGGAAGGGGCGGACGAGTTCGTAACCGTCAATGACCTCGCCCTTGCGGAGCGTGTCTGGAATTTTCAGCGGGAGCTGACTCACGGCGCGCAGCATACCAGCCCGGACAATATCGATCACGATCGCGCTGGCGTCATCGAGCGTCTCATTGGTTGCGAGTTCGCGCGAGTGCTGCACGATCGCGCGCGCGGCGGCGTGATGGGCAAGTTGCTTCGAGAGGACGTCGTCGCTCAGCACATTTGAGACACCGTCGGAACAGAGAAACGCAATGTCGCCATCGCGCAATTCAGTCTCAAAGCAATGAGGTTCGACGTCCGGCGCGAGGCCGATGGCGCGCTGGAGGACGTGGGAGAATGTTCGGTCGTTGATGACGTGATCGTGCGAGAGTTGCGAGAGCTGGCCGCCACGGGAAAGATAGACGCGCGAGTCGCCAACATTGAGGCCGAAGAGGCGGTTGCCCTCGATGACTGCGACCGAAAGCGTGGAGATCATCTCCGGCGCAGAGTGCCGCGTGAGCGACTCGTGGTGCAGGGTGTGGTTGATGATTTTCGTGAATTCCGAGAGCGCCTTCTGCGGAGTCCACCCCGCGGGGCGCACGGCGTAATTGCTCATCAGCGACTTCACGATGCGCGTGGCCGCCTCGCGCGCATCCCGCGCCGCACCCGCTCCGTCGGCGAGCACGGCGATGACGGTCTCGCCCCACGATTTTACAGCGAAGGAATCCTCGGATTCAACGCCGTCGCGCTTCGGCAGTCCGTAGCTGGTGAGGGTAACATTCATCAATGACGAATGACGAATGACGAATGACGAAGCCGTATCCGCCGACGGCAGGAGGCGGGCTTTTGTCCAGGCACGACGAGCACCCCGCGCGGCACGTTTCGATTTTCGCTGCTGATGAATTTTCTCGTCATTCGGATTTCGCCATTCGTCATTCGAGAACGGTCATTCAAATCCGCGCCGCCGCTACCGCACCCCACGTCGTGCGCCAGCGGGTCTTCACGAGCTTCAGGCCGATCAGCGCGAAGATACAGAGGCTTGCGAAAATGAGCAGGCCGGCGAGGTAGCTGCCGAAGTGCTGCTTGCTCTGCCCCATCATGTTCGCGAGCACGAAGCCACCGATGCCGCCGCCGCAGCCGACGAGTCCGGTCATCAGCCCGAGTTCCTTGCCGAAGCGCTGCGGGAGGAGCTGGAAGACGGAGCCATTCCCCATGCCGAAAGCGGCGCATGCGATGAAGAACATCGCGACATTCAGCCATAGATTTTCCACGATCCCGCCGAGGATGAGCGCGCCGCACGCGACCGAGTAATAGACGTGCAGCGAGCGGATGCCGCCGATGCGATCCGAGATCGCGCCGCCGATCGGCCGGCCCAGCGCGCCGATGGCCGTGCAGAGCGCCACGAGGTCGCCAGCCTGTGAGTTTGTGAGGCCGAAGCGATCCTTCAAATACATACCGAGCGAGTAGGCCAGGCCGACAAAGCCGCCGAACGTGACCGTGTAGAAAAAGCAGAACCAGTGGACATCCTTGTCGCGGAACATGCCGAAGTAATCGCGGAGCTTTTTCGGCGTCGCAGGATTCGGCGGCTCCTTGGAAAAGACGATGTAGATCGCGAGCACGAACACTGCCGGGATGAGCGCGAAGCCGAACACCGCCTCCCAGCCGTAGGCCGCTGCGAGACGCGGCGCGAGCAGCGAGTCAATCACCACGCCTATGTTCCCGGCACCGGCGAGGCCCATCACCAGTCCCTGCATGTTCGGCGGATACCAGCGCCCGGCCTGTGGCATCGCCACCGCGAAGCTCGCGCCAGCCACCCCGAGCACCACGCCCATGAGCAGCGTCGCCTCGTAGTTTTTCAGCCCGAAAATCCACGCCACCGACAGGCCGGTCATCACCACGAGCTGCGCGATGATTCCCGTTCGCTTCGCGCCGATGCGATCCACGAGCAGCCCGAGCGCGAGCCGGAAGATGCCGCCGAAAAGGATCGGCACCGACACCATGAAGAAACGCTGCTGCGCGCTGAGATTCAGAGACTCCGGCGCGGCGATCTGGTTTGCGAGCACGCCGAGGAGCGTCCAGACCATGAAGCTGTAGTCGAAGTAGAGGAACGCCGTGACGAGCGTCGGAAAGTGGCCGGCTTTTTTGAGTGCGGAGAGGTTCAATGGGCGTGGGTTGTTGGTATTTTGCGCTTCCTGCCGACCTCGACGGAATGCAAGCAGCCCCCTTTAGCTGGCACCATGCCAGCCCTCATCAGAGGCATGTATTTGGGCGGTTCAAAGATTTCATCCGAATGATGAATGGATCTCATACCGCCCTGCGTGCCTCTGTTCATGGGCTTCGGATGCGGATGAACGGGGCGCCTGCGACGGCTGCGAACCGCATTCTTTTGCGGATTCCAGCCACGAGCACCTCGGCTAAAGCATCCGCGTGAAGTGGCGTGAAATGACCACTGTGCGCAGAACAACCGACCAACCTGCCCTTCTCCTCGCGCCCGAATAAAGGTCCACCGTACCGAAGGGGAGCGGATCGAGTCGCATTGACGCCCCTGAGAACCAGCCAGCGGTCGGTGCCGTGGAGCACGTCCGATTGGTTGAAACGATTGCGGGTGATACGCATGCGAGGCGGACCCATTGATCGAAACCCCTTACGGTCTTTCTGCCGTAGAGCAGCAGCAGGGGCGCCTTTGCGTGCGCGCCACCTGCTGCTGCCAATACTGCTTCGAGCGACGGCGATGCGCCCGCATTTGCGTCCGAGAACACCCCGGCGAGAAACCCGCTCGGCCACAGCCGCTGCTCCGTGGTGAATGGCCCGCTCTCGGGGAGGAACGGGATGCGGCTCATGGATGCCTCGACTGCTTTTGCCCTCGGACTAGAAATCGATCTGCACCTGCAGATACCCGAAGTGCGCATTGTCGCTGGCACCGGTCTTGGCCAGATAATCTCCGGCGACGAACAGGCTGTAGCCCGCTTGCAGGCCGACGTGCGGGTTGACCTTGTAGATGGCCGTCAGATCGACCTCATGCCCGCGGAAACTCCCCGCGTTCCGGGCAGCGGCATTGAGCGGACGAACGGCTGTCACTCCGTTCACCCGGCGCCATGCGTCATCATTGGTGGCGTTCCAGTAGAGGTGATAGTCCAGCATCACCTTCAGCTTTTTCGTCGGCGTGACGGTGAGGTTGATTTGCGGATTATGCATATTCAGCCAGCCGGTGGTGTCCATGAACCCGTAGAAGAGATGGTTCGTCGGGTAGAGGTTCTGGAAGGTTTCGATTTTACCATCCGCAGGATTCTGGTCGCCGCTGCCGTAGTTGTATTGCAAGCCGAGTCGCGGCTTCCACGGATGGCTCAGCCAGTTGTAACCGACATTCCAATGGCCCGCGAAGGCGGTCAGGTCGCGTCCGTCCACATCGCCGGTTTGAAAGGCCATTTCCGTCGTGTAGTCCCATCCGCCAAGCTTGAGCGGGTCACCTTTCCACAGCGTGCCGAGCGTGATGAAGTTCGTTTTTCCAAGCCGCGGGCCGAAGTCCGAGGTTCCATCATTCCGTTTGTGAAACAGGTAGAAGTCCGTGGTGGTGTTGAACGGCACCCACTTGGTGGCGAGGTAGAGCCCGCTGAAGTAGTCGTTCAGCTTGTCCTCCTGATCCAGGAAGTTGGACTTGTTCCACTTGTGATCCTTGAAGTTCACCGGGCTGGAGATGAAAAAATCCAACGCCCAAGTCTGCGCGGCATAATGGAACTTCAACGCATCGAAGGTCCGGGCCTGGTTCAGCCACTCGAGCGGACCGACGAGCCGCTGATCCCCATACGCGAGGAACTGGCGCCCAAGGGTGAGGCTGAGCCCCTTCTTGGTGTCGCCGATCTGCACGTACGCCTTGAGAATGTCGAAGACGTCATCGCCCTCAGCGGCGAATGTGCCGATTTCATTCGGACGGCTGCCTCCGATCTCGCGCACGTCCTGACCTTGAACGTAAAACTTCAGCCAAGGCTCCGGGGTGTAGCCGATGCCGAAGCGGAATCTTTGCAGCAGCCACGATGCATCCTGCGGACCGTTCACGGCGCTGTTAAAGTCGAAGTTGTTCTCGCGAATTTCAGCCCGCATTTTTTCCTGGATGTCCAAGGTCAGCTTTCCATCGAAGAAAGTGATTGGGGCATAGCCCGGTGGTGGAGCCGCCGGCTTTTCGACGGGCTTTACCGATTTGTCGGCGCTCTTCGACGGCTTGGATTTTACCGCAGTTTCAGCAATCGCATTGCCCGCAAAAAGAGCGGCTGCGAAAAGCGTGGCAAGGCGTGGTGTCAGGTGTGATTTCATGTTTGTTGGTTGAGTTTGCTGCTCCGGGTGAATTGGATCTTCAGACGACCGCGGCGGAAGCCGCGTCCTTCTTGGAAGGCGGGACGTACTGAATTCGTTCGTGCGCCCGGACCTCGAGGAAGTTGATGAGCCGCTCGCGTAGCGGCGCGTAATCCGCGTGTTCCATGATAGCCTTGCGCTCACGCGGACGCGGGAAACCCACGGGGATGATGTCGCCGATGGTCGCCTTCGGCCCATCAGTCATGCAGACGATCCGGTCAGAGAGAAAGAGCGCCTCATCCACATCGTGTGTGACCATCAGCGCGGTGATCTTCTCTTTCCGCCAAAGCTCGAGGAGCACCTGCTGGAGTTCGTATCGCGTGAGCGCGTCGAGCATTCCGAACGGCTCATCGAGCAGCAACATCCGCGGCTTCAACGCGAACGCGCGTGCGATGCCGACGCGCTGGCGCATTCCCTGCGAAAGCTCCGCGGGCCGCTTGCTCATCGAGTCACCGAGGCCCACAACGGTGAGGTAATATTCGGCGATTTGCCGGCGCTCGTCCTTGCTCGCGGTGTAGAAGACCTGGTTGATGCCGAGCATCACATTCTCGAATGCCGTGAGCCACGGCAGCAGCGACGGCGACTGAAAAACCACGCCGCGATCCGGACCGGGACCGGTGAGTTCCTTGCCTGCGAGAATGATGCCGCCCTTCGTGATACTGCTCAGCCCCGCGAGCATCGAGAGGACGGTGCTCTTGCCGCACCCACTGTGGCCGATGACGGTGACGAACTCGCCCTTGGCGATCTTCAGATTGAAGTCCTCGACGATCACCGCCGGTCCTTTCGGCGAAGGATACGTCTTGCCGATCTGGCTGAGTTCCACGAAGGCGCTCATTCCGCCACCTCCACGGTTTGAATTTCGCTGCGCCGGATCGGACCGCGCCGATTCGTCGGGCGGGGCAGGCTGAGGTCTTCTGGCATGATGTCGGGCAGGATGAGTTTCCGCTCCAGCGGCGTGCGCTGGCTGGCCTTGCTGCGGAGGAGGTACTCGACGAGTTCGAGCCGAATGCGCTTGAAGTCAGCGTGCTCGGCGATCGTCTTTCGATTCCGCGGCCTCGGGATGGTTATGGGAATGCTCATGCCGAGCGTGGCGTTCGGTCCGGCGGTGAGCGGGATGACGCGGTCCGCGAGCAGGATGGCTTCGTCGGGATCGTTCGTGATGAGCACGATCGTCGTGTCGTCCTCGTTTTTGATGCGCGTGATTTCGTCCTGCAAATTCGCGCGCGTCAGCGCATCGAGCGCGCTCAGTGGCTCATCGAGCAGCAGCACCTTTGGCCCCATCGCCAAGGTGCGCGCCACGGCCACGCGCTGGCGCATGCCACCGGAAAGTTCACGCGGCAGCTTGCTGCGGGCCGGCGTGAGGTTCACGAGTTCGATGAATTTCTCCACCTGCGCGCGGCGCTTCTCAGCAGTCCACTCCGCAAACACCTGATCCACGGCGAGCGCGATATTTTCATACACGTTCAGCCACGGCAGCAGGCTGTAGTTTTGAAACACCAGCCCGCGCTCCGGGTCCGGGCCCGTGATCACTTTCCCATCGAATCTCGCCACACCTTTGTCGGGCGCACCAAGCCCGCTGAGCAGATTGATCAGCGTTGTTTTCCCCGCGCCGGAAAAGCCGACGATCGCGACAAACTCCCCCTTCTCGACCTCCAGATTGATGTCCGACAAAACCTCCGTCCGATCCCATTTCGGGCCGTAGCCTTTGTATGCGCGTTCGATTTCGAGAAGAGGCATGGGTCAGGCGGTCTTGAATCGCGACTCCACGACGGACATCAGGCGGTCAAGGAGCAGGCCGATGATGCCGATGGACAGGATGGAGAGGATGATCTGCGCGTAGTGGTTCGCGTTGTATTCCTGCCACAGGAAGCCGCCGACGCCCGGGCGTCCGGTGAGCATTTCCACGGCGACGATGACGAGCCACGCGATGCCGAGCGAAAGGCGGAAACCCGTGAACATGTAAGGCAGCGTTGCGGGCAGCAGTACCTTGAACAGCGTCTTGCTCCGCGAGAGTTTCAGCACCTTCGCGACGTTCAAGTAGTCGGTCGGCACGGCGCGAACACCGACGGCGGTGTTCATCACCGTCGGCCACATCGCACAGATCGCGATGGTGAAAAGTGCGGCCGCATCGCTCGCGCCGAAGACCGTCTTGCCGGAGCCGTCGAGCAGTTTCACCGAGCTGAAAAGGATCAGCCCGAGCGGGAACCACGCGAGCGGCGAAACCGGTCGCAGCACCTGGATGATC
>Ga0208719_1000326_pt1 | contig 14807 bp, 9 predicted proteins | sample LakMenEpi30Jul09_FD_150747 | JGI IMG/M metagenome (GOLD analysis project Ga0208719, IMG submission 150747) | Freshwater microbial communities from Lake Mendota, WI - 30JUL2009 deep hole epilimnion (SPAdes) | ecosystem: Environmental > Aquatic > Freshwater > Lake > Epilimnion/Euphotic zone ... | reverse complement strand
AAAGGTGACGCTTGGATCTGCATCATCCACACAGAGAATGTCAGCACCGAACGGCACATCGTCTTCACCGATGCGCACCATATCATCGTATACATCCGTGCCGCGTGTAAACCATCGCGTCTCGTAGAACTCTTGCGTCGCAGCTAGGTGCGTCTTCGGAATACACGCTTGCACGCGACCACCATGGACTACCGCAGCAACATTGTACAACCGTCCGCTCACGGCAAGTGGCAAACCAACAATCATGACGATATCATGTGCTGCGGTTTCGCGGCACAGCGTTGCAAGACCGTCAAGAGCTGCGTTGAGGAGAGTCGACTGTGTGAAGAGATCGCCGCACGTATATCCCGTGATTGATAACTCAGGGAATAGCACAATGTCTGCACGGTTGTGAACGGCTTCCTCTACGTGGCGAAGAAGTTCGGCGACATTGGCCGACACATCAGCAGGACGTACGCGTGGTGCGGCTGCAACGACGCGCAGGTAGCCAAGCTCAGCAATAAGTGCAGGGTTCATCATGCAGTTGTATCCTCTACGCAAGTCATCAGTACATGCCGCAGTGCCGCGCGACGTTCTTCAGTTGGGAACACCACAGCATCGGCAGCATTGAGTCCGTCGCGCACGCGCTCGAGCAGCTCCGTGCCCCCTTGCGCAAGCTCGACGAACACACGACGTGCATCGTGTGGGAGGCTCTGGCGCACCAGGAGGTTGCGTTCGGTAAGCGCTCTGACGTTGATCGACACCGTCATGACGTCGATCCCGGTATAGCGCGACACATCCGCCTGATGAGGTGCTGTGCCCCGTTTGCACAGGCAATCGATCGCCTCGAGGAGCTGCACATGCAACAGCGACACACCATGTTCCTGCAGAACAGGCTCCACGGCGCGATGCCAGCGCGATGCCGTCATCGCAAGAAGCAGTCCGGTTGGCTCCATAGCCCACAAACCTATGGCTTTTTTGCCCCTACATGTAAACCTTTTCGGAGATTTGCACGTTATAAGGTCCTCTATGCTCCGAATCCTTGCTCTCTGCACAGGCCTGTTGGCCGCTACAGCGCTTTATGCGCAAGATCCCATCACCCTCCGTGGCTCGGTGTTCGACGCAGCCGACGACACTCCGCTCGTTGGCGCAACCGTTCGCCTAACCTCGGCCAAGGACTCTTCTGTTGTGAAGGGGGCATTTGCCGAACGCAGTGGCGAGTTCCGCATCAAGGACGTCGTACCGGGTCCGTACCGGATGACGATTACGTATGTGGGCTACAAAAAGCTCGAGCAGACAGTATTTGCGCGAGAGTCCCGTGCGAACATCGGCACCTTCAAGCTCCAGCGCGACACCGTCAAGAACCGCGAAGTCAACGTCGAGGGCATGGCCGTCCGCGTGGAAGTCAAGGGTGATACCACGGAGTACAACGCAGCGGCCTACAAGACCAATCCAAACGCCAGCGCTGAAGATCTCGTGAAGAAGATGCCGGGCATCACGGTAGAGAACGGCACAATCAAGGCACAAGGCGAAGAGCTCCGCCGTGTTACCGTCGACGGACGTGAGTTCTTCGGTGACGACGCGTCGGCAACACTCAAGAACCTTCCTGCCGACATGGTTGATCGCGTGCAAGTATTCGACCGTGGCAGTGATCTCTCGATGTTCAGTGGCTTCGACGATGGCAACACGCAGAAGACCATGAACATCACCACCAAGAAGGACCGTCGCAGCGGATCGTTTGGTCGTGCCTACGGTGGATATGGTTTGGACAGCCGCTACAACGCAGGCGTTACGCTCAATGATTTCCGTGATGCGCAACGCATTTCCGTGCTTGGTCTCTCCAACAACGTCAATCAGCAGAACTTCTCCTTCCAAGACATTCTCGGTGCAACGGGTGGCGGCGGCATGATGGGGCGCATGATGTCGCGCTTTGCCGGATCTGCTGGTAGCGTTGCGATGTCGCGCATGGGTGGCGGCGGCTTTGGTGGCGGTGGTGGTGGCAGCTTCTCCAACTTCTTCTCGGGTCAGCAAGGCGGCATTAGCACAACCAATGCCCTCGGCTTGAATTACTCCGACGTCGTTGGTCGCACGAATATCTCGTCAAGCTACTTCTTCAACTATGCTGACAATGCACGTGAAACGCAATTGGACCGACAGTACATCACGCCATCGATTGCAAGTCAGCGATACAGCGAGCTCAACACCTCGAACTCTATCAATCGTAATCACCGATTTAATGCGCGCATAGAATCGTTCATCGACTCTGCGAACGCCTTGATTGTCACACCTCGCGTTGTCTATCAAGCGTCGAATGCGAATAGCTTCGTCGACGGCATCACATCGACCACGCTTGACACGCTGAACACAACCAGCACTGATAATCTCAGTACGAACGGTGGGTATACGGCCTCGGTTGGAACCACCTACCGACGCTTGTTCGAAACAAAGGGGCGAACATTAGCTGCAACGCTCAACGTTGATGGCTCAAACCGTTGGAACGGCAACAACCTCCTTGCAACGAATGCATTCTTCACCGGCATCGACAGTACGCTTCGACTCGACCAACGAGCCGATGGTGGTTCGACAAGTCTTGGCGTGGGCGGACAGTTGGCATGGACGGAACCTGTTGGCGAAAGCGACATGATTCAGTTCTCGTACGAGCCCAACTTCACGCGCAACACATCACGTCGAACAACCAACGATTTCGATTCAACCTCATCAAGCTACAGCAAGCTCGACTCGCTGCTGAGCAACACCTTTGAGAACACCTACCAAACCCATCGTGCTGGAGCGCTCTACCGCTGGCGTATGGAGAACACCATTGTCACCTTCGGTGGTAACTACCAGTTTGCCTTGCTCACCGGCGACCAGCTCTTCCCGCGCACTGACAACATCTCACGCACATTCCAAAACGTGTTGCCGACGTTGATGGTGCAGCACAAGTTCTCGCAGCAGAGCAACATTCGGATGTTCTATCGTACCAGCACCAATGCACCATCGATCTCGCAGCTCCAGAACGTTGTCGACAACTCAAACCCTGTGCAGCTTCGCGTTGGTAATCCGAATCTTGTGCAGGAATACGCGCACTCATTCAACGCACGTCTTGTCAACTCCAACTGGATGATGGGTCGCACCATGTTTGGTGTGCTCAACGTATCGTACACAGCGAACTACATCGGCTCGTCGAACATCATTACACGTCGCGACACCATCATTGGTGACAACGTTGTAGTAGGCCCAGGCACGCAGATCACAACCAATGAGAACTTCGAAGGCATGTGGAATGCGCGAGCATTCTTCACACATGGCTTCCCTCTTCTTGGAACGAACTTCAATCTGAACGGCGCCGTGAATTACTCACGCACGCCGGGTCGCATCAACAGCGACATCAATTACGCCAATTCAACAACCGGCTCGTTGGGCTTCTTTGTTGGATCATCAAACTCTGAGGATCTCGACGTTTCCGTATCGTACAACGGCATGTACACGTGGGTAGCGAACACGCTTCAACGAAGCGCAGATGACAACTACTTCACACATATCGCAAGTGCGCGCGTCATCTGGAACATCGGCGCACTCGCATGCAGCACTGACGTTGCCAACTCCTTGTATCAAGGCTTGGGCACCGACTTCAACCGCATGTTCACCGTATGGAACGCAGGTGTTGGCTATCGCTTCCCCGAGGACACACGTGCATTTGAAGTACGGCTGTCGATCAACGACATCCTCAATCAGAACGACGCCATCAACCGCACCATCAACGACATCTCCGTCGAAGACACGCGCACCAACGCACTTCGTCAATACGTCCTCCTCACCTTTAGCTACGACCTCAAAGCGTTTGGTGGTGGCGGTGGGAAGATGTGAGATGGGTTGAGACGATGTGAGACACTGAGACGGTGAGACGGTGAGACCGTGAGACGGTGAGACCGTGAGACGGTGAGACGGTGAGACGGTGAGACGGTGAGACGGTGAGACGATGAGACACATTGAGACAGTGAGACCATGTTCAAAACCATTGCATACGCCGAAGTGATCTCCTACATCCTACTGTTGGTGGTTGCTGTACCGTTGAAGTACCTCGCGAACGACCCACGTGGCGTGAAGATCCTTGGTCCGATCCACGGCGTACTGTTTGTCGCCTACTGCCTCATGGTTATACAACGATCCAATGCTGAAGCATGGCCGTGGAAGCGCACAGCATGGGCATTGTTCGCATCGGTCCTACCGTTGGGTCCGATAGGGGTAGTGAAGACGAAGAGTTGAGACGGTGAGACGGTGAGACGGTGAGACGGTGAGACCGATTCAGCGAAATGCTCGTCGCCAAAGCACCTTCGTTATGCGCCAGATGCGCTTGACCTCGCTCTTCCCTATCAGCGCAATCCCAATCACGAAACCCAATTCGGGGATGCCCAGCGTCAGCAAGGCTGAGATAACCGTCTGCACTGTAACAGGCCAGTCAACGGTCCACACCCACGGGATAGCCAGCGGCGCGCATTGAAACAGCACGACAACTGCCACACCACTTACGTAGCGCGCACCACGTCGAGGGGCTGGAGCGTTAGGGGGCATGTGTGGTTCCCGCAGGTTATGGAGCGATTGGCCAACTATCGAACTAATTGAAATTGCACTGCGTTGGACGAATGTCGCTCCAGCACATCCTCAATCCCTATTTTCCGTGAATCTACGACCATTGAATCGTGACCCGATTTCGACGCACATGAAAACTCCCCTTTCGAGTCTGTTCCCAGGATTTATCACTCTGTCGCTAGTCCTTCTGCTCAGTGGCTGTGGCGATCGCATGGTCGACGGGCTCTCAGCTCCCGGTTATCCCAAGCGAGGACAGGTCTTCATCGACGATTTCGAGAGCGACCTGATTTACGCTGCATTTGGTGGTTCTGACGTAAAAGCCTTCCAGGTGGATTATGCGACGACGCACAACAACTCCAAGACATCGATGCGGTATGAAGTACCTGACGCAAATAGCCCGCAAGGGGCGTATGCGGGTGGAGCATACTTCAGTCGAACAGGGAGAGATTTGTCTGGTTTCAATGCTCTGACGTTTTACATCAAAGCGACACAATCTGCTACGATCGATGTGATTGGTTTTGGCAATGACTTTGGCGCATCGTCATTTCAGGTTGCGATGAATGCGCTACCAGTCAATACAAACTGGAAGAAAGTGATCATTCCAATCCCGGATCCTGCAAAGCTCAGCGGAGAGAAGGGCTTATTCTACTACTCTACCGGTCCGATCAATGAAAAGGGATATACGTTCTGGGTTGATGACGTTCAATTCGAACATGTCCCCGACCTCGCAACGTGCGTCGGCGTGATGTTTAACGGAGAGGATAGAAAGGTGCCAACTACTGAAAAGGGGGCATCAATCAGAATTGATGGGTTGCAAGCCATCGCAGGCCTGCCCAACGGGACTACGCAGACAATTGGCGCATCCCCATCCTACTTCGACTTTGAGTCCTCTGATACTAGCGTCGCCACCGTATCGCGTCAGGGCATAGTGCAGGTTCTCGATTCAGGTCGTGCGACGATTACAGCACGGCTTGGTTCTACTATGGCACGGGGCTCGTTAGAGTTGTCAGCAAGGGGTAGTGCCCTGCTCCCCACAACACCTGCACCAGCACCTACGGTGGACAAGGGGAATGTGATTTCCCTCTACAGTAATGCATATACGAACGTTCCAGTCGACACATGGAACACGCGTTGGCAATACTCAACAACCGAGAGTTCTTTTATCAAGGTGGACAACGACGACGTTATCCGCTATTACAATTTGAACTTCGTGGGGGTTGAGTTCTCATCGAGCCCGATCAATGCAACGCCGATGACGCATTTTCATATCGATGTGTGGACACCTGACCCCACTCCTAGTCCCAAAAACATCAAGGTCATGCTTGTCGACTTCGGCGCGAACGGAGTATATGGTGGCGGCGACGACGTCTCGCACGAAATCACGATCACAGCACCGTTGCTGCAATCCAACAAGTGGGTAAGCCTTGACATTCCTCTGTCAAGTTTCACCGGACTGACCACACGCGCTCACCTCGCACAGCTTGTACTCTCAGGCACTGTGTCGAACCTCTTTGTTGACAATGTGTATCTCTACAAAACCCAGACCTCTCTTTCGACACCAGCGCCTACGCCTACGTATCCTGCCGGAGACGTGATCTCGGTTTTTAGCGACACGTATCAGAATGTTAGCGGAACAAACTTTTCACCCAACTGGGGTCAATCAACTGTGGTTACCCAGCCATTGATCGGTGGCAATGCTACGCTGTTGTACACAGGGCTGAACTATCAGGGAATCCAACTCGGTTCGAGTCAGAATGTATCCTCGTATGGATTCCTTCATTTGGACTACTACTCAGTGAATGCAACTGCGTTGCAGGTGTTCTTGATAAGTCCGGGCCCAGTAGAGACTGCATTTTCACTATCAGTTCCTACCGGATCTGGTTGGAAAAGCATCGACATCCCTCTCAGTGCATTTTCTCCAGTCGCTCTAGCAACTGTGATTCAGCTGAAGTTTGTCGGCAACGGCAATGTGTATCTCGACAACATCCTGTTCCGAAAGTAACGACAGCATGATGCCTCAATTACCTTGCACACAACATTCAACCTTCATGCGACGACCACTCAGTCTTTTCTGCTACTATCTCGTACCAATTGCCCTCTTCCTTCTCGGATGCGAGCAGCAACCCGTTCAATCGTTACCTCAACGAACATGGACATTGACTTGGAGCGATGAGTTTGATGGTGCTGTTGGCAGCAGTCCAGATACATCGAAGTGGAAGTTTGACATCGGCACCGGAGTCAATGGCTGGGGGAATAGCGAGCTTGAGTACTACACAAACAGGCCAAGCAACGTGCAGCTCAGCGGTGACGGGCATCTCGTGATAACAGCCAGAAGAGAGTCTTATGCAGGCTCAGGTTTTACTTCTGCCCGGTTGAAAACACAAGGCCTTTTCAGTCAGCAGTACGGCAGGTTTGAAGCGAAAATCAAGACGCCATCTGGCCCAGGTGTATGGCCTGCCTTCTGGTTGCTCGGCGACAACATCACTGAAGTAAGCTGGCCACAGTGCGGCGAAATCGACATCATGGAACAGCGCGGTCAACAACCTGCTATCACGCACGGAAGTGTTCACGGACCTGGATATTCTGGGGCGAATGCAAAGACAAAGCCTTACGCGCTGATGGAAGGTCGATTTGATACGGACTTCCACATCTACGCTATCGAGTGGGGTCCGGATTACATCGACTTCTTCGTTGACGATTATCTGTACCAACGCATCCAACCGGGTGATCTCTCTGGCGAATGGGTGTATAATCAGCCGTTCTTCATCATTCTCAACGTTGCAGTGGGCGGCAACTATGTGGGCTATCCAACTACTGCTACCCCATTCCCACAGTCAATGATTGTCGACTTTGTTCGGGTGTACAAACAGTCATGAACGAGGATGCTGAACGAGGGATAGCCACAGACAAGCAAGCGGAAGAACAATGCGTAGAGGGATACGCATCAACAGCCGGGCCTCTGCGTACCGAAGCGCTACAGATTGTTCAACGAGACAAACGCGAGTACTTTAAGATCAACAATGTCGACTCCATGCCCGTGTTCTTCATGAGCATCGTGAGCGATTCTGATCACTGGATGTTTGTCGCGAGCAACGGCGGCTTGACAGCTGGAAGAGTCAACGCCGATAGCGCACTGTTCCCCTACTCCACTGACGACAAGATCATCGATTCCTGCGAATACGTCGGAAGCAAGACGATTATTCAAGGACATCGTAACGGAGCAGTATACAACTGGGAACCGTTTTCAATCCGGAGCCATCAGTTCAGGATTGAACGCAACTTGTACAAACATCGGCTTGCCAATTCGATCATCTTTGAAGAGCACAATCATGATTTGAATCTGTGCTTTTCGTATGAATGGTCGACAAGCGATCGGTATGGTTTTGTCAAGACAGCGACCCTCGTAAACCACTCTGAACATGAGCACGAGGTACGAATTCTCGATGGATTACAGCACATCATGCCTGCGGGTGTAGAGAGTGATCTACAGAACGCCTTCAGCAACCTCGTCGATGCGTACAAATACTCTGAGCTTCACGCAGGCACTGGACTCGGAATATTCGCACTGAGTGCTCGAATCACAGATCGCGCTGAACCGAGCGAGGCGCTGTTTGCGAACACCGTTTGGTCCTCCGGCATGAAACAGCCCGTCGTACTGTTGTCGACGAATCAGATTGAGCGGTTTCGCAATGGCTCGGCTATCACAACCGAGTTCGACAACAAAGGAAGACGTGGCGCATACCTGATCTCATCCAACGTCACGTTAGCACCTAATGAATGTTCAACGTGGAAGTTGATTGCGAACGTCAATCAGTCGCAATCGCAAGTGATTGAGTTAGTTGACGCCATCACGAACGCGAAAGATCTTGCAAGTAAGCTAGATGCCGATGTGCAGCGTGGAACTGATGCACTTGTGTCACGTATGATGAGTGTCGATGGGATCCACCTTACGGGAGATCCGTTGGTTGATAGTCGACACTATTCTAACTCGTTGTTTAACGCAATGCGTGGCGGTGTCTTCCCGAAGAACTACACGATTGAGAAGCAAGATTTCATCGCGTACGTTCGGTCATGTAACATCCCGCTGCATGACGAGATGTTTGATGCACTCTCGCAATTCCCGGAAGAATTCACACTTCGTGAGTTGCGGACAGCGATTGCGTCAATCGGAAGTCAATCGCTGACAAGGATCGCGCTGGAATACCTGCCGCTCACGTTTAGCAGAAGGCATGGAGATCCAAGCCGTCCGTGGAACAGGTTCTCAATCAACACCAAGAATGCAGATGGAACGCTTCGGTACGACTATCAGGGTAACTGGCGTGACATCTTCCAGAATTGGGAAGCATTAGCACACTCGTACCCTCTGTTCCTCGAGAGTATGGTGCGGAAGTTCCTCAACGCATCAACAATCGATGGCTACAATCCATACCGTGTGCAAAAGAGTGGCTTCGACTGGGAGGTGATTGAGCCGCATAACCCATGGTCATACATCGGATATTGGGGCGACCACCAAATAATCTATCTCCTGAAGCTGTTAGAGCTACTTCGTGATACACAGCCCGACGCTCTACATGATCTCGTGAGCACAGGAGGGTTTGCCTATGCCTGCGTTCCGTATCGAGTGAAATCGTACGAAGACATCGTACGTAATCCCAAGAATACCATCGAGTTTGACCACGAGCTTCACGCCACAGTCATGGCCGAGATAGCCAACCTTGGATCAGACGGTGCCTTGGTAAAGAGCTCAACAGGGGATATCCAGCATGCACACTTCATTGAAAAGATCCTTGTTACCGTACTGACTCGCTTGACGAATTACGTTCCAGATGGTGGCATCTGGATGAATACGCAGCGGCCCGAATGGAACGACGCTAACAATGCCCTGGTGGGCAATGGTCTATCGATGGTCACGTTGAACTATCTGCATCGCTTCATCGCCTTTCTCAACGATGCTCTTGATACTCACAACGACGCCACATTCTCGATCTCGAATGAGGTGGCAGCATATCTGACGTCAACCTCAGCCGTGTTTATGCACTACCCGCAAGATTCGACTGAATACAGCGACGAGAAGAGAAGGTCCATGATGGACGAGCTCGGTGCAATTGGCAGCACGTATCGTGCTTCTGCTTACGCCGCATCGTTCTCGGGCAATACGACGACAGTATCTCAGCAGACACTCAAGCACTTCTGCGAGACCGTTCTCAAACATCTACGGCTTTCGATCAGTCACAACATGCGATCGGACGGATTGTTTCATTCATACAACCTCTTAACGCTCGCTCCTGGTAGTGCTTCCATTACGCGATTACCAGCGATGCTTGAGGGACAGGTTGCCGCTCTTAGCTCTGTGTGCGTGTCTTCATCAGATGCTGTCTCCCTTCTTACCTCTCTTTCTTCGAGTGACCTGTTTCGGTCGGATCAGCGCAGCTACATGCTCTATCCTATTAAGAAGGTTCCAGGCTTCCTCAGCAAGAACAACGTACCGAAAGAGAAGGTTGAGGTTTCTCGAGTTCTCGAGACACTCATTGCAGATGGCAACACGACTATCATCCATCGCGACGTTCATGGTGACTTCCATTTCAATGGCACGCTGACGAACATTCGAGAGTTCCAGGAAGCACTGCGTGCTCTCGATACGCGATACCATGACATGCTGAGGTCGGAGAATGAATATCTACTTGATCTCTACGAATCCGTGTTTCATCACAAGCAGTTTACAGGCAGATCGGGATCGTTCTTTGCCTACGAAGGTATTGGATCCATATACTGGCACATGGTGTCAAAGCTGAGATATGCGGTTCAAGAGATCTACCATTCGGCAAGGAAGGATGATGACCAACGTAATGCCACATCGATCATACTCGAGTTTTACAGGGCTGTTTGCGACGGTATTGGAGTCCGTAAATCGCCACGTGACTATGGCGCTTTCCCAACAGATCCATATTCACATACTCCCCTGTTGCGGGGCGCTCAGCAACCAGGAATGACTGGCCAAGTGAAAGAGGATGTGATTTGTAGAATGAGAGAGCTTGGCGTGTTCTATAATCGTGGAACAATTGAGTTCGTGCCGAGCATGATCTCGCAGAACGACTTCCTCCAGAATACAAGCACCATTGACTTTCAGAGAGTTCGAGGTGACCTTCAACACATCTCGCTCGAAGCAGGAACACTGTTCTTTTCGGTATGTCAAACACCGATCATATACGAACTCGCAGATGCAAGCAATGTGACCATGTACTGGAAAACAGGTAGCGTTCAAACTTCTGCATCACTCATACTACCACCTGACGTCAGCAACAACATCTTCGCGCGGACGGGCGACATTGAGTTGATCCATGTTGCACTTGACCGATCAAGCTTGTGCGCGTGAAGAGAGCTCCCAATCATCCTGCATTATTCCTCGCCTGCATCACATGCATGGTCGGCACATCGCTTTTCAGTGCGCAATTCCCGGTACCAACCCCAATGCCGATTGACACTCGTGATTCATACTCGGTTCAAATCTTCGAAACATCGGCCACTGGCCACAAGTTAACGGAGATACAACCGGCACTGCCAAGCACTGATGCTGTCTCGATTCAGATCGACACACGCACGCGGCACCAATCGATCCTTGGTTTTGGTGGATCATTTACCGAAGCGTCAGCGTATCTGTTGAGCAACATGAGCCCGGCGAAACGCGGCAAAATCCTGCGTGCATATTTTTCAGATGAAGGTGCTCGATACTCACTGGCGCGAACGCACATTAATTCTTGTGATTTCTCACGGGGTCATTACGCATATGCCATGATACCAGGAGATACATCGCTCGAACAGTTCAGTATCGAGAAAGACAGGACCGATCTCTTCCCCATCATCAATCAGGCACAGACGATATCTCGTGACGGGTTCCGTTTGATCGCTTCACCATGGACTGCCCCTCCATGGATGAAGGATAACGACAGTTGGGTCGGTGGAAAGCTCCTCGATACGTACCGTGACACATGGGCTCTCTACTATGCAAAGTATGTGAAGGCGTGCGCTGATAACGGCATCTCTATCTGGGGCATCACAGTAATCAATGAACCTCACGGGAACGGGAACAATTGGGAGAGTATGCTCTTCACGCCGAAGGAAATGACAGACTTCGTGCGCGATCATCTCGGACCAACTCTGGAACGTGAAGGGCTGAGTAATGTTCATATCCTGGGATACGACCAAAATCGCGCTGGCTTGAGGGAGTGGGTTGATGAAATGTTCAAGGATGCTTCCTCATCGAAATACTTCTCGGGCACAGCCATTCACTGGTATGAGAGCACGTATGAGGTCTTCCCAGCGGAGCTACAATACGCTGCAGACAAAGCCCCAGGTAAGTATTTGATTCAAACAGAAGCTTGTGTTGATGCTGAAGTTCCGCGATGGAACGATGACGCGTGGTATTGGCGTGAGGAGGCAACCGACTGGGGATGGGACTGGGCTCCGGCTGAGCAGAAGTATCTCCATCCGAAGTATGCTCCCGTACATCGATACGCGCGAGACATTATCGGATGCCTCCAAAACAAGGTTCATGGGTGGATCGATTGGAACATGGTGCTCGACCGACAGGGTGGACCCAATTGGGCGCAGAATTGGTGCACTGCGCCCATCATCGTTGATCCTGCAACAGACGAGGTGTACGTCACGCCGTTGTACTATGTCATGAGCCACTTCAGTAAGTATATCAGACCTGGGGCTGAGGTTGTTGCCAGCACATCCCAGAACCCTGATATCATGGCAGTAGCAGCAGCCAACCCTGACAAGTCGATGAGTGTTGTTGTATTCAATCCAACGACGCAACAACGTACGCTGCGACTCGAGCTAGAAGACAACGTTGTCTTCGTTCCAATCAACGGACAAGCATTGCAAACCATACTCTTCCTTCCGAGGTAACAAACCATGGGCAATACGTCGACAAGAGCCAGGGTGCCATTGATCCAAAAGCTTGCATTTGGTTCTGGACACCTTGTTAACAACTTGTTTCCCGGATCGTTGGGTGTGTTCTCGTTCTTCTTGCTCACTACCTACGGAATGGATCCACTGTGGGCAGGACTATTGGGCGGTATTCCTCGGATATACGATGCGATTACAGATCCCATCATGGGCTATATCTCTGACAATACCACGTCAAAGTGGGGCAGAAGGCGTCCGTACATTTTCATCGGCGCAATAACGAGCGGACTGTTGTTCGCTGCGCTATGGCAACTCCACACCGAGAATAGCCAGACGTACAACTTCTGGTACTTCATGGTGTTTTCGCTCTTGTTTTTGACTGGAAATACCATCTATTCGACACCGCTCATTGGGCTAGGATACGAGATGACATCCGATTACCAGGAGCGAACAAGATTGATGGGGTTTTCACAAACCATCAGTCAACTTGCGTGGATGTTGGTCCCTTGGCTTTGGGTCATCATTGCGGACCCAGATTTGTTCCCTAATCAAGCTGTCGCCATCCGAAGCCTGTCTATCTGGGTTGGCATTGCATGTCTCGTCCTTGGTGTCCTACCAGCGATCTACTGTCGTGAGATCTCTCAAGAAGCTCTTACGAACCGTGATACCATTACACTCAGGAACCTCATTCAGAACATGAAGGGGCTCTGGAGAAGCATGAAGTTGATCTTCAAGAACGTTCCATTCGTGCGTCTCTGCATGGCCACGTTTCTTGTGTTCAACGGGTTCCAGATGGTTGCCTCATTCAGCTTCTTCATTATTGTGTACTACCTGTTCAATGGCAGTTACGAGAATGCAGGACAGTGGCCAGCATGGTTCTCGACGATCAGTGCGGTGTTTACGGCCTTCTTGATCATTCCTGTTGTTACGTGGATGTCGAATGCTTGGGGCAAGCGAAGCGCCTTCTTGGTATCCACGGCCATTTCAATTGTTGGGTACATTCTCAAGTGGTGGGCGTTCGACTCGGAGAACATCTGGTTGATGTTCGTTCCTATACCGCTGCTCTCGTTCGGTCTTGGCGGACTCTTTACGCTCATGATGTCGATGACTGCTGACGTCTGTGACCTCGACGAGCTCGTCAATGGCATGCCGCGAAAGGAAGGAACGTTCGGAGCGATTTACTGGTGGATGGTCAAACTCGGTCAGGGATTGGCTCTGGTGCTCGGCGGTCTGGTACTCAAGTTCATTGGATTCGATGGTGGAGCCGCGGTGCAGAGCTCCGATACCATTGTTAATCTCAGGCTGGCCGACATTATCATCCCCTCTCTGACAGCAGGTCTGGCCATCATTGTGATGTGGAATTACGACCTCAACGAGGAAAAAGCGCACCAGATTAAGGCTGAACTGGTGAAGCGTAGAGGCGAGTTGTAACCATACGTATTTGGAACTATTCTTTCTTTGCCCACGTTGCCGTAACGTTGCGGTAATAACCCCGTCCACTTTTCCAGGTTCTGTCCATGAAGCAAGTAGCTACATTGATTTTAGGCTTGATTATCGGCGTTGTTGGAGCATTTGCCCAGCCTACGTCAAGCGCGCCAACTCCCCCGACACGCAATGCCGCGGATGTCATCTCGATCTTCAGCGGTGCGTATGCAGGCATTTCAGGCGTCAACTATAACCCGAATTGGGGTCAGTCAGGCACTGTGAACCCAGCTTTTGATCCGGGTACAGGCGACCTCGTGCTGGCGTACACGAATTTCAACTATCAAGGAACAGCATTCGAAGGAAACGCTCAGAATGCTTCCGAGATGGAATTCGTGCACATCGATGTTTGGACAAGCAATGCCACTGCGCTGAAGTTCACACCGATCGATAACAGCGGCAATGGTGCTGGCGAAGTTCTCGTTGATGTTACTCTCGTAGCGGGACAATGGAGCAGCGTCGACCTTCCGAAGAGCGCCTTCACTGGCATGTCATGGAAGTCTGTCATTCAATTGAAGTTTGATGGTCAAGCTGGTGTGTCGCCATCTGATATCTATCTCGACAACATCTACTTCTGGAAGAAGCCAGCAGCGCAGGGCGAAGATGCAACGCTGAAGGACCTCAAGGTTGATGGTACAACAATCCCTGGATTTGCGCCGAGTGCGTTGACATACTCGTTTGGCGTACCAGAAGGCAGCGCGGTTCCACAAATCACGCTTGCCACAACCAACGACTCGAACGCAACTGTCACGAAGATCACGCAAGCAACTGCAATCCCAGGCGATGCCACTGTGCTCGTAACAGCGGGCAATGGCACAACGACAGCAACCTACACGGTATCCTAC
>Ga0208719_1000322_pt1 | contig 14856 bp, 11 predicted proteins | sample LakMenEpi30Jul09_FD_150747 | JGI IMG/M metagenome (GOLD analysis project Ga0208719, IMG submission 150747) | Freshwater microbial communities from Lake Mendota, WI - 30JUL2009 deep hole epilimnion (SPAdes) | ecosystem: Environmental > Aquatic > Freshwater > Lake > Epilimnion/Euphotic zone ... | reverse complement strand
TGAATGTTACGCGGTCGTCGATCTCAACAACTGAGTTCGACTTTCGACTTCGATCTGGGAGCTCCGAGCCCCTTCCGTCGCTCGTTGCAATCAAGATTCCCATCAGCTTCCTGGGATCGCAGTCGCTCGTCGTCTCGTATCTCAAGCGAACAAACGTCTCACTCGACCTCGACGGTACATCTACGTCTCGGACATCCGATGTGGCAGCATATTCTGTCTCAGGAACCGTGATACGTGACCTAAGCGACTCGTGGTTTGGTTGTACTTGGTCACGATCGTTTGATTCGGTTCATTCAATCGGTATCACAGCATACGGCTCTGTGGTGCGCTCGCAATACTCATCGCTAGTAAGCCTTGCATCGTTTGATGCCACACGAACTGAGTCGGGTAGTCTGACTGAGTTCGAAGCATATGGAACTGGTCGAATCCTAGCGAAGCTTGGATACCTCTACAACGGACGACCGTTCAGCGTTGGGATCTCTGTAACGACTCCTGCTCTGCATATCCTCACGCTTCGTGGTGAGACGCGTATTGCGCAAGCCTTGCAAGAAAACGATTCGATGATCACACTATACGGTGACCGTCAGTCAACGCTTACAGCAGAGTACCGCACACCAATGTCGGTGGCGCTCGGCGCAACCTGGCATGGAGCTACAACCAGTCTCTATATCACAATGGAGTGGTTCGCGGGATTGAATCCATACCGACCTCTAACGCCGAAGGCATTTCGAGGAATCGTCCCTGATACCGTTTACTCATACGGCGAGGTCATCAACAGTTATCCAGTCGTGAATGTCGCTATTGGTATGCGAACAAAGATTACTGATCGCACATCGTTCTACGTCTCACTGATTCGCGACGGATCGTTTCTTCGCTCCGATGAAACGGCGTCGAATGCAATCGTGAATTACGATCTCTACCATGGTACTGTTGGCTGGAACTTCGCAATTGATCCGATAGAGTTTACGGTAGGTGGCATCATTGGTGGTGGATATGTCAACAGTGCGCCCCCCACGGAGTACACCGATTACGTGAATCTTCCACCTGGCACGCGTGTCAACCGTCAGCTCCTTCGTATCGGAGCTATTCTCGGTATTGTTGCGAAACTCTGATGCGCTGGCTCGTCATCATTGTGCTTGTTCTCTCATTCGCAGTGCGAACGCAAGCGCAACCATCGAATGACTTTTCGCATATCGACCCACTGCGCACTGGTATTGTTGCTGGCGCTACCGTTGGTGGCTTTGTTGTTGGACATGGAATGCTCAACAACCTCTGGTGGAAGGGCGAGCGTGTCCCATTTCACATCAACACGCAGCAAGACTATGACTACGCCTTGAATGCCGATAAGTACGGTCATGCGACGTTCGCGTACATGACATCAACGGTGTATGGCGACCTACTGCGCTGGTGCGGACTCGACTCAGCCTCTGCTGCGTGGTGGGGATTCGGCGTGGCCATGACGTATCAAACCTACATCGAAGTACGCGACGGCTTCTCGCGAGACTATGGATTCTCATGGGGCGACATCGGTGCAAACACACTGGGTGCTGCACTCCCGGTGGCAAAACACTACATCCCCGCACTCCGCCCATTCGATCTTCAAATCTCCTTCTGGCCATCACCCGCCTTCCGTCAGGGGGCGTACAACGCAATCATCGACGACTATACATCAACCACGCACTGGCTCGCAATGAATGTGCACGATCTTTCACCCCGTGCATGGCGTGACTATCTACCACCGTGGCTCGGTGTTGCTGTTGGCCACTCTGTTCGCAATCTCGACGGACGTGGTGGTGGAGAGCATGTCGTGGTGCTATCGTTGGATTGGCAGCTTCATCGTATTCCAAATCTCCCGCCATGGCTCCGGGATGTTGCACGCGTACTTCATCTCTACCATCTGCCTGCACCAGCAATTCAGATTTTGCCGAATGTTGTCTGGTACGGACTTCGTTTCTGAACGCTCTACAGTTCGAGGAGATTCGCATGCGATCGATTCTCATAGCGCTACTACTCAGTGTTGCCACGTTGCATGCTTCTGCCGACGTGCCGTTCCCTCGTCTCGTAGCCGATTCGGCATCGCGCATTCGTGTGTATCTGCATCCATCTGGAAGTGACGCAAATGATGGCTCGCGGAGCGCACCAGTAGCGACATACACCGGTGCTATGCGTCGAATGAAGGACTTGACGCAACTCGATACAGGTAGGATCGGCTGTGCGTTTCATTTTCTGCCTGGTACGTATCGACTAACAGAGCCATTCATTCAGAGTGCTGGGGATCACCGCGTTGTAGGGGCAAACGGTGTGCGCTGGTTGGAACTCAGCTTCGAAGGTGAGGGCGATGTGGTTCTTGATGCAATAGACCTCAAGATGCCGGCAGGACACGGTGTGATAACGACATCGGGTTCGGGTATCGAGATTGTTCACCTCACGGTACGACGTAGTGACCAATTCGGTATCCGTCTTGGTACTGGATCACGGAGGTCAACGAATGTTCTATTGCGCAACGTGACAATCGACTCCACGTATACGCATGGTGTACTGATCGGACAAGATGGTTCTGCACAGTCTGATACCGCAGCACTAGTCGGATGTACGGTCCGCAACACAAACACGATGAACTATCGTGGTGTCCTCGGTCAGTTCGGAAGCGCAGTGAAACTCTTCGGAGCAAGCGATGTAACAGTACGAGCATGCTGGATTGGTCGTAACTGGGGCGAAGCCGTATGCATCAACAACAGCAAGCGGGTACTTGTCGAGGGCACTACGATCGAGGATAACTGGGCTCCAGGCATCTACTGCGATGTTGCCGATAGTGTTGTCGTACGGAACAATCTCCTTCGGTCGAACAAGGATACAACGATGTTTCCTCAAGGCCGGCGTGGTATGGTGGGCATACTCATCAGCACCGAAGCATGGACTGGATCGATCACTGAGTTTCGCACGCGCAACGTTGATGTCTACAACAACGTGTTCATCAACATGGCCGGTTGCCTCGATATCTGGGAAGGCACTGTGTCATTCCTTCAACGACAGATCATTGAAAACATTCGCTTCGCTCACAATACATGCATAGGTATGTGGACGACCGTTGGCAACACCTCTGTGAGATTCGTGAATGGCGTGTATTCACAGCCATTCCCTATCAATCGCACGATTCGCAATGTGCTGGTTGCAAACAACATCTTCAGTGTCGATCCAGCGGCTGTCAACCCGAGTAGATGGGTGCGCGTTCCTGCGGAGGCACTACCTGCATTTTCGTATCAGGCGAACTATTGGTGCGCCTCAATCGATGGCATTGGCGTCTCAAACAACAACGTTGTGGCCTCATGGCTTCCAACATCGGAGCCATCATCGCTCTACCCAGAGCTGACAACTACTCTCCGAGGAGTGGTCTCGCCACTACCGGGTATATCAAGCGATGCGCGAGATGTAGCGCGTGGTGCTCTACAAACAAACGTCGGCGCGTATGAAGATCTATCACTCGTGAGTGTCACGGACGAGGTTCGACGAGAGCGGGCGATTCCTCTCCTCGTAATCGGTCCAGCATTGCGTGTCGCACCTGCTTCAAGGTCACGCATTGTTGACGTCTACGACCTTCAGAGTAGACTGATCGTAAGCGTGTCTGTTCAGTCGGGAGAAGAATGTACAATTCCACTCCACACCACAGCGCCAGTGATTGTTGTACAACGCTGACTCAGCAGCAGCCTGAACCGGGGGCGCACTGCTCTGTAGGCTTCTCACCATAGACGGTGATGCTCAGGATCCCGGTATCACCACTACGCATTGTGGTGATTTCATCGTGCGTGAGATAGTTGCCGAGAATATCATCAGGCAGTTCAATGCGTCGTTGTTTTTGCACCGTGATGTTCTGGAAGCCAACCTCTTGCAGTAGTCGCAGGTAGTCGTCCATCTGGATAGCACCTGAAACGCATCCGGCATACATTTCCGCGTCGTTACGGAGTCCGTCAGGCAGTTCACCCTTCAACACAACATCGCTCACACTGAAATGTCCGCCCGGCTTCAGGATGCGATACATCTCTTCGAATGCACGGTGCTTGTCTGGTACAAGGTTCAGCACGCAGTTACTGATCACAACATCTGCGCGATTAGCTGCGATCGGCATGTTCTCGATATCTCCGAGTCGGAACTCAACGTTGTTGAATCCCAGTGCATCGGCATTCTCGCGAGCCTTGTCGATCATCTGCGGAGTCATGTCCACGCCGATGACTTTGCCAGTTTCACCTGCGATTGCTCGAGCTACGAAGGCATCGTTACCAGCTCCTGATCCGAGATCAACAACCACATTACCTTCACGAATCTGCGCGAACTCTGTTGGAACACCACAACCAAGCGCTAGATCAGCGTCAGCCACATAGCCCTTGAGCTTTGTGTAATCTTCAGAGAAGATGGTGTAGTCGACTGTTGAGCACTCACCTGCTCCACAGCAAGAAGCAGCGTTTTGTTCCTTCGACTGCGCGGCAATTTCGCCGTACTTTGAACGGACCATGTCTTTGATATCAGTTGCTGTTTGCATGGATCACCTATTGCGTTGGGCTACAAATTGTACAACGGCGCTTTGGCCGTTGTGAAGAGCACCTTCATGAATCATCCGCGTCCATTCGTCGCACACTATGACGTTCAATGCTTCGAAGTCGTGTCGCAGTTGTTGCGCAGACATCATCAATGCAGCAACTGGCGGACCTCCGGTCTTGAATGACAGTTGATCAACAGTGTACGCTTCGAGAATCACCACACCGTCCATACGTAGTGATGACGTAACAGCATTGTGCACACGTGAACGAAGATCAGGTGGCAGATGACAGAAGATCGAGACAACGGCATCCCATTGATCGACACCCAAGTCGTAGTCTGCCAAATCAGCATGCACTGTTGAAATCATTACATCGTTGGCTTTCGCCAACGCTAGGGCCTTTTCGAGTCCCACCTGAGATGCGTCAACACTCGTTACGTCGAAGCCCTGCTGCGCCAGAAACACGCCGTTTCGGCCCTCTCCATCGGCGAGACACAACACCTTTCCACCAGGACGAATGCGGTGATACTCTTCGCGAAGAAAGTCATTTGGCTCCGTGCCATACATGTACTCAGAAGCTGAATACCGTTCGTCCCATTGATTGTTCATACTGCAATGATACGGGGCATAACACCGAAACAAATGCGGCTACACCCCATAGGATGTAGCCGCACAGAATGAATGAGTCAGTTCTCTTAGAACGAGTAACGCACGCCCACTTGAAGCTGATAGCGTGAAAGCAGGTCATCGTAGCCATACGGATTCTTCTTATCCGTGTAGCTAAAGATCGGGGTGCCAACAGCAGCATTTGCTGTTCCATCCTGGACCATTGTTGGTGTTACAAGTCCCTCAAAGCGAAGGAGAAGATCACGGTTGTTATTCACTGTTTGTACTCGACCCCATGTATTGTTCACGAGGTTCAGGAAGTTGATGCAGTCGACAGTGATCTCGAGACGATGTCCCTCGACAAATGGATTTGGAATCTCTTGTGCCAAACGAAGGTCAAGCTGATGTACGAATGGCTCACGTGCTGAGAAACGTTCTGCAATCTGACCGCGCACTGTAGAGAGATACGGATCACGATCGATGTATGAGTTGAACTGTGAGTACGTTGTCGCGGACGAGCGAGCAAGCGAGTCACGACGGTTTGCACCACTTCCAAGCGTAACCACACGACCAAGGAGAATGTCGCTGTTGTCTTTCGGTACGTACATCAGGTCGTTTTCTGTCTGACCATCCGCATTCAAGTCGCCATCATACACGTACGAGAATGGACGACCCGAGCGAAGCTCGTAGAAGGCACTGATTGTTGTTGCATAGCCACCACCGTACTCAAAGCGCTTGCTGAGCGATACGACGAAGCGGTGAGGAATGTCGAAGAGCGATGGTGTTACAGGAAGTTCGTTTGGATTGTCTGGCGTGTGGTTAAAGCGCCACTGAGAGATTGCCTGTGACGAAAGTCCAGAGTTCTGATCGAATGAACGTCCATAGGTGTAGAACACACTCGCAAACCATCCAGATTCGAAGTTCTTCTTTGCTTGGGCAGAGAACATGTAGCTGTAACCCTGCGACGTGTTACCAAGCTGAATGATGTTTGTGAATGGTCCGCTACCAAACGAACCAACCTGCGTGCGAGGCGTTGTGTTCCGTCCGCTATACGTACCGTACACACCTCGACCGCCCGGGAGGCGCGAACCCAGGGCAGTTGTATCACGACGGTCACCTAGGTTGATGTCGCGATAGTAGATGTCGTTGAGATTGCGAGAGTAGAGACCTTCAAGCGTCACAAACAACCCGTCAGCTACTTCCTTGTCAACAGCGGCATCAATACGAAGCGACTGTGGCATCTTGAAGTCAGGAGCAGTTACGTTGAGTTCTGTGATGTTACCGACTCGCTTGTAGAAGCTTGAGTCAAGTGGGTTAAGATTCGGATCAAATCGAAGTGTGTCTGTCGATGTTGTTCGCACATCAAGACGTGCCACTTCAACACCAGTGTTGGAATACTGATTCGAGATCCACACAAATGGAATACGGCCAGTGAAGATGCCGATACCACCGCGGATCTGCCATGGCTTCTCGTCATCACTCGACCAGTTAAAGCCGAGACGTGGCGAGAAGAGGACAGTGCTTCCTGGAAGAACACTCGTATTCAGACCAAGTTGCTGTCCTGCCAGTGCCGAGGATGTGTTGTAGCGGATTGTGTCAGCCGTTGGGTTGTACGATGCCTTGTCCAAGAATAGCGGCATGTCTGCGCGCAGACCAAGGGTAACACGGAGGCGGTCCGATACTTCCCATTCATCCTGGACATAGAAGCCGAGTTGCGCTGTCGAGAAACGTGCTGCCCAATCGGGAGCAAAGCCTGGACGTGCAAACGAGTATTGGAGACGTGCGCCGATACCGTTACGGAAGTCATTCAACGAGTTAAAGCTCCACGTTCCTGCATTATCACGGATGAACAAGTTCTCAAATGTGAAGAACTCGTTCTGTGTACCGACTGTAAATGTGTGTGCACCCATCGTGTAGGTGAAGTTGTCCGTGATTTCGATCACGTCTGTGCTGAGACGATTGCGCAGCGAGAAGTTCTCTGCACCTGCACTGATGTTGATACCCGTAATGCGTGAGTCTGAAATCGAGATTGATGGGAAACGATCTCCAGCAATATCACGGAAGTCGCGAATCGTCGTGTACCCAACAATCACTTCATTCGACATTTCAGGAGAGAGTACTGAGTTCAATTGAAGCACAGTGCTGTTTGCCTGACTGTTGAATGTGTAGAGGCGATTGCCGAACAGCACGCCTGTTCGCCCTGGATTGTAAATGTCATCGCTTGCATCAACGAAGTTGTGACGGAGCGTGAGACGATTTGCCTCGTTAATGTTCCAGTCGAAGCGTCCAAAGATCTTTGTGCTTGGACGGTTGACTTCCTGATTGTCAAGAACGCCAGGATTGTATCCGTAGCGTGATTGGAGAATCTCACCAACAGTATCCGCAATCGAACGAACAAGCGGATTCAGTGCGCCATTCTGTTGGAACGCAAGCTGTGGCCGTGGCTGCGTACGTCCCGTCTTCTCGGCGTTCAAGAACATGAACAGCTTGTCTGGGATGATCGGTCCACCAACTCGGGCACCAACCTGATACTCCGAGAATGAGGAGAACGGTGTGCGAATCGTTGTATCACGGTACTCACCAACAGGCAGTGCTGCACCGTCTGTTCCGCGTGAAAGGTAGTTTGTCGACACAAGGTCGCCGATCATGTTCTGATTGCGGAAGAAGCCATACGCGGAAGCTGTCCACTTGTTGGTACCGCTGCGAGTTACAGCGTTGATACCACCACCTGTGAAGCGACCTTGACGGACATCGTATGGTGCTACAAGCACTTGGAACTCTTCGATAGCGTCAAGTGAGATAGGCGTTACGTTCGCACTACTACCTGGCGTGCCATTCGATCCCAAACCAAACAGGTCGTTGTATTGCGTACCGTCAATCTGCACATTGTTGTAGCGGTTGTTGCGGCCACCGATTGATGTACCGCCGCCTGCAGATGATGACTGCGGAGTAAAGCGGACAAAGTCTTGGAAGTTTCGCGAGATGGTAGGAAACGCAGCGATAACACGATCATCAACTTCTGTTGATGCACCTGTGCGTCCCGATTGAATTGTTGACTGCGCTCCAACAACCGTCACGGTCTTGCCTGTTACGGCGCCTTCCTTGAGAACAACGTCGACCCGGCGGTTCTCCGCGAGCTGCAGTTTCTCGATCTTCAAGGAAAAGTCTTGCTTACCAACCAGCTTTACAGTGAGCGTGTACGGTCCACCAACACGCAAGGATGTAAGCGTATACCGTCCGTCCTTTCGGGCATACGTACCCACAGTAGTTTTTGTAGGCTCGTGAACCATTGTGACAGATGCGCCAGCGAGAGCTTGTCCGCCCTCGTCTTTGACTACACCGTAAACACCAGCTGTTGTGGTTACTTGTGCGGTAACACCTGAACACACAAGAACCAGCGTGAGAAGAAGTACCCCAAAACGATGCATACGCATCCCCCGTTGAAATGCGGAAAAACAGTTGTGCGAAACTCGGAATTCTTATGCGTTATTGGTTGCAGTTTAACGGAATGGTAATCAGCTGCAGGCCCCTTGCACAGCACTCCAGAGGTCAAGGCGCCATTGGAGTGCCTTCTCTGCTGCTACGCGTGCTTCTTCGAGGCGGACGGGATCGTCGCCGCAGAGGAGTTCGACCATTCGTATGGCGAGTGGACCATGATGGTCGCCATCAACATCAATGTGACGCTGGAGGTAGTAGCGTAGATCCTCCACATCAACACGCTCGCCGCCCTTGGCAACGTGATCAAGCATGCCGAGGAACATCGTTGGGATCACATCCTCACGTCCGTACGTGAACACGCTCGCGATTTCATGGGGCTTACCGCGCTCGATGATGCTCATTGTGCCCTGTACAAATGCAACGCATGCGCTTGGTGCGCCTGCAGCAGGAAGAGCATCCTTCCATGATTGACCGTTGCGAAGTGCATCAATGAATGTATCGATGGCAGTTGTTGATGCGCCGAGCCCCTTCATCGCAGTGCGATACATTTCGAAGTGACTCATCCGCACGCCGTGACGGTCCACATCGCTCTCCTCACCCACCACGATTTCGTTGATCAGAAAGCGTGTTTCCGGATCGCCCGTGGGTATCCATGGAGTTTCAACACATGTAAGATGGCGCTGCAGCGATTTGAGCAGCGACATAAAGTCCCACACAGCCCATACATGATATTCCATGAACGTAGCCAGTGCCGAGGCCGTTGTCAGACGCTCGTACATGGGGTGGTGTTCAAGTTGAGCACGAAGTTCTGCGGTCTGATCAAGGATTTCTGGGTTTTGCATGCCCCCTTGAACGATAAGCACGTTTTCCAAGTTCCAAAACAGCGTATACTTGCCGTATGAAACACCTTTTCCTTGCAATCGCCGTTGCAGCATTGCTTGCTGCATGTTCATCAGATACTGTCGATCCAACGCCGGATCCAAATCCAACGGATACCGTGAGTGGAGCGGACACGACGTTCGTACAGCAACTGGCCGATACCGTTGCTATCGAGATCTGGAAGGGCAACAGTACCTACCTGAAGAGCTACTCCGTCTACTTGGCGCGACCATCCAAGTTGCAGCATGATATCACGTTCTCAAGCCTTAAGGGGCTCTCATCGGGTAGCGTGACCGTCTCTGTGATGAAGAATGAAGAGACGCTGTGGCAGCACACGTTTACGACCGATTCAACAACGTGGAACGTGACGGGTCAGGCCCAAGGATCTATCAGCACGATTAAGGTCCAATCGTCCAAGGCTACAGGTCGCATCGAAGGCCGTATCATCGGACGCTAACGAACGTACACCAAGCCTAGTCATCAGATTTCTTCTTGGGGTTTACTACACTCCACGAAGCGACGTCGTGCGTGCCATCGAGCTTGCGCCACACAACCGTCGCGTAGGTCGCCTCTTGTCCATTATGCCGCACAACGAGCGTCATACGGTAATTCAGACCAGCAACCACCTGGCGCTCTGCCTTTGTAATTGCAACTAATGATGCCTTTCCGTCTGGAAATGCTGAGCGTATAGCAGCATCTGCAGCCGCACGCACATCATCATCCGTAGGTGCGGCATTGTACGAACCTACTGGCTTATAGTTGGGCTGTTCAGGCGCTGAGGACTTGCATCCGAGGACAGTAACGAGTCCTACAGTAACGAGAAGTGCTGCGAGAGGTTTCATGGGTATTGACCGTGTGATGATTACGAGCAAACCTACAGCAAACAATGACGGATCGCATGCGGAACGGTAGGATTTTCTCCTATTTTTTGGGTAACCGTAAGGAAGAAATGATGCGTCCGTTCGCCCTCGGGTTCAGCGTGTTGCTGTTCCTCATCTGCACAGGTGCAGGCAATGCTCAAGTTGATACCCTTGGGCGGATGGTTTTGAATGAAGGACTCCGATACCGCGTAGCTGCAATTGCGCCGCGTATCGCTCCGGGAGAGAGTCCTGCCACGAACACCACTCGATGCGTTGTAACCTCTCGCTCTGGCTCTCGTGTGACAGCAAAAGGATCATCTGTGGTTGTGCCTGCTCAGGGCAGCATCGAGATTTCCGTTCCAGCATCGCAAGCAGTTGAGTTCGTCGGCACCGAACCATTCGCTGTCCTCACGCTACAAACTGGGCTAGGTCATGGAGAGGCAGCACGCCACATTCCGAGCTACGCCTGGGGTACCGTCTACAAGCCGTTCCTGTGGTGGCAAGATGAGTATGGGTTGACGAGTGATGTACCAACCGTTACAACCTCCGCTGTAGCGCTGATCGCCGATGTCGATGATACACGTGTCTCGATTACGCTTCCAACGGGCGTGCTTGATACGACGCTGCAACGCGGTGAGATGTGGTACAAGCAATTCCCCGTTGAGCCGGGTCGATCACGGAATGACTCGACGGACTACACAGGCGCGTGCACAATCACGAGCACACATCCGATTGCAGTCGTCAGCGGACACGAGAAGACGTCTGTGTTGCGCCATCCCAACAGCATGCCGAAATCAGGCAACTACGAACGTGCCGCGACACGCGGTCGAGGAAACCTGCATGATGCGATGCTACCAACGCAGCGGGCCGGCAAGGTCTTCGTGACCACACCCATTCTCTATTCGCCAACGCGTCTACGTGGACGTGATCTGTCGCTGATCGATGTTGAAGATGATCGGGGTGATGTGGTTCGATTTATCGTTCTTGAGGACAGTACCATCATCATTTCGCGATCATCCAACACAAGTGCAAACATCGATACGATGCTGCATGCAGGGGATACGTGGTATGCATCACATGTTGAGATAGCCACATACTGGTATGCGACGAAACCAGTCATGTGTGCACAGTACGGGAAGTCGTATGCATACATCACATGGCAATCAACGCAGCCACTTGACGACCCGTCGACTGATGCTGGAATGCCGCAGCTACAGATCGTACCATCCAATGAGCAATGGATTGATCATGCGGTTTTCGTTGCACCATCAGAGACGGAGAACTTCCTTTCGCTCGTATGTGTAGCCGAGGACATCAACAGCATTCTTGTAGACGGACAGCCAATCAAGACGCGACTTCGTAAGCACCTGATTGGTGAAACACCGTTTGTTGCCTTCGACGGGCCCATTGCTCCTGGTGAGCATCGCATCACGACAACCAATCCTACAGCGAAGTTCAGCGCGTGGTCGTACGGCTCGATCGACGGACTCAGCGTTGGACGAATCTACGGGGCAAGCACGGGTGTGAATCACGCCCAACAGTGCGACGGCGAGCCTACACTTGTTGTGACGAGGAATAGCGACAGTGTTCAGGTTGCCTATGGCGTCGCTGATTCATCCGACGCCTGCCTCACAACAGCAATGACGTACTTCGAGCTTTGCAACGGATGTGCAATCGAGGAGCGTCCACAGGGCTTTGTTGTTCGACGCACCCAACCTGATGTACGCGTCGAGGGTGTCGTGCGTACAGTGGCAACCAATGGTATGTATCGTCGAGCCGCATTCGCTCTTGACGGAACGGTTGGTGTAGCCAATGAGGTATCTCGATCGTGCATCGCTCCGAATCCTGCTGGAGAGTACGTCGTCGTATCGGCCGCTTCAGCAGGGTCGCTTCGTGGAACATATCGCGTCTGGTCGCACATTGGTCAGTGCGTGCGCGAAGTTGTCGCTATGGAACCATCGCAGCTTTACGTTGATCTTTCGGATCTTGTGCCAGGCGTGTACCACATTGATGGGGACGGTGTGCACGCGACGATCGTAAAGCAGTAACAAGGTCAAGTTCTTCAGGGGGTCGAATGTCGAATGACGTGTTTCGCATCGTCATGCGCCGGATCATGCCGGTACTGTTTCTCAGTTACGTCGTGTCGTTCCTCGACCGCGTGAACATCGGCTTCGCGAAGCTGCAGATGTCTGCCGAGCTGGGCTACTCCGACGTTGTGTATGGTTTTGGAGCGGGGATCTTCTTTATCGGATACTTCTTGTTTGAAGTACCAAGCAACCTGATGCTGGAACGTTTTGGTGCACGTGTGTGGATCGCCCGGATCATGGTCACATGGGGAATCATCTCCGGCGCATTTGCCTTCGTCGACGTGATCCCATGGGGTCCGCTTCCAGAACTGTTTGGCCTGCCACACCACGAGTTCAGTCTCTATGCTCTGCGCTTCCTGCTCGGCCTAGCAGAAGCTGGGTTCTTCCCTGGCATCATTCTCTACCTGACGTATTGGTTCCCGCGGGAGATGCACGCACGCACCGTGGCAACGTTTATGACGGCAATCGCTGTGTCGAACATCATCGGCGCTCCGCTCTCTGGTGCGCTCTTGGAGGGGCTCCATGGTACGCAGGGATGGCATGGATGGCGTTGGCTCTTCGTGATCGAGGCTATCCCATCAGTTCTTATGGGTATTGTCGTGTTCTTCACCCTACCGAACGGACCTCGCAGTGCTACGTGGCTTACTGAACAGCAACGTGATGAGGTTGAGAAGGCTGTAGCGCGCTCGCACGCGGAGTCACACCATATGAGTACGCATAGTATTCGCTCTGCCTTCACAAACCCACGGTTATGGTTCATCAGTCTAACGAACCTCTCTGGCATCATCATCCTCTATGCAGTCAGTTTTTGGATGCCAACGATTGTCCACGAAATGGGTGTCGATCATGGTGACTACTTTACGACTGGCCTACTAACGATGGTGCCGTGGGTATTCGGTGGCATCAGCATGGTTTTAGTCGCGCGACATTCCGATCGAACGGGTGAACGACGTTGGCACCTGATTGCCTGCTATGTGGCATCGATATGTGGTCTGCTTCTGTTATCGCAGATGCGTGGCAATCCTGTAGGCTCGGTGATTGCGCTTGCAATCATCACCTGCGGTTCGATCTCGTACGCTGGTCCGCTATGGTCACTTCCACCGATCTTTCTGCGGGGTTCAGCGGCAGCGGCTGGAATTGCATTCATCAATTCCGTAACCAACCTTGGTGGTCATATCGGACCCGATCTGCTCGGTCGCATGCGCTCAGGCGCATGGGGCGAGCAGGGAGCATTCTTTACACTTGCTGCGATTGGCACCATTGGCATTGGCTTCATTCTTCTGGCCACGCGTGGATTAAAGGGCCTAACACAAACAACGGATAATGCATGACTTCCACCGCTCGCGGTGATTTCTGGACGCTGTTCTTTGCCGGCTGGATATGGCATATGCTCTATGCAGTTACCGGTTACAACGACATCGTGGGCTTGATCGCACCAATCAACGAGAGTGTGTGGGAACACCTCAAACTCGGATATGGTGCGACGTTGGTGCTCATGCTTCAGGATGCATGGCGCTCGATTCGTAACAAGAATGCGTCATCCATTCTCGGTCGCTCGGTTGCAATCATCGCAATGAACGTTGTGATTGTTGCAGTGTTCTATGCGTACACGTCTATCGTCGGTAGATCATTTGTGATCGTTGACATCGCACTCTATGGAGTAGCATCATGGGTTGCAGTCATCGTGCATGATCGCATCGCGGCAAGCAAACCATCGGCAATGATGGAGAACATGGGCATCGTGTTGTTGATGATCATCGCTGCGTTGTTCGCATTGTTCACAATGAATGTTCCTTCATTGACGATCTTTACTCCAGGAATATGATTCACTTCGTACATTTGTAACGAACAACAACGACGTTCACTCTCGGCAGCATTGAGAGGAAAACATAAACGGCCCGACATGCATTGCATATCGGGCCGTTTGTCATTTACAACACGTGCTACTTACTGCACATCCCACCACACGCGATCGAAGATCGTGAGGCCTGTCGGCATGTTCGATCCGTTGTACAAGCGCTCTGACTGAGCGTATGGGAAACGGCGTGGAACATTGCTTCCAGATACTGGTGTCAGTGCTGGAACGCCAGAACGACGCCAATCTGAGAATGACTCAGGCTGCGTGTACATCGCGATGTACTTCTGCGTCATGATGTTTGCAAGCGTAAGGTTCGCAGCACCTGGATCAACACTTGGTTGTGCGAGGTATGCTGTGACATCCGCTGCGCTTACACCTGAACGCTCGAGCGAAGCACGAACAGCTGCGACATATGCGGCATGAGCACCAGGGCCATCACCGACACGTGACTTCGCTTCTGCTTCGATAAACTTCATCTCTGTGAAGGTGAGCATCGGAACTGCTGATGAGATTGCGCTGTACAAGTCGCCCATTGCTGATTCCGTGTTGAGAGCACCTGTTGAGTCAGGTACACCATAGAACGGACGGCGCGGGTCG
>Ga0208719_1000321_pt1 | contig 14875 bp, 12 predicted proteins | sample LakMenEpi30Jul09_FD_150747 | JGI IMG/M metagenome (GOLD analysis project Ga0208719, IMG submission 150747) | Freshwater microbial communities from Lake Mendota, WI - 30JUL2009 deep hole epilimnion (SPAdes) | ecosystem: Environmental > Aquatic > Freshwater > Lake > Epilimnion/Euphotic zone ... | reverse complement strand
CCCGCTTCCGAAATCCTCTTCGCGACTCTCGGGGCTTGGATCCGTTGGATTCTCGTGGGCTGGATTCTTGCTGGCTGAGTCCTGGTGAAGCTCGCTCGGGCTCGCTGCGGACTCCGGACGGATCGCCACAGACTCTTGCGTGGGCTCCTGCGTGGGCTCTTTGAGCATGTGCGGTCGTGGGATGATGCTCGGTGTCGAAACCGAATGAGGGATGTACTCGACATACTCCTCGTCGTACCGGGAAACGTACCCGGGCTGCTCGGCCCGCTCGAGCTCCAGTCGGTACTCGCGTATCACGGCATGCTGGATCAAGTCGCGGCAAGCTTGGTTGACCGGGTGTGCGATATCGGCATAAAGCTTATTGGATGCCCCTTCGATGTCCTGAAGGTCCTGGGCCCCTCGCAAACGCTTGCCGCACTGGTTGCAGTAATTGCTCCGCATGTGATTTTTCGAACCGCACCGACCACACCTCGCGGTCATCTTGCGACTGGGCATCGCAACAAAAGGCCCATTCGAGCCCTCGATGATCTTCAAGTCCCGAACCACAAAAGCATGGTCCAAGGTGATCGAACAGAAAGCCCGAAGGCGATCCTCCGAGGAATCCATGAGTTTGATTCGAACCTCAGTTATATCCATCGTGATGCTTCACTCAGTCCGTTGAATCGGCGTTCAGGTTCGCGAATGGGTGATGATCGATACTTGCCTGCCTAGTGCTGGGCTGGTCCACGCGGAAAACGGATAAGCTCGCAACTCTCCTTCCCTCTGCAACTCCAACGCCAAAGCTTCGGCCTGGGCTCGCTCGGAGCACAAGGCAAACCGAGCCGAACCGCTGCCGCAAAGGCACTGACCGAGCAGATCGCACCGATCGATCCTTCGAGAGGTTCGTTCGATCCACGCAGTGGTTTGCGATGCTGCTGTCTCAAGGCGATTATACAGCAGCCGAGCCAACTGTGCTGGCATGTACTGGTCATTCCTGACGATCGCTCTTTGATTAGCACTGCCCGTTGGATCGCTTGCCTTTGGAGACTCAAGAAACGCGATCAGCCGATCGGGAGTCTCTCGCACACTTCGCTCATCGAGACTCTCTTGCAAATGCGCAAAGACCTTGCCCGTCGGACAACCCGCCGGCGGATGAACGATCAATCCATGGATCGGGATCGCGTTGGCGATGGGGTGGACTATCTCTCCGCGCTGGGTGCAACGTGCCGTCCAGTTCATGCCGTTGTGACCCTCGAGAAAGAAGTTGATATCGCTGCCGAGCTGCATGGCGATCCGAGCAAGCCATGCGATATCGAAACGCTCTTGCCAAAGCAATGAGCCCAAAACCAAAGCTGCTGCCGCATCGGAACTGCCCCCCCCGAGTCCAGCTTGGCTGGGAATCCTTTTCCTCAATACCACATGCGCCCCGCATCGCTTGCGCCTGTCCGACGAGGAAACCGGGTCCGAATCCAAAGCGCGACGCAGCGCATCGAGCGCTTTGAGGACAAGATTCGCTCCAGAACCAGAATGGGAACTCGCATCAGAAGCCTGCGTGGGGATATCCCAAGTCGGATCGAGCCGAGCAAGCTCCCTTTGGCCCACTTGCTGAGCCTCCGATAAATCGAGCTCCATCGTAAGCTCGTCAGAGTCCCTGGGGTAGATTTCAAGGGTGTCGGTAAGGTCGATGGCCAGCATCACCGTATCCAAATTGTGATAGCCATCGGATCGCTTGCCGAGAATTTCAAGGAACAGATTGATTTTCGCAGGACTGATGCATCGGTAGCCCAGAGTGTTGGGGGCCAGGATGTTGGGGTCCAGGGCGTAGTTCGATGGACCGGTCCAGGCCACGCGTTGGATTTTCATAAGGGGCGCTAGGTTGGCTTTGGGAAGACGAAGGATCAGAGGGTCACTAATCGTCAAACGGTCGGATAGCCCGCATCGGTCCAAGCTTTCCAGCCTCCATCGACGCTCGTCACTTGCAGATAACCCATCTTGCGCAAACTATCGGCAGCCAGCGCCGAGCGATAGCCGCCTCCGCAAAGCAAGTACAACGCAGTACTTGGGTCTGGATACCGCGTCTCGATGTCTCGTTCGAGGATCCCTTTGCTCAAGTGCACAGCGTTTGGCACATGACCGGCCGCAAACTCGCTCTCCTCGCGCACATCGATCAATACGGCTTTTGGATCCGAAGCGAGCTTGTCCTTGAGTTCGGCGACGGAGCATTCGGCGATGTTGGCTCGGGCTTCTTGAACGATCTTGAGAAATCCGGGCGAGTGTTGCTTAGACATTGGGGGGTTTGTTCCGGCTGTAGCGGTTAGGAGTCGTTAAAAAATCTTGAATTGCCTGCAGAGTCATCACATTCTACGCCGATAGAAAGTTTGCGGACAAAGTGTAGTTTGATTTTTGGGAGCAAAACTCCTCGAAACATCACCGGCTCGGTTCGCGATCGCAGGTATGGAAATCTATAGGAATTGTAAATCAGACTCGCAAGGACAGCGATGGCCTACAGGACAGCAGCTACTTTCGGCTACACCGCCTTGATCGTCCAGCTCATGCTCGGATGCGCACATGGCATGGATGCCGAACGGACGCTTCTTGCAGGCCTAGCAGCGATGCTCATCGCATCGGTCCTCGGGTGGACCACCGGGAGCTTGTTTCCCACCTCACGGTAACGCCGATTCGGCAATCTGGGCAAGGCAGACAAACCCGATTTACGAATCTTTGATGAACTGATGTGGAATCGGCTCGATCAACTCGTTAGAGTCCCCGGGGTCGACTCGCCTAGCGGGTTATGGACATTTAAGCAAACACTACATGGAGGTTCGGATGGCATCGACCGCATTTCAAAATGCTGATATGACCGAGGTCTGGGTAAAGTTCAAAGCCGATCCGACCAACATCCCTCTTCGAAATCAACTCATCGAACGTTACACACCGCTGGTTCGCTACAACGGCGAAAGACTTCGCTCGAAGCTTCCCGAAGGTGTCGAACTCGACGACCTAGTCAGCGCCGGGATTTTCGGCCTGATGGATGCGATCGATGCGTTCGATATGGAACGCGGGGTCAAATTCGAAACCTACTGCGTCCCACGTATACGCGGCGCCATGCTCGACGAACTGCGCACGATGGACTGGGTCCCTCGACTCGTCCGCAGCAAAGCCAGCAAACTCAACGAAGCGACCAAACTTCTCGAGGCCAAGTACGGTCGCGCTCCGACAACCCACGAACTCTCCGAGTACATGGGGATCTCGATCGACGAACTCGAAAAGATGAAAGTCGACGCCTCGGCCGTTGGACTCGTCTCGTTGAACAAAAAATGGTACGAGACCGATAGCTACAAAGACGTCCGGGAAATCGATGTCCTCGAAGACAAACGCAGTGAAGACCCCACGCGCCGTACCGGCAAAAGCGACCTGATGCGTCTGGTCACCAAAGGTCTCAATCGCAACGAACGCTTGATCATTATTCTCTACTACTACGAAGAGATGACGATGAAGGAAATCGGCGCGACACTCGACTTGAGCGAAAGCCGAGTGAGCCAAATGCACACGAGCATCGTCCAACGTCTCCAAGAACAACTCGGGCAACGCCGAGTTGAGATCGGTTCCTAATCGCCCCACAGAGCGATCGAATCTAACGCTTCGATGTCGCGACACGAGGCGAAAAACCCTGCTCGACCAACCCTTGGTTGATCCGGACCAAGGCAGGCGGGTAGATCGAAAAAAACTTTACCAACTGAGTCGACGTAGTTCCCAACCGCTCGGCGGTCTTCGATAGGTCCAAACCGTCTGCCAAGACCTCGCCGATGAGCTCCGCCAAAAGCGACGGGAAATGCTCGTTGGTTTCGGAAATCCGAATCCGACCCGAAAGGCAATACGTCCGCCACAACTCCGAGCCTCCCGGCGACGGGACTAGCCCCCCCGCTGACAGACCCGCTTGCGGAGTAGTCTCCCGGTATTCGACCGCCAAAGCGCACCGAAGCCGGTGCACAGCAACCTGCCTATTCCTCTGCTGGGATCGCTCCTCGCTGGCACTTGCCCGGATCCCACTGGCAAGATGCTCGATCGTCGCTGCCGTCTCTACCTTGTTGCGGTGCTGCCCGCCCGGGCCGCTGGCGCGGGAAAAACTCCATCGGCACTGCTGCTCTAGCTTTTCCAAAGGAAGACAACTCGGGTGCATGCGTCGATGTCCTGACCATAGTGCCACAGGTGTAAGCCACAGGAGTGAGCCCCAGGAGTGAGCCCCAGGAGTGAGCCCCAGGAATCAGCTACTGGAATCAGCTACTGGGGAGCTTGGAGGCAAACACCCGAATTTTAGCCCCTTTCAGGCCAAACCCAAGCGTCCTTTGCGACATTGCTCAGGGAATTGACGTAGTCGATAGGCCGCTTTGAACCTATCTTGTTCAGACGCGGCGATCCCTGGCACGCCACTCCCCTAGCCTTGATACCTTTCGTACTCCTCGATTTTTCCATGACACGCACCATCGCAATCGGCGATATCCACGGATGCCTCGGCGCCTTGGACGCCCTTCTTGCCGCCATCGGCCCGACCCCAGAGGACATTGTCGTGACCGTCGGAGACTACATCGACCGAGGACCAGACTCCAAAGGGGTCATCGAACGGCTCATGGAACTCAAATCCCAGACACAGCTTTTTCCACTCATGGGAAACCATGAAGAAATGATGCTCTCGGTCCTCGACCGACGACGCGAACCCTTCGGCTGGCTAAACCACGGAGGACACAAAACCATGGAAAGCTACGGCTTCGTCGGCGACCTGTCGGTCATCCCAACCTCCCACCGCGAATTCCTCGAATCGCTTCTCCCCTACTACGAATCCCCATCGCATATCATCGTCCATGCCAACTACGACTCCCAAATGAAGATGGAAAACCAATCGGTCGACCTCCTCAGATGGGTCAAGATCTCCCACCAGACCCCTAAACCCCATTTCTCCGGAAAGCACGTGGTCATGGGACATACCCATCATCCCGAAGGTCAAATTGTCCAACTCCCTTACCTGACCTGCATCGATACGTTCTGCTACGGCGGTAAATGGCTCACCGCTTTGGACCTCCAATCGCAACAAGTCTGGCAGTCGACCATCGAAGGAGAGGTTCGAGAATTTGCCCTCGAACCACCCACAAGCTAAACCAAAGAGGAACTAGACCGAGGATTTCCCATCAACGACCCCACCTCGGTATAGCCTTCGATATAGCAAAAAATTCGCATCACCAAAAACACATCCAAAAAAGATAGTATTCACGAGATCGCACCAAGGAACGTTCGCCATGTCACCTCGCAAAGCCAAACCCAGCTCCGAGCCCCAAGCATCCCCCCGCAAGAAATCACCGACGAACAAGAAACCCACAGAGAACGAACCACCCGTTGCCGACTTGCAGAGGATCAATAAAGTCCTGGCCGCCGCCGGCTTGGGCTCACGCCGACATGTCGATGAATTGATCGAACAAGGCCGCGTCGAAATCGACGGGAAAGTCGTCACTCAAGTCGGTATCAAAGTCGACATGAGCACCGCTTCGATCAGCGTCGATGGCGAACTGCTCAAACAATATCGACCCGTCTACTTCGCTGTCCACAAACCCGAAGGTGTCCTGTGCACCAATCGAGACCCCCAGGGTCGCTTGCGCGTCATCGACTTTGTCCCCAACCAATTTCGCTTGTTCCCAGTCGGCAGACTCGATGCGTTCAGCACCGGCCTGATCATCCTGACCAACGACGGCGAATTGGCCCAGCAACTGACCCACCCCAAACACGAGATCCCCAAACGTTATTCGGTCATCGTCGCAGGCCAAGTCGAACTCGAAGCGCTCAAGCGACTCGAACGAGGAATCTACCTCGCAGAAGGCAAAGCCCAAGTCGATCATGCCAAGCTTAAAAAAGTTCGCAAGTCGAGCACCGAAATCGAAATCACCCTGAGCGAAGGGAAGAACCGGGAAATCCGACGCGTGCTGGCTCGCCTCGGACACAAAGTCGTCTCCCTCAAACGAATCGCCATCGGGCCACTGAAACTCTCCGATCTGCCCGAAGGAGCCTACCGCCCTCTTTCAAACCACGAAGTCCAAGGCCTTTATCAAGCCGTCGAGGAAATCCGACGCGAACGCAAAGCCGCTCGAAAAGCCCGCAAGAAACTCGCCTCTGCTAGCCAAGAATCGGATTCGGCCGAGCAGGATTCCCCTCGCTCCAGATCCCCCATGGCGAATGCACCCCATGGCATCAAACCCAATGGCATCAAACCCCTCGGCAAGAGCCCGCAGGCCAACCTCCCGGATCGCAAATCCACAAAAGCCCCCAAAGAACGGTCCAGGGAGACTCTCCCGAGCCTTGCTCAAAACCCCTTTGCAACCGAAGAGGACTTCGATGACGACGATCGAATAGACGACCAAAGCCAACCGGACCTCGGCCAAACCGAACCTCTGATCCTCGTGCGCGATCTTGGACCAAGCCGCCCGTCGCGCAAAGACTCCGATGAAGATTTTTTCTTCATGCCACGTCGTCCCGCCGGAACCGTCATCGGCCAAGAAGAAGCAACCGAGTCCGAGGGTTTCGAATTCGAACTCAACGATCCCGACGACGACCTATCCGACGATGATTCGTTCGAGCCAGAGGATTCCCAACCTCCGGCAAGGGGCCCCAAAGGCAAACGGCCAAGCGGCAAAGCCGGGAAACCACGCGCCGGTAGTCCCCGCGCAGGTAATCCCCGCTCCGGTAATCCACGCTCCGGCAATCCACGCGCCGGCTCGCGTCGCTCCGATGGAGCAGGTCTAGCCGACTCCCAGGACACCCAAGACACACGCCAAGGTGGGCCGCGCCAAGGTGCTCCGAATCGCGGTCGTCCAAGCCGACCTCGCTCAGAAGCAGACCGAACCTCACGAGGCGGCCGAGACTCTACAGGCTCGAAATTCGCAGGGTCAAAATCTGGCGAAACGGATTTTAGGGAAACCCGACGGAGCGGGCCAAAACGAGCTGGGCCGAAATCCGGTGCCCCTAAGCGTGGTGGCCCTAGATTGGGCGGCCCTAAATCCGGCGGACCAAAATCCGGCGGCCCAAAAAGCAGTAGCCCGAAATCTGGCGGCCCGAAATCCGGCGGCCCGAAATCTGGCGGCCCAAAACGCGGCGGTGGCCCAAAACGCGGTGGTGGCCGTGGCCGTTCGAAAAGCTAGCAATACTTCTTCGCTCTGCGACTCGAACCCATCGGTAAGCTTCCCTCGTGCATCGAGGTTGGCTTGCCGATCCAAAATTGATACGCTACGGCCCGTCGGAAACCCCTGGCTCGGTGGAACAATACCCAGAGCACCACCCCAAGGACTTCCTATTTAGCAAATCATTCACTTGCGCGAACACGGATGGTACGCGGCCAATGGAACTTCCCAGACCTCGAGGGCTAAGGCAGGCCAAGGATCGCCAGGAGCAACTAGCGCGTGGGGTTGCCGTCGTTGAGCATGGCGTGAGCGTTCTGATGCAACTGGCTCACATGATGGACGAGGAATTCGTCCTTGCAGCAGACAAAATCGCCACCATGCGAGGCAATCTGATCGTATGCGGGATAGGCAAAGCAGGATTGATCGGGCGAAAAATCGCCGCGACCTTTTCCTCGACCGGAACCCGAGCCCACTTCTTGCATCCTTCCGAAGCCCTTCACGGGGACCTCGGATGCATCGGGCCCAACGATGTAGTGCTGGTCTTGTCCAACAGCGGCTCATCGCAAGAGATCGTCGATCTTTTGCCCCACCTGACTCGCCGCTCCTCGAGCATCATCGCTCTGACGAGCAAAATCCACAGTCCGCTAGCCATTGCTGCCGATATCACGTTGATCACCCCGACGTGCTCCGAGGCCTGCCACTTGAATCTCGCCCCCACGACGAGCACCCTAGCGATGCTCGCCCTCGGGGATGCTTTAGCTCTGCTTGTCAGCGAGAACAAAGGGTTTGGACAAGACGATTTCGCCGAATTGCATCCTGCCGGTGCGTTGGGACGCCGTCTTGCATCGGTCGACGAACTGATGCGCAGCCTCGAGGAATGCAGAGTCTGCCATCAGGACTGGAGCATCCGAGAGATGCTCGTCGAGACCTCTCGCCCAGGGCGTCGTACCGGTGCGGTGATGATCGAAAACGACGACCACGCTCTAGTGGGTATCTTCACCGATAGCGATCTGACTCGCTTCCTGGGTAAACACGCCCAAAGCGACTTGGACCTCCCGATGCATGCGGTCATGACTCGCGAGTTTTCCGCGATCTGTTCGGGTGCGAAATTGAGCGAGGCGATCGAAATCCTCTCGGTCCGCAAAATCAGTGAACTGCCCGTGGTCAATGCTTCCGACCAAGCGATCGGACTGATCGACATCACCGACCTGATCGGATTGGAACCCGGTGCGGGCGAATCCGACGGCCGTGCATGGGGTTTGTCCGACAAATACGCTCCTCCGGCGTCGCTGAGGATTTTCGGTTCGTCCCTTTAACCCTTGATTCCATGGAAAGCCCTCTTCCTTGAACCACCGCGACTATGAAATTGCCAAGCCCATCAGGTTGATCCTTTCGGATGTCGACGGCGTCTTGACCGACGGAATGATCACCATCGATAACGCTGGGGTGGAGAGCAAATCCTTTAACGTCAAGGATGGACACGGGATCAAACTTTGGAAAAAAGCGGGCTTTGAATTCGGGCTTTTGACGGCCAGGAATTCCCAAGTCGTCAAACTTCGAGCTCAGGAACTCGGCATCCAGTGGGTGCGCCAAGGCTTCGCCGACAAGCTTCCGGCCGCCCGTGAAATGATGCAGGCCATCGGAGTCGAACCGCATGAAGTCTGCTTCATCGGGGACGATCTGCCCGACCTGCCTGTCCTGGCCCACGTCGGCCTAGCCGTCACGGTCGCCGATGCGGCTCCAGAGGTCAAACAGATCGCCCATTGGGTGACCCAAAACTCAGGCGGACGCGGCGCGGTACGTGAACTGATCGAAAGAATTTTGCAAGGCAAAGGGAGATGGGAAGACCTCGTCCCTACTGGACTCCGATGATCTTCCTGAAGTACTACCTGCAAATCCTCCTGCCGCTGCTGGCCTGCCTCGTGGGCTACGAACTGCTCGTAACGCCGAATGTCCAGCCCGCCAAATCGATCAAGCCTTCGCGCTGGGTCAACCAACACAACCCCACCGGACAAAGCGCCCAGTGGTGGCAAGCTTATTTCCCCGAAGGCTCCTGGCAACGCCAATCCCCCTTGGTCATCGAGCAGGATCAATTCATCTTGCTCTATCAAAAACGCGAGCAATTGACCGACACCCGTTGGCGATTTAGCCCTCTTACGATCGTGATCAATTCGAAAAATCATGGCGGTCCAAATTCCAGCGGGCAAAGCCTCAGCGGCCAAAAAGAAAACCAACGCGCGATCTTCATCGATAACCCCAAAGGTGCCGAGATCCAATTCAAATCCGCTTTCGATTGGACCCTCGGACACCCTCCACCGGTGGCTCAAGGCCAACTCAGCGGACAGATCGAAATCTATTCCCCACCCGACCCGAAGACCAACCAAGGCGAACTGCGGATCCTCGCCGAAGACGTTCGAATCGATAAACGCCAGGTCTGGACCGACAAGCAAATCAGCATGAAACTCGGTGGATCGAGCGTCCAAGGCCGATACCTCTCGATCTTCATGGACCAAGACCTCCTGTCCGAATCGACCGCCGGAGCGACATCCAAGAGCCAAAGCCCCTTTGCAGGACTCGATTACCTGCAACTCTTTTACGTCGATCAAGTGCAACTCGAACTCCAAAACGGCGGCCTTTGGCCAACCGACCCGTCGGGACCAGACCGAACAGCGAAAGCTTACGCCAAACTCGATTGCCGTGGTCGATTCCAATTTCAATTCCATCAATCCCAAGCCACCTTCATGGACGGCGTGCATCTTGAACATGTCGTCGAAGGCAAACCCATCGATACGTTCGACTGCAATGAACTCCGTTTCAATGTGGGCTGGAATTCAAACCAAGACCAAACAGCCTGGAAACTCGATCGCCTCGAAGCGATCGGGTTACCAGGTAGAGACCCAAATGACCAAAGCCGTTGGGTGCGACTGAATGCTCCCGGGATGCAAGCCGAAGCCCACGGTCAGCACTTGGTCATGGACCTTGTCCACGGCATGGTCAGCTTGAGCAACGTCCTGCCAGGTTCCGCACCCAAAAACTCCTCGAGAGTGCTTCTCAAACGTGGCAACATGCAGATCACATCCCCGAATATCCAGTACCAAAATCCCGAAGCCCTCTCCAACGCTCAAGAATCGAAATTCACACGACTCGGTTGGGTCATCGCCGACGGTATTGGACAAGCCCAAGTCGAATCGGAGGAAGGCGAGATCTGGAACCTCCGTTGGAGCAAACGGCTCTCGATCCGCCCCCACGAAAACCGCGATCTGATTTCGATCGACGGAGGAGCCAACATCAGCAGCTCGCTTCGAGGTAGGTTCGTCGCTGAAAAACTCCATTTGTGGGTCCTGCCTGTCGACGAATCCATCGCTGCGAAACTTGCACCCTTCTACCCAGACGGCAAACTACCAGCCTTTATCCCCGATTCGATCGCCGCCGATGGACAAGTCATCGTCAACGCCCCGGAACTCAATGCCCAAGTCGATTCGATGGCCATTCGCTTCCGACATCTCGACCCCCAAGAGGCGCTCCGCGCGGGCTATTCGATCAGCGAACCGGGAGCTAAACCCAATGCCCCCAAAGGACCTTCGCCAGGTCCGAGCGGCATTCTTTCGCCTCCAAATTTAGCCACCCCCGCACTCCAAAACCCAGCTTCAAACACCCAGCTAAATTCCCCTGCGAATTCTTTGGCAAATGCATCGCCAACGACACCTCTGGGAACTCGACCAGCACCACCGAGCAACCCTCCGAGCACCCCGCCAAACGCCCCGATAAGCATTACGGGCAAGACACTCCAAGCCGACATCGTGCGCATCGGCAACGAAAGCATCGTCGAGAACCTGACTCTCGAAGGAAACTTTACATTGTTGCGAGAATTCTTATCCGCCGAATCTCCTTGGCCACTGACGGCCACGGGAGATAAGCTCGTGATCCAGAGCGAGTCGAGCGATCGGTCCAATGTGTACCTTGTCGGCCAACCGGCAAAAATCTCCGTCGGATCCGGTTGGGTTGTTGCCAAGGAACTGCAGTTATCCCAAAACGATCAGTTGTTTTGGATCAATCAGCCCGGCGAACTGGTATTGCCCCATGAAGCCCTCTCGCAAGAACCCAACGATGGGAGTTGGAACTGGAGATCGGCGCCTCGAATCCAGTGGGGCGAACGAATGACCTTCGATGGCCGAAATGCTAGGTTCGGTGGTGGGGTTATCATGGACTGCAGACTGCAAACCGATGCGAGCACCCTGTGGCACCTTTTGGCCAACGCCAGGACGCTAACTCTGGACATGTCACAGCGAGTCCCATTCCAATTGCCAACCAGTTCCGGAAAAAATCCAAAGCCTGCCATACGGCCTGAGGTGCAAACCGTACGACTCGACGGCGATGTCGATATCAAAGCTGTACAAACCGATCTTGCCGGAGTCCGACGCTCTGCAGAAAACTTTATCCTGCCCCGATTGGAATTCCAAGTTCCATCGAGGACCTGGGTGGGATTTGGACCCGGCCAGTTATGGAGCCGTCGATTCGCCAACACCAGCTCCTTAGCCACCGGTATCCTACAGCCCGGTAACCTGCAGCCCGGTAACCCTGCCACACCCAGCCCCAACCCTAACCCCAGTCCAGAAACACTTCAATGCCTGCATCTGACATTCGTCGGACGCATGGAAGGTTCAGTTCCCCAGCGGATCGTTTCTCTCTACGACAAAGTCGCCGCGTTGCTCGGACCGATCGCCAGTTGGGACGACCAACTCGATGTCAGGAACTCCGAGCGATTGGCCCCCCAGCAATCCCGTCTTATATGCGACCAACTCAACCTCTTCGATGCTTCGAGTCTGAGCTACAACCAAGGTGCAGCGTTACGCCCGAAAGGTGCCTTTGAACTCGATGCCCTGGGAGCAGCGCAGTTGACCAGTCGCACCGAATCGGGCGATGTGGTCGTCGATGCAAGCCGCATCGGCTATGCGGCCGCCGACGATGCGGTCAGAATCGAGGGAACGGTTCAACGGCCAGCGACGATTCGAAGACTCACAGGCTCGAACCCTTCGGCTCCAGGCCAGTCCGATGCAGGCCAGTCGATCCAGGTAAGCTCCGCATCGATGCGCCTGCGGACCGGACAGATCAATGCCCAAATCCGCAAGATCGAAGGTGCTTTTCCGATGAACATGCAGCCCGGCAGCCCGCAGCCCGGCAGCAATCAGCCCAACAGCAACCAGCCGAGCAATTCACCTCCCGGAACCTCGGCCCCGAACTCCTCCTCGACGCTCCCATCGGCCCGGGACTACAACCCTCTAAATCCCCGTGGCAATCGGCCACGCTAAGGCATCGAAGTCCACTAAAGGCGGCAAAATCCGCATAGGCCGCAGCTCTTCTCCCACGCGAAAGGCCTTCGATTCCCCTTCACTTTATGGGGTATTCCGTAGCCTACCGAGGTAGGAAACGGTTGCATATTTCCCATTTTGACGGTCGACGCTATGGACCCCTTCGACCATACTGGTTTTTCCCGGGATCTTCAAGCAAACGCCCCTCCGCTCACTCCCTTAACCCACATACTCCATGTCGATCGACATCGTGCCTGAAAAACCAACGCAAAGCGTTGCCCAAGCGCCCTCGAACCCACCGAAGGTTTTGCCGGCCGATCCGAGCCAAACGCTCCCTTGGCCCGAAACGGCCGTCGAGCCCGTCCAAGTCCGCTGGCGCTACGCGATTTCAATACCGCTGATCCACCTGCTGGCCTGCCTGGCATTTGTCCCATGGTTCTTCAGTTGGACCGGCGTGGCTTTGAGCATCCTCGGGCTCTATGTCTTCGGAACCCTGGGGATCAACATCGGCTACCATCGCCTCTTGACCCACCGAGGGATGAACGCACCGAAGTGGTTTGAACACACCCTGGCCTTGCTCGGAGTCTGCACAATGCAAGACACTCCAGCTTGTTGGGTCGCCATGCACCGGATCCATCATCAGCACTCGGACCATCAACCCGATCCGCACAGCCCCTTGGTCACTTTCCTCTGGGGACACTTCGGTTGGCTGATGTTCGAGAACCGAGATTTCACCAACGTCAAAGACTACCAACGCTTCACAAGAGACCTCTTAAAAGACCCTTTCTATCTGAAGCTCGAACGCCATTGGAATTGGCTCAAAGTCTATCTTGCCGTAGCGGCCCTCTATCCGATCGTCGGCTTTGTCCTCGGTTGGCTCATGGCTGGGAACCTCTGGGGCGGCATCCAGTTCGGATCGAGCTTGCTCGTCTGGGGAGTATTCGTCCGAACGGTTCTCAACTGGCACATCACCTGGAGCGTCAACTCCGTGACCCATATCTGGGGATACAGAAACTACGAGACCAAGGACAACAGCCGCAACAACTGGTTGATCGGTTTGATCGCCAACGGCGAAGGCTGGCACAACAACCATCATGCCGACCAACGTGCAGCCGCCCACGGCCACAAATGGTGGGAGTTCGATGTCAGTTGGCTGACGATCCGGGTCTTCGAGAAACTAGGACTGGTCTACGACGTAGTACGTCCACAGTCTTGGAAGCGATAGCACCACCGACGCCAGCATCGGTCTTCAAGCCCGGAGGGCGAAACTTCCCTGTCGGTGTGCGTAAGCCACCGGACCCAGGCGCCACACCACCTCTCATCTTTCCCGATGCGCCAGCATCGGTCTTCAAGCCCGGAGGGCGACACTTCTCTGCCGATCGAAATTCCTAACCAAAACAGCAGATATTTCCAACTCCATGGTAAAACCGAAAAGGCGGTTTATTTGGTTCGCGAAACCTTCAGAGATCTACATAGAAAATCGCACTATGGCTTCCCACCAGCAACTTCTTTATCACCTTGTTTTCAGCACCAAGGAGCGAACACCCCTGCTTAGGAATGATGGAATTAGGGAATCTGTATGGAACTACATGGCGGGTGTTGCACATAACCTTCAAGGCCATGCGCTTCGTATCGGAGGGTATTACGATCACGCCCACGTTCTAGTGCGAATACCGGCCAAGCAGGCAGTAGCCGACTTTGTAGGACAATTAAAATGCAATACCAGCAAGTATATCAACGAGAAAAAACTGATCCGATTCAAGTTCCACTGGCAGGATGGATACGGCGCTTTCACAGTTAGCCATTCCCAGAAGGAATCGGTGATCCACTACATCGATCGGCAATTGGACCACCATCGAATCCGAACCTTTAAGGAAGAGTATTTAGCTATGCTTGAAGCTTGTGAAATTGAATACGATCCAAGATACATCTGGGAATAAAGCTAACGCAACCCTCTAAGTGTCGCCCACCGGGCTAAAGAGCAGTGGGGGGCTCCCAATCCGGTGGCTTACGCACACCGGCAGTTCTTATGCCGCCCTCCGGGCTAAAACCAAACAGCCCTTCCCCGATGCGCCAGCATCGGTCTTCAAGCCCGGAGGGCGACACTTCTCTGCCGGTGTGCGTAAGCCACCGGAGCCAGGCGCCACCACCCCACTTCTTTCCCGATGCGCCAGCTTCGGTCTTCAAGCCCGGAGGGCGACACTTCCCTGCCGGTGTGCGTAAGCCACCGGACCCAGATATGTGAATAATCGCTAAGAAATAGTAATTTGCATTACAAATAAAGTCTAACCGCCCCTCTAAGTGTCGCCCTCCGGGCTTAAAGGTAGTGAGGGGTGCTCCCTTTCCGGTGGCTTACGCACACCGGCAGTTCTTATGCCGCCCTCCGGGCTAAAACCAAACAGCCCTTTCCCGATGCGCCAGCATCGG
>Ga0208719_1000313_pt1 | contig 14976 bp, 11 predicted proteins | sample LakMenEpi30Jul09_FD_150747 | JGI IMG/M metagenome (GOLD analysis project Ga0208719, IMG submission 150747) | Freshwater microbial communities from Lake Mendota, WI - 30JUL2009 deep hole epilimnion (SPAdes) | ecosystem: Environmental > Aquatic > Freshwater > Lake > Epilimnion/Euphotic zone ... | reverse complement strand
ACACGGCGGCGAGCACGCCGATGGGCGCGCTGATGCAGAGCGAGACGCCGACGAGCCAGAACGTGCCGAGCAGCGCGCTCCAGATGCCGCCTGCGCGCATGCCGCTCACCGGATTGGTCGTGAGAAATTTCCACGAGATGAGCGAGAAGCCCTCCTTCACGAGATAGCCGATGATGAGGACGAGTGGGATGATGATGCATGCGACCATCACGGCGAAAATGGCGCGCGCGATTTTCTCGCTGCGCTGCTTTTTCCGCGTGAAGGGCGTCTCGGCGAACTGCGCCACGGGCTGTGCGTCGGCTGGCATGTTCATTTTTTGCGAATGCCTTTGACCACGAGGTCGGCGACGAGGTTGACGATGAAAGTGATGGTGAAAAGCAGGATGCCGATGAGGAACAGCACGCGGTAGTGCGGCGAGCCCTCGCTGGCTTCGCCGAGTTCGGCGGCAATGGTCGCGGTGAGCGTGCGGCAACTGTCGAAGATGCCGTGCGGCACCTGCACCGCGTGGCCGGTGGCCATGAGCACGGCCATCGTTTCGCCGACCGCGCGGCCCACGCCGAGCAGCACGGCGGCGAGCAGGCCGTTCTTCGCCGCGGGCAGCAGCACGCGCCAGATGATCTGCCAGCGTGTTGCGCCGAGCGCGAGTGCGCCCTCGCGGTAGCTGTCGGGAACGGCTTTCAGCGCGTCCTCGCCGATGCTGACCATCACCGGGATGCTCATGAGCGCGAGCAGGATTGCGGCGTTGAGCACGTTCAGGCCGACGTTCACATGGAAGAGTTTTTGGATTAACGGATTCATCACCGTGAGGCCGATGAAGCCCCATACGATGCTCGGAATCGCGGCTAGCAGCTCGATGACGACCTTCAGAATCTCCCGCGTCTTCCCGGTGCAAAACTCCGAGACAAAAATCGCCGCACCAAGGCCGAATGGCACCGCGATGAGCATCGCTACGCCGGTCACGCTCAGCGTTCCCGCGAGCAGCGCGAGCGTGCCGAAGCGTACGTTGCTCATCGAAGTGGGATACCACTCTGTGCTTGTGAGAAACTGACCGAGGCTGAAATCCTTGCTTGCCAAAATCGGCGCGCCTTCGCGGAAGACGAAAAAGAAAATCGCGAAGACAAATACGATCGCGCTCGCCCCGCAGATGCGGATGAGCAGTTCGATGGCCTTTTCGCCGTAGATGCTGAACTTGGAGCGGGAGCCTGTCATTTGCGGAAAAGGCGGGCGGTGCCTTTGAAGCGCCGTCCGCCTGCGAATCCGGGTCGTGTGAAGTTACTTTGCGTCCTTGGGTGCGAATTCCGCCAGCGGCACATAGCCGCTCTCGATGACGATTTTCTGCCCAGGTGCGGTGAGGATCCACTTGATATATTCCTCGGCCTCGGGCTTTGCGGTCGGCGGCACATACATGAACATCGGGCGGGCGATGGGGTATGTCTTGTCGAGGGTGGTTTGGATGGTCGGCTCGACGCTTGGTTCGCCGGTCTTCTTGGAAACCCTGATGACTTTCACCTTGTCCGTGCGGTAGCCGATGCCGCTGAAACCGATGGCCGAGGGAGTGCCTGCAACCAGTTCCACCACATCCTTCGAGCCGCTCATCTCACGGGCTCCCTGCCTCATATCGCTTTTTTTTCCGAGCACTGCTTCGCGGAAATAATGGTAGGTGCCGCTGTTGCTCTGCCGGCTGGCGAGGACGAACTGATCCTGTCCGGCCGGCATGGTGACGCCGATTTCGCTCCACTTGGTGAACTTGCCGCCCGCCTTGTAGATTTCGCTGAGCTGCTCGACGGAGATGTCCGTGATCGGGTTGCTCGGGTGGACGTAGATGGCGAGCGCGTCGTAGCCCACAAGGTGTTCGGTGGGGTGCTTGCCGCCGTACTTTGCCGTGGCCTTTTCCTCCTCCTCCTTTTCGAGCTTGCGCGAGCTGTTCGCGATGTCGCACGTGCCGTTGATCAGCGAGGAGATGCCCACGCCGCTGCCGCCGCCGAGGACTTCCACAGAGATGTCTGGCTTCACACCGTGGTAGGCCTCGGCCCATGCTTGAGCGAGGTTCACCATAGTGTCGGAACCGACGTTTTGCAGCGAGATGCCCTTGCCACCTTTCTTGTTGCAGCCGGTCAGGGAAATTCCGGCCACCGCGAAGATGGCGAGTGCGAGTGTGGTGATGCGTTTCATTCTGTGATGTGTTGGTTTTGGAAAATTTGGGTCAGCCGATGCTGTCGCTGAGCACGGCGTCGCAGAGTTCGGTGATGTGCTCGCGGAGAAACTGGTAGGCGGACTCGTAGGCGGCGTGCTTTTCCTCGTCGGTGCCGGTGACCGCCGAGGGATCCGGCAGGCTCCAGTCGAGGCACACGGCCTTGGTCGGTTTCGGGAATGCCTTCTTCGCAGGGGGCGAGAGCGCGACGATAATCTGCGCGGCGTCGAGATTCGGGAGCTGCGTGACGCTGCGCGTCTTGGCGTTCGAGATGTCCACGCCTTTGCCACGCATGAATTCCACCGTGCCGGGATCCACGCTCGTCGGCGTGAGGCCGGCGCTGGCGAAGACAAACTGCGGGCGGGCGAGCGACGTGGCGATGGCCTCAGCCATCTGGCTGCGGCAGTGATTGCGGTCGTCTATGAAGACCATGCGCCATGTCTCTCCGCCGAGCTTGCGCGGGTAGTCGCCGGCGACCATGTAGATCACGTCCTCGCAGATGTTCGTGGCCTGGTCGGATACGCGCTCGAAGCGGCGCGCGATGGTCATCAGCGGTGTGAGCGCCTCGAGCGGGATGAGGTTTTCCGCGCGCAGTTTGAAGAGCTCATTGTTGATGACATTCCGCAGCGCATCCACCTCGTATTCGCGCCCAAGCACGTCGCGCGCGAGCGCCTCATCGCCGGCGATGAAAGCCTTCACCGCGTCGCGCAGCATCGGGATGCTGAGGCTGGCGATCTGCTGGAACCGCTCGACGGGAACCTGCGCGCCGAGCTTTGCCAGCTTGAGGATTTGCCGCGCGATACTTTCCGCGTAATCGCCGATGCGCTCCAGCTCCAGCGTGACGCGGATGGTGATGTAGGCAAAGCGCAGGCTGCGCGCGACGGGCTGCTGGCGGATGAGAAATTCCAAGCAGAGCCGATCGAGTTCCTTCTCCAATTCATCAATGCGCCGGTCGCGCAAGATCACCGCGTACGCAAGCTGCCGGTCGCGCGTGGCGAGGGCCTTGATGCACGCCTCCAGTGCACCTTCCGCAAGCCGCGCCATCTCGGCGACCTTGTGCTTGATGCGATCAATGTCGTGCTGGAGCGAGTCTTCGTAGTGCGAGGGCATCAGGCGTGGTGAGTGGTGGAGGTTGCGGGTCGAATGTGACAAACGTGCGGCGATTGGGAAGCAAATCAGCAACAGTCTCCACGGTCAGTTTGCCTTGAGCATCGTCGCCATCGGGAAGGCGCCGCCGGAATGCGGGCCCCAGAAGACGCGCACCATCGTGCTCGCCGTCCAGACGTCCCGCCCACCGAGGGTGGAGTATTCGACCCCGGTCATGAGTTTGATTCGGTGCTTGGCGATGTGGTAGTTCAGCCCGAGGTAGCCGGCCTGGTAGAGGTCGCCCGTGCGCAAACCTGCCGGGCGCTCGTAGCGGCTCTGGGCGCGGAGGCCGTTGGTGCCACTCGATCCGGCGACCTGGTAGCGGCCGACGATTTGCAATTTATCCGTGAGGAAGTACCCCGGCTGGATGTTGAGCCCATAGACATCGCCGGCAGCGGCCCCGAGCCCGATGATGCCCTCGGCCATGAAGGAGGCCGGGCCTTTGGTCAGAATCAGCGCGGAGGATATGCCGTCTTCAAACCGGTTCAGGTTTGTCGCACTCCTGTTGGCGTCACTATGTACGTAGCTCGCATGCAGGAACGCCGTGTCTGTCCCGAGTGATTTGCCGAGGTCGTAATAGACGGCGGCGAGGAAGGAATAGCCGGAGTTCAGCACGGTGAATGCCTTCCACATGTCGGTGCCGGCGGCGTTGGAGAAGATGCCTGTGTAGTAATCAAACCTCCCCTTTTGCCCCGATAGCGTGATGGCCGGGGTGTAGTCCGCGCCGAACATGTTGATGATCAGGCTGCGCTCCAGAGTCTGGATGTAGCGGCTGGACACGTTCCGGTCGTGGGAGAAGCGGTGCTTTTGCTGGCCGATGGTCAGTTGCAGCGAATTGCTGAATGTCCAGCGCGCCCAGAGCTCGGTGAATCCGTTATACCAAGGCTCGAAATCCGACCCGCTGATCGCCTGCGCGTGCAGCGTGAGGTGGTTGAAAAAGTGGGCCTGCGCGCCCAAGCGGATGCGTCGTGACTCATAGCCGTCGTCGTTCGCCGCGCTGCCTCTCGCCCAGTGGTACTGCCCGTGATAGCGGCCCAGCAGCCAGAAGGTCTGCAAAAAGGGGTTGTCCTTGTTGTGATAAAGGCGGCCCAGATTTTCGAGCTGGTCGCCGAGCGACAGCGACTCGCCGGTCTTGGCTCCGGTGCTGAGTGCGATCTTGCCCAGCTCATAGTCGCCGGCTTCCACGCTGGGGAAAATTGCCGTCATCATCAGCGCGCCGAGGAGCCAGCGTGCGGCGCGGTGCCGGGTCGTGGGCACGTGCGATGGCAGGATGTTCTCGTTTGCAGCGGTGGTGTGACTCTGAGTGCTATCGTTCATGTGGTTGGTCTGTGTTGGGTTCTTGTTTGTTCGTGTTCGACCATCCTGGACCAATGTTACGATTGCATGACGCAAAAGTGACTATTGTGAAAACAATGCGTCATTTGCGGCGAACCGACGGCGCACGCGAGAGATGTATTCCTTCGGCAAGAAATGTGGTGCCGACAATCTGTCGGCACGGTTCGTCCGGTGCAGGTCAGACTGATGCGGATGCCGTTTGCTCCGCGCCATCCTGCCACCTGCGCCCATTCTGCCAGGCGACAGGATTGTCGGCTCCACAACGCGCTGAGAAACCCGCGTCCTGCGCAGTTCCTATCTTCCGATTAAGGCTTCCTTTTTTACGACTCGGGACGGCGCGTCGGCGGCGATGGCGGCGCGGTAGTTCGCCTGCGCGCGGAAATATTCGGCGTGGGCTTCGACGTCGAGCACCTTGGCGTCGAAGGTCGCCTGCTCGCGGATTTGGAGTGCGAGCAGATCGGTCGCGCCTTGCTTGAGGCGCTCGGCTTCGGCGTCCTGGACCTGCTGCGAGAGATCCACGTTGCGGCGCGTCTGCCTGAGTTGCTCGTACGCGGCGATGATGGCGCTGTAGCTGTCGCGCACGTCGGCGGTGATGCGGTCGCGGGCGAATTTTTTTTCGTTCTCGAGACGGGCGAGCTGGGCATCGATGACATCGAGGAAGCCTTTCGCCTCGCGGCGTTGCAGGGGGAGCTTGAACTCGACCTTCGCCTCGATCTCCGTCCTCTCGATGTCCTTCGGAATTTTGCTGCCGACGGCCTGGTTGGCCTGCAAGCCGAAGTCGAGAGTGGGCAGCATGTTGTTTTTTGCGAGCCGGCGATCGACTTGCGCCTTGTCGATCGTGAGCGCGATGCGCCGGATCTCGGGGCGGAAATTGGCGGCCCGCGCGATGTCCTCGGCGAGCTGGCTGGTGCGCGGCTCCTTGTGGGCGGGGAACGCCTTGGGAAGACGGCTGCGCGGGACGACGATGGGCTGGTCGTCGGTCGGTGTCCGGTGGAAAAGCGAGAGTTCGATCGCGCTGGCTTGAAAACGGCGCAGCGCCTGCACGACGCCGATTTGGCGGCTGACGACGAGCCGCTGGTTGTCCACCTGCACGATCGGAGCCGAGGCGCCCTTTTTCACCTGCTCGGCGATGGCGGTGTCACGGTCCTTCGCGATGCGGAGGAGTTCCTCGGCGAGGTCGAGGCGATGCCCGGCGGCGAGCCAGTTGTAATACGCGATGGTCGCGGCGCGGATGAAATCGAGGTGCTGGCGCAGGATGAGCGGGTCGGCGAGTTCCTGATCGATCCGCGTCTGGAAGAGCGTGGCGCGCCGCCTGTCAATGGTGCCATCGCGCAGCAGCGGGATGCGGAAACCGAGCACGGCCTCGCCATCGACGCCGGTGCGATCCTTGTTGTAGTTCGGCAGGAATCCGGAGCTGAGGCGGTAGCCGCCGTACACGTTGCCGCCCCAAAACGGCAGCGGCTGGTCGAGCGTGGCGTAGCCGGTCTGCCCATCGTAGTAGCCGGACGGCGCAAAGGAGGCGGTGCCGTTGAGGTTCAGATCGAATGCGCCGAGCGCCTGCCGCGCACGACCGTTGGCGATGTCCTGCTCGATCAATGCCGCGAGGTACGGCGGATACCTGGTGGCGACGCTGGAAAGGACGTCGGGGAGAAGCAGTGGCTTTTCCGCAGCGAGAGACGAGTGACGGATCGCAAAAGACGACAGCAGCACGAGGAGTGCGGCCGCCCGCCGCCCGAAATATGAAAGCCCGAGGATGGCACCTGACTTGCCTGTGCTCATTTCTTCGTCGGATCGAATTTGTCGGCACCGCCGGTGACCACCGGCGGGAAGCCGTTGATCTGGCGCCAGAATTCGTACCACAGCGGGACCTTCTGGAGCATCACCCATCCGTTCGCGCGCACCCCTTGCCGCAGCCAGCGATCCTTGTCGGGCCAGGGGACGTCCACGGTGCCTCGTCCGCGATCGACCTTGTCTTCGACCGGTGCGACGACGATGCGGAACTTTCCTTTTCCGTCGTCGGTGGCATCGACAAAGATCACCTCGCCGCCAAAGGTGCCGATGGCGAGATTCGGCCAGCCGATGGCCTGCACGGCGGGCCAGCCTTCGAAGGCGAGCCGCACCGGACTTCCGGGAATGACGACCCCATTCTCCTCTCGGCGGGAATGGACCAGGCCTACGTCGTTGCCATCGAGCCACAGTTCGACGAAGCGGCTCTCCGTTTCCGGGATGATGACGCAGATGAGCGAGCCGGGGCGCAGATAGGTGCCGTCGGTCGCGGCGACTTGCAGGACGATGCCCTCGCGCGGGGCCTCAACGATCTGGCGCTGGCTCTGGTTGATCTGCACGTCGATGACGGAAAGGTCGCGCTCGGCACCGGCCACGTCGGCGAGCGCGGAACCCTTTTGCGCCTGGATGGAGGAGACCATGGCGTCAAAGTCGTTGCCGGTGCGTTTCAGGGTGGCCTGAGCGGATTTCAATTCGGCGGCGGTGGAGTCGCGCTGGAGGATGGCGAGTTCGCGGTCGCGCGTGGAGGCGAGCCCCTTGGCGGCGAGGGAGTCGGTGCGGGTGAAATTGAGCAGCGCCGTCTCGGCGGCGATCTTCGCGCCGGCCACGCGCTGGACCGCGGCATCGATGGCTTGGTTCTTGGCGAGTTCCTGCTGGGTGATCTGGGCGGCGAGCGATTCGACCCGGCTTTTTCCGAAGTCGCGACGGCTTTCGATGGCTTCGCGTTGGGCTTTGAGGTTTGCGATCAGATCAGGATCGTTGTCCTGGATTTCGATGATGAGGTCGCCCTTTTTCACACGCTGTCCTTCCACGACGTGCAGATGCTTCACGCGCCCGGCGACCTGTGCTTCCACGTTGATGCGCCGGTCCAGCGGGTTGAAAGCGATCACTTTCCCCATGCCGCCGATGAACTGTCGCCACGGCAGGAAGAGCAGCGCCACCAGGAGGACGACGAAGCCGAGAACGAGCACACGGCTGAAGATGTGCGTGAAGCGGGCGGCCCCGGCGAGGGAGAGCGCGGGGAGCGGTGGGGCGACGGAGAGTGTCGATGGCGTCGTCATGGTTTCGATTGGATGGGTGCCGTGCCGTCCGTGAGGTGGCAGGACGCGATCTCGATGATCTGATCGCAGAGATTCGTCACGTCGTGGTCCCGCGTCGTGACGATGACGGTCCACGGGAGCGACTTGTCGAAGATGGCGGGCGCGAGTTGCCGGAATGACTCGGGGTCCAGGCCGTCGAAGAGTTCATCGATCAGAAGCAACCGCGGACGCTGGACGAGCGCGCGGGCGAGGAGGAGCCGCGTGCGCTGGTTGCCGGACAGCGGCGCGCCGCCGAATTTGAGGCGGAGATTGAGACCCTCGGGACGGTGCAGAAGATAGTCGAGCAGACCGACCCGGGCGAGCGCGTCGCGGATCTCGTCCATGCCGATATCCGAGCGGCCGAGGCGGAGGTTTTCGGCGATCGTGGCATCGACGATTTCGTCGCGATGGATGAGCTGGACGTGCTGGCGCAGGGCTTCGAGGTACCAGGTGCGTAGATCGAGCCCGTCGATGGTGACAAAGCCGCCCGTCGGTTGCCGCAGGCCGAAGATGATATCCAGCAGCGAACTCGCGCCCGCGCCGTGCGGTCCGGTGATGCAGGCGCGCGTGCCGGGCCGGATGTGAAAGCTCCGCTCGGCAAAAAGCGGCGCTCCATCCAGGTAGCCGAAGGTAAGCCCTTTGGCGATCACCTCCGCGCCGCCCTCGCGGCGCTCGGGCTGTTCGCCGTCTTCGCGCTCGATTGGCAGATCGACGATGTGGCCGAGCTTGTCCATCGCCGCCATCGCGTCGTACCACGCCTCGAGTTTCTTCCCGAGCTTCGCGAGCGAGGCGACGATGGTGCTCAGGATGAGTTCGCTAGCGACGAGCTGGCCGAGCGTGATCTGCTGGCTGATGACGAGCCATCCGCCGACACCGAGCAGCCCGGCCGCGGCGAAGACCTGGAGGGTGAGCAGCCCGGCGACCTGCCGCATGAGGATGCGGAAGTGGGCGGCGCGCGCCGTGACGTATTCGGATGCGAACTGGTTGGCCCTTTCGTAGGCCATGGAGTGTCCGCCGGGTCCCTTGAAGAGGAGCGGAAAGTGCGCAATCTCCTCGAACCAGTTCACGAGGTCATACTTCATCCGCGATTCCTTGATGCTGGTATCCACCGCGCCGCGTCCGCAAATCCACAGGACGATCACGATGAGCACCAGCAACACCGCCGAGAACAGCAACAGGATCGGATGGTAAAGCGCCAGCAGCAGCATGCCGATGAGCGTGCCGAAGACGAGATTCACGCCATCGAGCAGGAGCAGTGCCGTGCTTTTCTGCACGGTGACCACATCGAGAAAGCGGTTCACCAGTTCGGGCGCGTGGACGTCGTCGAGTGCCTCGGCCTTCACCCGCGGCAGCCGGTACGCGAGGTCCGAGGCTGTGCGCACGAAGATGCGGCGCTGGATGATGTCGGAGATGTAGTATTGGAAGCCATTGACGACGGCTTGCAGCGCCAGGCACGCGAAGAGCGCGATGGAGAGCACGACGATGGCCTGCAAATACGGCGCCTGCTGGCCGCCGAACGCGAGATTGCTCACGACGGCATCCACCGCGAGTGGCGCGGCCAGGTACAGGATTCCGGCGAAGACGGAGAAAATGAGCAGCGTCCAAATATCCTGCTTTTCGGCGCGGAGGAGTCCGAGGAACCGTTGCACCGGACTGGCGTGGGCGTGTTCACCGCCGTGCGCACCATGGTCGCCGTGCGAACTCATCCCGTGCGCAGGCCGCTCGGGCTGGACGATGCCGGCTTCGACCACGTCGTGGACTCCACCGAGGCCGAGCATTTCCGCGAGTTGCGAACGCGAGATCGTGACCCGGTGCGTGGGGTGATCGCCATCAGCGATCCGCAGGGTAAACCATCCTGCATAGGTGATCACCAGCCAGCGCGATTCCTTCGCATTCCAGATGACGATGGGCGTGTTCTGGTGCGCCTGCCAGATGGCCTCCGAGAGCGGCATCCGGATCGGGGAGACCTGCATGTACACCTCCGCCGCTGCGGAGACGAGCTGGCTCAGGGGATCGGCACCGCCCCGGCTGGCATTCTGGACGGCGACCCTGGCGCGTTCGTGTTGGAACTCGGTGCCGGTGATGGCTGCGAGTTGCGACAGGATGCGCGAGTGGATCGCGGGAGATTCGGCTGAAGAAGGTGGAATCGGAGAAGTGGTTGCAGGCATCGTGGCCACGCTGCGGCCGATTCAAAACGGCCGACGCTGCGGGCGCTGGAATCTATCGAACATCGGTGGGAGGCAAGAGATTTCGCGGTGGGCCTCGCCTCAGATGAGGGTCCGGCCGAGAAGTTTCCCCGTGTCGGACGCCCGCCAATCAGGTGTGCAATGGCGCGTTACCGAAAAAATAGTTGAGGGATTCTCCGCTTGTTGGTGTATGCACGCAGCCCAACCTGCGCTTTGCGACGGGGGCGGTGCGCGACTCCACCGATTTCGCGTTTCCTCCATCCACCACCAAACCGCTTCGCTTTTCCAATCCATGAACATCAATTTCCGCCGGGATCTTCCGGCATCGCTCGTTGTCTTTCTCATCGCGCTCCCGCTTTCGCTGGGTATCGCGCTCGCATCCGGGGCGCCGATTGTCGCCGGGCTGATCGGCGCAGTCGCGGGTGGAATCCTGACGGGCCTGCTCGCGGGATCGCCTTTGCAGGTGTCGGGGCCCGCGGCGGGGCTGACGGTGGTAGTGGCGGGATTGGTGGCGCAGTTCGGCTGGCAGACGATGTGCCTCATCACCGCATGCGCCGGGGTCGTGCAGTTGCTGCTCGGCTGGTTCAAAGTGGCGCGCGGTGCGCTGATCATCGCGCCGTCCGTGGTGCATGGGATGCTGGCGGGCATCATCTCGATCGCGCTAGCACAGATCCATGTCGTGTTCGATCGAGACGAGGCGTGCGAGCATTCCGCTCGGAGCGAACGCCCTCAAGTTTTGTTCCGACCCTTTTCAAAATAATCCGTCTCCACAGCCGGGGTAAGACAGAGATAAGCAGGTCAGCGGAAAAGATTCCAAAATGGTCCTTTCATAAAGCTGCCGTATTTTGCAAAAGTGTCCCATCACGCAGCCTCCTCCTTGGTCCAACAGCCTAGCCTACCACCCGCAAACCCTCGATAAAATATGAATATGATCTGGCAACGATTTCTCCGGTTCTCTAAATTCTTCGACGAACGATTCGAGGACCTAAATCGCGAGACTTGGAAGTCCATCCTGTATCGTGATTTAAGCGCCGGGCTGATTGTAGCATTGACTGCGATTCCCATGGCCATGGGTTTCGCCATCGCGTCCGGGCTTCGGCCAGAGCAAGGCATCATTGCCGGCGCCCTGTCTTGTATCGTCGGCAGGACGTTTGGCGGATCGAAGTATCAAGTGTATGGCCCAACAGCCGCATTCATTCCCGTCATCGCCGGACTGATGGCAAAGTATGGCGAGGCTGGCGGCGGGACGTTTGCGCAAGGCCACGGATTTCTCGTCCTGGCCAGCCTCATCGCCGGCGTCACGCTGATGATCATGGGATTATTGGGAATGGGGAAGTATGCCAAGTTGGTTCCTGATTCAATTGTTGTCGGCTTTACCGTCGGGATCGCCGTCGTGATTGCGATGTCGAATTTTGGCGAAGCTGTAGGCGTTCAGCTTCCGTTAAAAGGCGGATTGTTCGAGAAGGTCAGCAGTCTGGTCAGTCAGGCCGGGAGCTTTAACTACTACGCGCTGTTCATCGCCTTGGCGACCTTGGTGGTGACTCGCGTGCTGCTGAAGATTTCGATTTTCATTCCAGCTCCCTTGCTCGCCATGGGGCTGGGCACAGCACTTGGAGTTTACTTTTTCAAGGGCAATGGCGTGCTGTTGATCAAGGATCGCTATCCCAACGGAATTCCGACAGATTTTTTCCTGTTCACTCCGCCGTATTTCCCAGGCTGGACGGCTTCGGTGCTTTATGACCTCGCCTATTTTGCCTTCGCCATCGTTTTTGTGTCGGCGGTGGAGAGCGTGTTGTGCTCGACGATGGCCGACCGGTTGGCGGACAACCGCAAGACGAAATTCAACGCTGAGAAGGAGTTGTGGGGGCAAGGCCTCGTGCAGGTGATCACGCCGATGGTCAATGGGTTCCCGTGCACCGGTGCGCTGGCTCGAACAGCCACCAGCATCAAGGCGGGAGCGGTGACGCCCTTGGCAGGCTATTTCAAGGGCGTGCTAAAACTGCTGATCGTCCTGTTTCTTGCGAGCTACCTGGAATATGTGCCGATGGCCTGTATCGCAGGGATTTTGCTTTGGGTTGCCACCAACATGGTCAAGCCGAAGGAGATCAAGGAAGTCTGGAAGCATAACAAATTCCATGCGGGCCTGATGGTCTATACAGCGGTCATGGTCCCGATGACGGACTTCCTGACGGGAGTTCTGTCCGCGCTGATCATCTACGCGGTCCTCTTCAAATTCCTCGATAAACCTGCTGCGGCCGCCAAACAAGATGCCGCATAGACTGTCGTCTTAACCACTAAACCAAAAAATATCATGCATCGTAACGAACGCACTCTGGTCGCTCTCTCGGGAACCATCTCCGATCGCAAGATTGTTGAATATGCCGCACGGTTTGCTGAACTTGGGTTCGCCAAGCACTATCATTTTGTCCACGTTCGCACCCCATCTCCAGCGGTTGACATGGCTCGACTAAAGCAGGAACTGACGGATTACATGGAAGAGTTGCTCAGCAATCATTTCGCATGTGATCGTTCGAGAACAACAGCCAGTTGCCATGTTCTCGAAGGCGACCCCGTTGACAAGCTCATCGAATTCACTGTCGATCAACGGTGCGATTTAACGATCGTTGGCCACCGGAGTGGGCGCACGGGACAGCGAAGGATCGCCAGTCGGCTGGCATTGGTGGGGCCTGGCTCGGTGCTGATGCTGCCGGAGCTAGCGTCGTCAACCATCTCCAAGATCATGGCGCCGGTGGACTTCTCCGTCCAGTCTGCGGACAGTGTCCAAGTTGCGGCGTCCATCGCCAAGGCGGTTGGATTGGCGGAATGCACACTGACTCACGTTTATTCCGATGGATCTTCGATACATTACGATGAACACCAAAAAAATCTCGAAAGGGAGGAACGCAACCAATTCGCCCATTTCATCTCCAAGATCGAAAATTATGGCGTGAAGCTCACGCCGTTCTTGCTGGAGGGCAACAAAATTGCCGAGAGCATCCTCTACGCGGCTAAGGAGCAACAGAGCGACTTGATCGTTGTCAATACGCGTGGCCGGAGTAAGGCGGCGTCCGTTCTTTTAGGAAGCGTCACGAGCCAAGTGCTAATTCAGTCGCCAGTGGCTGTCCTGGCGGTCAAGCATTTTGGGGCGATGCTCAATCTTTATCAGGTTTTGCGGGATAACCATTTCTGGATGAAGAGCGGTCCCCAGGCGAACTGATTTCATCGTGCGCTCGCCGGCAAACATCAACGCGGACGGCGCCACCCGCTGGTCAGCGAATTTCCCTGGCGTGTGGATTCTCGTCTTCGCGCTCTTCGCCGGGACGGTCATCGAAAGCATCCCGCTGGCCGTGCTCGCCGGCCTGCTGGTGCATGTGGGCGTGAGCCTGGTGAATCTCCACCACGTCAAGGAACTCACGAAGCACAACGAGATCCTCATCTATTGGGCAACCGTGCTCGGCGTGACCTGCGTGAACCTCCTCGCCGGTGTCGGCCTCGGCCTCAGCATTTTCTTTTTGCTGCGCCGCCTTTCAAACACGGAGGTGACAAGCGAACAGCGCGAGGGCAAGTGGCACGTGCGCATCGGCGGCACGCTGACATTTGCGTCGGTGCCGAAGTTGAACGCCGAGCTTTCCAAAATCCCCTCTGGCCATCCGGTGGACATCGACCTCGCCGTCGATTTCGTGGACCACGCAGCCTTCGAGGCGCTACACGGATGGCGGGAGAATCACGAGAAGACCGGTGGCCACGTGGACATCGATGAGACCCACGAGGAATGGTACAAGCCCGCGAGGGCTGGCACTCCGCGCGCGGAGAAGTCCTCGCCCCGGAAGCCGAAGGTGTGAGGGCTCCGCCTCAACCCGAACTTGTTTTGAGCACCGAGCATTCCACATCCCATAATCCGCCGGGCGCGACGCTGTCCCCGGAGCAGGCGCGGCTCCGGGAGAGGATCCATCACGCGGCGCATCTGCTGCCGCAGCAGGGACCGATCGGCGTTTTCATTCACCACAACACGCTGCACGCGTTTGAAGATGATCCCTTCGACAAGGCGCTGCTGCGCGGCTCGTCGGTCTTTGGATGCGAGCCGTATCTCTCGGAGGATCGTTACCGCGAGGAATTGACGCGCGGGCGGATCCTTTTCCCGGAACTGCACACGGTGCTGGAGCGCGACCTCGGCGCCGCAGCCCGCACGAGTGTGTGCGGGCTGGCCACCCGGCTCGAGCTGCGGCTCGCGATGCTGCAACATCCGCTGCGCAGCGGCGAGGGCCGCGTGCTGGACTGGTTCATGGCGGAGACGGATGCGCTGCTCACGGCGCGCCGCGACGTGGGCGAGGTGCAACGGCGGCGCCTGATCACCGAGACGCGGCATTGGGTCATGCGCCGGTTGCGCGGCTCGCTGCCCGGCGTGCAGCGTCCGGACTGGATCGACGGCCTTTTCACGCGGTTCAAGGAAACGCGCATCGAGGCGTGGGACGATGCGCGCTGGGAGGCGTTCACGCTTTCCGCGTTGTGGGAGGTGTGCACGGATGGCGTGCGGGCGGCGGTCGCTCCCGCGAGCGCGGCGGTGCGTCCGCTGATTCGCCATCGCGACATCGTGCTTGCGCTCGGCGGGATGGATAGCGACCTGCTGGTGAACGATGTGCTCATCCGACTGTGCGCCGCGTTCCTCGATCAGGGCATCGGCCATCGTAGCCTGCCCAGTCGTGACGACGGGCTCTTTGCCGCGTTCTGCGAGTACTTCGATCAAGACAGCTGCCCGGTGCCGTGGTGGCTGAAAGGCCTACGCGACGAGGTGCGCAAGCTGCGGGGCGACGGCGTGAGCGCGCTCGAGTGCATCCGGCAATCGTTCGACGCGCTCGGCGTGGCCGGGGAGGAGACGGATGATTTTCTCTCCGCGACGCTGCTCGCGCTGCGCGGCTGGGGCGGGATGATCTGGCATGTGGAGGAACGCGCCGACCGGGTGCACCATGCGGTGCCGCAGGGCAGCCTCGTGGACTTCGTCGCCGTGCGGCTGCTGCTGGAGAAATTCGCGGTGGCC
>Ga0208719_1000312_pt1 | contig 15005 bp, 23 predicted proteins | sample LakMenEpi30Jul09_FD_150747 | JGI IMG/M metagenome (GOLD analysis project Ga0208719, IMG submission 150747) | Freshwater microbial communities from Lake Mendota, WI - 30JUL2009 deep hole epilimnion (SPAdes) | ecosystem: Environmental > Aquatic > Freshwater > Lake > Epilimnion/Euphotic zone ... | reverse complement strand
TGCTGCTCCCCGTGTTGGTTTATTATAAGCTATCGCAAAATTTTATAAATTCATTTTCAGGCATCCGCTCCATTAAAATATCTAAAGCAACGCCCATAACTAAAGAAGCAGCATCCGAAAAATCGATTACTAATTTTTTAACTTCAATAATCAGGTCGTTAGTTGTTAAGGTTTGCATTTTTTCAGTTGCGATTGTTTGGAATTGTTGAGTTGTCATGGTTGTGTGTTTTGGTTCAGCAAAAGTATAAACTATTTTTATACCTGCAACAATCAGACATACTTTTTTTTGCTCAAATTCTTTAACTTGCTGATTTTCAGCAAAATAATTTTATCCAGTGCTGCATCCAATAGCAGATAACGCGATTCGGTCAGGTTCTTTATCCCATTTTCATACATACTTATGTTGGGTATGGCTATTCCGGTCATTTCGGAAACTTCGCTCAGGGTCAGGCCCAGTTCTTTGCGCTTGTTTTTTAGCTCTATATTGTAGTTGGCCATCGTTCTTTTGTATTTGTTCCGGGCAAAGATAAAAAAAATTTATCTAAATATTTGCAGGATAAAATAAAATTATATCTTTGCCCCAATCTAAACCAAAACACATGAACCAATTTCATTTCTTTCAAAAGCCGGGAAAGCCGATCTATATTATGATCGATGCCAGACCCGAATGGCCCTACATGACAACGATCATAGCAGGGCAGGGCGTTAATTCCGTAAGTCATTGCGACAATGCCGAACACGTAAAAAGAACATTACTATCATTCGCAGACCGGATGGATGCCATACCGATTGCAGAAGCCGAATTTTTCAAAGTATGGGCTGAGGTTGATGCCGTACTGTCGCACAATTACACTCAGTTTTTTAACTATCATTTTGGGATATGACCGCGCAGGCTATCAAACACGCTCATCAGAAGTTCGAAGCACTCGAATCGAGGCTGAAATTACTTGTTGATGGTCATCCATACTTGGATGATGCGACTAAAAAAAGAATAGTGATGTTCATCATGGCTCACTCACTTGACCTTAAAAAAGAACTTGACAAACTTTACACATTCTAAAACACATGGAAACAATTCAAATAACAAAACAACTAATCACTCCAAGTATTGCAAAGGCATATCTTGAGGCAAACATCAACAACAGAAAAGTGTCTGAAGTTACCGTTAATCGGTATATTAATGACATGAAAAATGGAAAATGGAAAGAAGATACAGGAGAGCCTATAAAAATAGCAAAATCGGGCAGAATACTTGACGGACAACATAGGCTGCTTGCTTTAGTTAAATCTCAATGTTCTATTTATTTTCACGTTGCAACTGGACTTGACGAGAGTGTATTTGATGTTCTTGATACTGGTAAATCAAGAAATGCATCAGACGCTTTTCAGGTTGCAGGTATAAAAAATTCCAATACGCTACCTTCAATTATCACAATGTGTTATCACTTACAAAATGGTATCAAAAAAGGAACTTCAATTAAATTAACAAATGCCGAAGTATTGAAAATGTATTATGATGATGAAATGTTTTGGCAGAAAATTACAAGTCAAACAAATTCATATTATGAATCATTTGCAAGAATGATTAATCCGTCTTTGATTGGTGGTATTTATTCGCACTTGTATAGAATATCGCCCGAATTATCTAAAAACTTTATGGATCAATTGTGTGTAGGTATAAATTGTTCCAATATAGTTAATAAGCTTAGGAACGTATTAATGAAGGACAAGCTGGCCCTAAGGAAGATAACTATTAACCATAAAATCGCATTAATAATAAAGGCGTGGAATATTTGGATAGATGGATCAAATGTAAAGCTTCTCAAATTTGATACAGTTCAGGAGGAATACCCAACTGCAAAAAAGCCTAAATCAGAATTATTCACTTTAACATCAAACTAATCATGGAAACACTAACACACTGGAAACGCTACCGGAACCCGGACTATTTCGGGGCGTATTGCTTCAATTACGCAGGCGAAGAGCGGACATTAACAATTAAGATGGCACGCAAAGAAACCATCAAAGGATCAGACGGCAAGAAACAAGAATGCCTTGTTGTTCATTGGGCTGAAAATGAAAAGCCTTTTATCATAAATGCAACCAACGCAAAGGCCATAACTAAGGTGGCCAAAACTCCATACGTTGAGCGGTGGGTAGGCGTTAGGATCACCCTATACGTTGCGCAGATTTCAGCATTCGGTGAAGATGTCGAGGCGTTACGGGTAAGGCCGTTCCCACCGGCTCCGGTAGCGCAACCTGTTAAGCCTGCATTCACCGCTGATGACATCGTAAACGCCATGTTCAATATTGAATCAGCCGGGAGCCTGGATGAGTTGAAGCAGGTTTATATCAGCATGGACAAAGCACTGGCAAAACATCCGAACGTGATCGAATCCAAAGACAAGCGCAAGGCGGAATTGGAACAAGTTAAAGAAGAGGAGGGCGAGGTATGAATCAGGAATATTTAAAGTTTCTGGAATCAAAGAAACATAGTTCAGTTGATTACGGCATTGATGTTAATTTTATGCCTGATCAGATGTTTGACTATCAAAAGCATGTTGCAGAATATGCTATAAAAAAAGGCCGTTGTGCCGTATTTCTCGACACTGGATTAGGTAAGACTATCATTGAACTTACAATCGCTTCAAATTATGTAAGGCACACGAATAAGCCAGTTTTAATCATTACACCTTTGGCCGTTGCATTTCAATTTATTAAAGAAGCTGAGAAGTTTGGAATAGATGATATTGAATACAGTAAGACAGGAACATACAAAACTAAATTAATTGTTTGCAATTATGAACGCTTAGAGCATTTTAATTCAAATGATTTTGATTGTGTGATACTGGATGAAAGCAGTATATTGAAAAACTTTGACGGGGCTATTAAGGGGCAAATAACATCATTCCTTAAAAAAGTAAAATACAGGTATCTTTTTACTGCCACACCTGCGCCAAATGATTATATCGAATTTGGTACAAGTTCAGAAGCATTAGGATATTTACCCTACATGGATATGCTTCAAAAATTCTTTAGAAATAATGAGAATAATATTAGGCCTCAGGACATTGGCAGTAAATGGTATTTAAAGCCACATGCAAAAGAAAATTTCTTTAGTTGGTTAGCAGGTTGGTCTATTCACATGAAAAAGCCTTCTGATTTAGGTTTTTCAGATGACATACATAAATTACCTGAATTGATTGAAAACATTCACGAAGTTTACAATTTAAACAACTGGGTAATTAATGGTCAAATGATGTTATTTAATGGCATTGCAAGAACGATGAGTGAAGTAAGAACTGAACAACAAGGCACCATAAAAGAAAGATGTGAAAAGGCAGTTGAAATAGCATCTGATACATGCGTTTATTGGTGCAATTTTAATGATGAGGGTAGTTTGCTTGCGGAATTAGATTCAGATGCTATTGAAATAAAAGGATCTATGCAATTAGAAAAAAAAGAAGATATACTATTCAATTTTGCAAATGGAAGCATTAAAAAGTTAATTACTAAACCTAAAATAACTTCATTCGGTCTAAATTGGCAACATTGCAATCACACCGTGTATTTTCCAACATGGAGTTACGAGCAGTATTATCAATCAATTAGGAGGTTTTGGCGTTTTGGTCAGACAAAACCAGTCACTGTTGATTTAATCGTTTCAGATGGTCAGAAAAGAGTAATTGATACATTACTATACAAGACCAATAAGGCAAAAGAATTTGCAGAAACAATAAACAAGGCAGTAAACAAACAAATTGACCTAAGTGTAAAACAATTCAATGAAACCATTTTAAAACCCAAATTTTTATGAAAGTAAAAAATCAGAAACACACCGAAAAATACAGCTTGTATAATGGTGACTGCATGGATGTAATATCTGAATTGCCGGATGATAGTATTGATTTTTCAATATATTCTCCGCCATTTGCAGGGCTTTATATCTATTCAAGTGACAAACGTGACATGAGCAACAATGAATCACCTGAGGACTTTTTGAAGCATTATGATTTTTTAGTTTCTGAAATGTCAAGGTTAATAAAACCGGGTAGAATAATTGCAGTTCATTGCCAAGATGTAATCACAAATACAACTAAGCATAATCTTTGGGATTTTCCACATGAAATAATCAAACTGCATTTGAAACATGGGTTTACCTATAATAATAGGATAACAATTTGGAAGGAACCTTTGGAAGTTAGGATGAGGACAATGGTACAATCATTAACTCATAAAAATATTGTAGAAGATTCAACAAGATGTTTTACTGCTATTCCTGATTACGTTTTGTTATTCAGAAAAGGAGGCGAAAATAAAACACCAGTAATTCACGAAAATGGCTTGACAGATTTCCCTTATTTCGGTGATACTCCATTTTTAAAAATGCATACACATCAATACGGTAATTACTCTGATTTCTTAAAAAAATGGAAAGGGTTTAACGGTGATCCAAAAGCAAATAAATTGGCTCATATTACATGGCAACGATATGCTTCAAGTGTTTGGGATGATATACGTGGTGATAATGTGCTACCTTTTAAAGACAGTAGAGAAGATGATGATGAAAAACACGTACACCCCTTGCAACTTGATGTAATTGACCGGCTTGTCTATCTTTATACTAATCCTGAAGAAACAGTTTTAACACCATTTATGGGAGTAGGTAGCGAAGTTTACAGTCCGGTATCAATGAATAGAAAAGCAATCGGAATAGAATTAAAAGACAGTTATTATAAACAGGCAATTCTTAATTTAAAAGATGCTGAAAATAGATTTAAAACAGTTGAACTTAAAACACTTTTTGACTAATGAAAATCCACCACATCCAACAAGGCAGCCCGGAATGGTTTGAACTCCGGGTCGGAAAGATAACAGGCGGTGCAGCTAAGTCAATGATCGGGGCAAAATGGCTCGAACTATGCGACCGGATTGCAGCAGAACAGGAAACCGGATACTCAGATGATCAATTCGATATGTTCGAATCCGAAGACATGATACGCGGTAAAGACCTTGAACCAATTGCACGGGGCGAATATGAACGCCTAAGAGCGGTCAAGGTTGATCAACTCGGTTTTGTTCAGCCTGATGTGGTCGATCATTTCGGTTTCAGTCCTGATGGATTCGTACCGGGCGAATCCGGTTACATTGGGGCAATCGAAATCAAATCACCTCGAGCAAAAAAGCATCTGACTTACATTAGACAGGGCAAGATCCCGAGCGAACATGAAGGGCAGATTATTGCCGCGTTTCTTTGCTGCGATTCTTTGCAGTGGGTTGACTTTATATCTTACTGCCCTGAGATCGAACGCTGCCCGATGTATATTATTCGGGCTGAACGCGAAATGTGGCAGAACGTGATTGAAGAGTATCACACCGCCATGATCAAGTGCGGGAATCAAATTGCTAAACTTCGCGCACAATTAAAAACCATTAACGAACCTGTTTACTAACATGAAACAAAGAAGACCGGAGCGGAATGTTCATAATCTGGACATGATCCGCAAGTACAACAAAGAAATGTATGCCAATCTCGGTAAGGCCATTGAGCAGTTTGTCTGCATGAAAAATGGCCGGTACGGTTACGATTACCGGGTAAGGATTGCAGCAATCGCAAACAATGTTACGCAGTCATTACTCAAACACGCACTGGAACGCTACTACGGTTGGTTTGAAAAGCCCGTTGAGGTTAGCTTCTATCAGGAAATCACGGGTGATGTTGCGATGTTCGCGCATCACAAAGGAAAATTTGAGTAAATTTGTCCCGGTTAGAGGTAGTAGCCTAATCGAATAAAAAACTTTAACTGCCCTGAGAGGCTGCGAGATCGGAGTAATCCGGTTGCTACTACCGCAGCTTACTTGGGGCTTTTTTTATCATGAGAAAATTGAAAATAATTAATTCATTGAATTGGCATGATGCTAAAGAATTTAATCGACTATGTGTTTTAAACATAGATGATTTTTTTCGTGAATACACAAATAAATCAGAGCCATACAAACCTCCATTTCAAATTTTATCTGAATTAGAGGATAAAATAAAGTTTATGGATGAACCTCCATTACACATTTTAATTGATTATAAATTTGATGGTTCATTAATATTTGAACTTGTTGATGTGTTTATTGAAGATGGTAACGATATGAGATGCGTTGCTTATGTGTATAATGGAATTTTAAGATGGTAAAAAATGGAAACAATAATTTGTCAAAAATGCGGATTGATAAACGATTACGCAGTTCAACAATCCGGGCCGCACAAAACAGCATATTGCAATGGCTGCGGAAAATACATTAAGCACATCACACAAGGCAATGATTTTGAAATCCCCTTCGGTAAATACAAAGGCCGGATGCTATCTTCAATGGTTTCATCAGAAGAAATCAATTATCTTAAATGGCTGCTTTTACAGGATCTTAAAAATAGCCTTAGAACCAAACTCCAAACACACATAGACAAATGCAACTAAGAGAATACCAAGAGCGGTTCGTTCGCAATATTGCTGAATCACTCGCCAAAAATAAACGCGTTATCGCGCAGCTTGCAACCGGAGGAGGAAAGACCGTTACATTTAGCGCGATTAGTAAACGCTTCAATGAAAAATCAGGTCAGCGCGTTCTGATCCTTGTTCACCGGATTGAATTACTTGATCAGGCCGCACGAACAATAAAAAGAAATACCGGACTTGAAGCGGTAAAAATCGTTGCAGGTATGAAGTCAATACCGGATGCACAGGTTTATGTGGCTATGGTTGAAACTACCTACCGCAGACTGGATAAGCTACCTGAGTTTGGGCTGATCATAATTGATGAAGCGCACATAGGTAATTTTACCAAACTGATCGAGCATTATTCAAATAAGTACATCATTGGATTCACTGCAACGCCGATAGCATCAAAGAAAGACAAGCCTCTTAAAAACTACTTTAAAGATATTGTTTGTGGTGTTTCAATCGGGGAACTTATCGAGCAGGGGCATCTTTGCAATGCGGTTACGTTCGGGGTAAAACAGGAAATTGACCGCTCAAAATTAAAAATGGTAAAAGGTGATTTCGATATTCAGCAAATGGCTCAAATGATGAGTGCAAATAAATATATCGAATCAGTCATTGAATCATATTCGAAACTGGCACCCGGAAAAAAAACACTGGTATTTAACTGCAACGTAGAACACTCAATACTTGTCAATGCCGCACTTGTCAAGGCAGGGCTGAACTCCCGGCACATGGATGGTGAAATGCAGCCCGCTCAACGCAAAGAAATACTCGATTGGTTCAATGATACACCAGATGCTATCCTTTGCAATATCGGTATAGCCACCACCGGATTTGATCAACCAGATGTTGAATGTATCATTGTCAACCGTGCCACCGCTTCAATGCCACTATGGCTGCAAATGTGCGGCAGAGGGTCAAGGCCTACACCTGATAAATCAGAATTTACCATTATCGACATGGGAGGCAATGCAACCACTCATGGCAAATGGGAGGCTCAACGTGACTGGGTTAATTTATTTATTAATCCTGAAAAGAAAAAGGATGGAGTGGCACCAACTAAGCAATGCCCGGAATGTGAATGTATTGTTCACGCTCGCGTTAAAGTTTGCGATAATTGCGGTTATGAATGGCAGGCAAAAGAAATAGTTGAACTTGAACCTGCTTTAATTGTCGCGCTTTCAGAAGATATCAATATTGATATTTATATCGAAATGCAACGCGAAAGAAATTACAGAGAATATTTTGGGCTGATCAAATCATTAGAAAGGTTTTCTAATATTGCATTAAACAAGATCAGTTTTTTACACCCCCAAACAAAACAAGTAATAACTGAACAAGCTGAGTCAATCGCCAAAAGATGGAGTAAAAAAGTAGGCCACAAGACTACTCACTCAGCTTTATTTGTAACACGCAAATTCATTAAAGAACAATTCGCAAAACACCCAACATGGAAAAAATCTTCATCTCTCAGTACGCAAATGTAAAAGATAGTCAAGCGCAAGAAGTTGAACTGCATGACTTTTTACGCGATGTTAAAAATGGAACATGGCAAGACCGCGTTCTATACATCAGGACAATTCAAGATAAAAAACTTCGGTCAGCAGAAAAACAAAAATGCCCACTGGTAACAATATCCGGTTCATTCCACGAGCGCAAAGATGCAGCAATCCGCAAGCACTCAGGATTTATCGCCATTGACATTGACGATATACCCAACGCTGAAACGGCTAAAGATCTGTTTGCAAATGATCCATACGTGTATGCAGCGTTTGTTTCGATATCCGGTAACGGTCTATGCCTGCTTATGCGTATTGATCCGACAAGACATGCAGACGCTTTTCTCGCCATTGAATCTTACATCTATGAACAATATCAGCAGATAGTTGACCAATCAGGAAAGAATGTGAGCCGGGCAAGGTTCATCAGCTATGATCCGAATATCTACATTAACGAAAAGGCACAGGTATTTAAAAAGTATCTGAAAAAGGAAACCAAAAAACAACCGCCTAAAATCGTATTTGTTCAGAATGATTTTGACCGCATCGTTAACGAGATGGTGCAGCGTGGGGTTAACATCTGTGAACAATACTCCGAATGGTTAACTGCCGGGTTTGCATTGGTTCGCCAATTCGGTGAACTTGGCAGGCATTACTTTCATAGTCTTTCCGCGCTTAGTTCAAAGTATAACGCAGCAGATACAGACAGGCTTTATGATAATTGCATCAAAGCGGCAGCAGCACGCAATGACAATAAGGCAACCATCGCATCAATTTACTACCATGCCAAACAAGCCGGCATCGAGATTTACTCTGAAAAAACAAAACAGATAATCCGATCCGCAGCATCGCAGCGTAAGTCAGGGGTTGGTAAAAAAGATATTGAAAAATCACTGCATGAATTTTCAAACATATCACCGGATGAATCCGCACCAATTATTGATCAGGTTATTGGCAATGATATCAAGTACAAGTCAGATAATATCATTGATGACATAGTGCAATTCTTAAAGCCATACAAGCTGAGAAAAAACCTGATCACCCGCAACATCGAATGGAAAAGCAAACCGATTGATGATTCGGATATTAATTCAATTTTTTTAGATGCCAAAATTGCATTCGAGCAATGCACAAAGGAACTGATATGCTCGGTACTATTCAGCAACAGAATTGAGGCATACAACCCCATCCATCAATTTTTCACTGGCAGAAATGAACCACAGGATCACTGCCCTAATCTGATGCTTCTGCTTGAATCAATCATAACAGATACACCCAATCATGACAAGTGGATTACTAAATGGCTTGTCTCTGCGGTTGCTTCGGCATACGGCAAACACAGTCCGCTTGTTTTAGTCCTTTGCGGTGAAGTTCAGGGTACGGGCAAAACGCACTGGTTCAGGTATCTTCTACCGCAATCCCTCCAATCGCTTTTTGCTGAATCTAAAATGGATTCGGGAAAGGATGACGAAATACTGATGACAAAGAAATGGATCATACTTGATGACGAGTACGGCGGCAAATCAAAAAGGGAAGAGAAAAAGCTAAAAGAAATAACATCAAAGCAATGGATCAATGTTCGTGAACCTTATGGCCGCGTTTCCGTCGATTTAAAGCGTTTATCTGTCTTCTGTGGTACAAGTAACGAAACGCAGATCTTAAATGATCCTACGGGCAACAGACGCATAATCCCGCTGCATGTACTGGATATCGACAAGGACAAATATAACCAATGCAACAAGGAGGCACTTTGGGTTGAATTACACGCATTATATCAGGCCGGGTATGATTACACCGTGTTGGCAGAGGAAATAAACCAACTGAACGCAAATACCGAAGACTTTAAACAGTCATCACCGGAAGAGGAATTGATCGCGTACAAATTGGCTCCTGAAGGATTCCTCCCCGAATGGCTCAATATTACCCAGATCATTCAATACTTGATTGCAGATACTAAGTACAACACCCTATCCAATACCCGGCTCGGAATAATACTGAGCAAACTCGGATTTGATAAAAAGCGCATGAAGATGGGCGGCACGGTAGTAACAGGTTATAAAGTAAACAAGCTGACCAATGGCAACCCGAACCCCTTTTCATAGCGTTGCAGGTTGCATGGTAGTTGCAGCCAGTAAAAAATCAGGATGCAACCACTCAAACCCTACTCTACCAAGCTATTTACTATACTGTTGCAACCTTATATTAAAATATCGTATTAAACCATATAGCATACATACACATACATACATACATACACATACGCATGTATTTTGTGTTTTTAAATATATTATCTTGGTACTATCGAAAATGTTATTTTTTAGATGCAACGGTGCAACTAATCACCTGAAGCCCTACATAGACAAAGGATTCAGCAGTTGCAGCCTATTTCATAACCCTGCAACTATTTCTGAAATATGACCGAAATTCAACTGCAAAGTTCAGCATTTTTAAACCTGTGGAATAAACGGCCAGAATTGCGCGGTCGGGTGTTTGCCATCAACAATAACAGCCAAAACGCAATTAAAGGGGCAATGAATAGATCGATGGGAGTAATTGCCGGTGTTGCTGATATGGCTTATCTTATTCAGGGTTCAATAGTATGGATCGAATGGAAAACCGATACAGGCAGGCAGTCACCGGAACAAAAATCGTTCGAGCAAATGGTCACGCGTCTGGGCATGAGGTATTATATCGTTCGTTCTGAGGTTGAATTTTTGGAAGTGATCAATTATTTCATTTAACTTTGTCAAGTTATGCCACTACCTACTCCAAACTCAGGCGAATCAGAGGATGACTTCCTGAGCCGATGCATGGGCGATAGTAAGACTGCCGATGAGTTTCCGGATGAGTCGCAGCGTTACGCGGTGTGCATTGCGCAGATTGATAACTATAAGGCAATATCAGACCGAGAAGACAAGGCCGAGTTCGTTAAAGGCATGATGAAACTGATGTATAACCATTAACGTATAGTGAGCATGGCACATCCCGGAGGCAGACCAACATCATACAGACCTGAATATTGTCAGATGCTTATTGATCACATGGAAGAGGGTCTTTCATTTGAATCTTTTGCAGGCGTGATAGGTGTTAATCGTGATACTATTTTTGAATGGGCGAAAGTTCAGACTGAGTTTTCCGATGCCAAAAAGGCAGGATTTGAAAAAAGCAGGTTAACGTGGGAACGTATCGGATTGAATATAAGCAAGTTAAATGAGGGCAATCCAACTGCGTTTATATTCAACATGAAAAATAGGTTTCCCGATGATTGGAAGGACAAGAAAGAGGTTGACAACACGCACGACTTCAAGAATCGGCCAGACTGGTTGGATGCGGCTAAGTGAACCCGAACCTGCAATTCCTTATTGATAACGTACCGAAACACCGTCTTGTAGCGTTACAGGGCGGCACACGTTCGGGTAAGTCTTACGCCTGTCTTCAATACCTAATCAGCCTCGCGGTAAAGTTCAACGGCATAGGAACGATAAGTATTTGCCGCGAAACATTCAACGCGTTACGGGCCTCAACAATGCGGGACTTTTTCGAGTTGCTGAATCAGGCCGGATTGTACCGAGAACAGGACCACAATAGAACAGAACACACCTACCGAATTAACGGCAACCTGTTTGAGTTTTTCGGGATGGATTCACCCGGTAAGGTGCAGGGTCGGAAGCGGGATATTCTGTTCATCAACGAAATCATGGAGGCCGACTTTAGCGTATATCGGCAGTTGGCGTTAAGGACTACCGGGCGCATCATTGCCGATTATAACCCGACCGAAATAGACCACTGGTTTCTGACTGAATTGGATCAGAGGCCGGATGCAGTCAGGATCATTACAACGTACAAGGATAACCCATACCTAAACGCGGAAACGATCGCTGAGATTGAATTTCTCAAACAGGCCGATCCTGACCTGTGGCGCATCTATGGTGAGGGTATGCCTGCAACGGTGCGCAATCAAGTCTATTCGCATTATTCGCAGCGAAGTTATCAGGTACCAGACGAGCGGGCTTATGGGCTTGACTTTGGCTATAATCACCCGACCGTGTTAGTTGAGGTCGGAAGTGTGGGCGATTCGGTTCAGTGGCATGAGATGATATACCAGTCACATCTGACAATACCTGACCTGATCAGGCTAATGAAAGAAAGCAGAATTGATCGCAACGTGATGATCTATGCCGATGGTGCAAGGCCGGAAGCTATCGAGGATATTCAGCGCGCAGGGTACCGAATCAGGGCCGTTGAGAAATATCCGGGATCGGTCAAGGAACAAATTTTAAAAGTTAAATCAAGGCCGTTAATCATAACATCTGAATCAGTAAATTTGAAGCGTGAAATTAAAAGCTACAAGTGGAGCGACAATTCACCAGACGATCCGGTTAAGGCGTTTGATGACGGGATGGATGCGGGGCGGTATGGATCAACCGGGATAATCAGAAGCAAGGTGATAGGGGCGAAAATAAACGTAAGCAATAAAAAAACAAGACCGTGGTAACATTCCTAATCGACAAAAAAAAGGTTCACGTTCCGACAAGGTGGGCTGATGTTACGCTAAAGCAGGCGATTGATTTATCAGCGAATAAGAATGCGGATGTTGTTGTTACCTTGTCGATACTTACCGGGCTGCCATACGATACTTGTTATCGGTTGCGCACTGGTGATGTTGAGGCATTAATTACTCCGGTGCTGCAATGGCTCAATGAGGATGTAAACGAGCAGGATTTATTGAAGCAGGCACCACCTGAGATATTTCAGATCGGCGATTCGCGGTCCTTCCTGCGCTCGTTCAAACCCGGTGCGATGATCTATGCGCAGCACTTGAACCTTGAAACGATCGTAAACGATAAGCAGCGCAAGGATATTGACAAGGTTGCGCCATGTATTGCAATCTGCATACAGAATCCGGACAAATATTCAGAGCAGCGGCAGAAGGTGCTTGAAGAGTTCGTAGGTGCATTGCCATTATCTGAGGCGTTTGCAATCGCGGGTTTTTTTTTAGCCAAGTTTCTGAGTTTTTCAAGCAAGCCAAGTTTAGTGAGCCGGATTATTCAGCTGAACAAGTACGGTCGGGCATTAAAGACTTTAAGCGATTCGGAGCGATGAACAGTATTGACACATTGGCGGGTGGCGATTTGATCAAATGGAATCAGGTTGTTAGGCTACCGATGCAGGATGTACTCATTAAGATGCTCATGAATCAGCAGCAGCACCAATACGAGAAAAAGATGGCTGAAATAATGGAACGCAAATCGAAACGCAAATGAGGATAGTACAGATCATTCAACAGTGCGTGGCAACGATGACTAATATCAGCACGTTCATCAGCGAACCGAGATCAGCAGCAAATGTTTCAGTTGATACTGTACCTTCACCGTTCGTGTTATTGAATAGGCCAATTGATATGCCGTATAGTTACCGGGCCAACAATGTGGAAGAGGTTTACGATATACTGCTCATTTATGGTGCATACAACGAAAATACGCAGCGCAGCAATGCTCAACCTGATCACGATATTGAGATTGAGGCAATGCGGATAGAGGCAAAGCGGATGGTCCTGAATTTAGACAAGCACGAGGAAGTTAAGAGCGTTGAGCTCACGCAACCGATACGCGATTACATTGAGTTGTTCGATGTGAAGGCATCTGGGGTATTCCAATATTTGCGTGTTGTATTACTCCCGATGACAGAAGAGGTATGCGCAACGTATGATCCTGATTTGCCTATAACTTGATAAAAAATGACAACAAGAGAACTAATTGAAGAGATCGTAAATAATCCAAATTACAGACATTGGAAATTTGAGCAACTTTATCCAGTGCTGCTTGCATTACTTGGGCAAGATGGCGAAAGTGGTGAGGGTAGTGTTAATGGTTCATATAGGAGTTATACTGCAATATTAAGGCAGTCATTAACAGCTGCACCAGTTGCGGATGTGTTACAGAATGACTTAGGATTTACCCCCAATTGGATCAGGCACAATGAGGGTCAATACCGCTCAACTAATCCTGAATGGTTCAGCCCGCTTCAAAATAATAAGATTTTTTGCCTGATTAATCCGCCAATGTTTACCACCAGAAGATACATGTACAGGATTAATGGCGATCCGAATCACGGTGGTATAACATTGGTATCAGGTCAATATAATATCAATACTGATTTTTTCACCGGCATTGATTCAATTTTGCAGGATGAAGATGATTTCAGTGGCACGGGTGTTATAATTAGAATTTATGACTGATGGCCATAGTAATTGACACGGATATACTTCAGTCCTTTGCAGCGCGGTTCATTCAGGATTTGCGCGAGTCGATGGATTCATCCGGTGTCACGGCTTCGGGTAAGTTTAATCGGTCTTTAAAGGCTGAGATCAAACCGGATCAGTTGGTTGTAACAGGACTGAGATATGCGGGGGCGATTGAGTTGGGTCGCAAGCCAACAAGCGGCGGTGGTAATGGTGAGTTGAGGCAGGCGATCCGAAGTTGGATTGATCGTAAGGGGATCACACCAACAGGCAAAATCAGCAAAGATTCGCTGGCGTATATCATTACGCGGAAGATACATATGGAGGGTACAAGACTGCATCAGAGCAAGTCTGGCAGCCCTGACTTTTACGGCAGGTCAGCACCAAGCCGGGTTATTTCAGGCGTGATTGAAGACGGGCGCATTGAAAAGTTAGCCAAGTCGGTGGTGTTAGATGTAATTTCACAATTCAGAACAGAACTTTTTAAAGGATGATGGCATTTGTACTTTTGTTTTATGCGTTGTTGCTTGGATTAATGGGCATCGGAATGATGATTGCAATGCGAAAGACTTGTAAAGAAATGGCGTTTACAGATGAAGAAATTAAAATAATCCGAGAAAAAATATTGGAATGGCACTATACAACACACGCGACTTAGGGCAGTATGTACCCAACAGCGGATCGCCACCGATTGAATCCAGATGGGTTGCGGTACACAATCCTATATTGCTTGAATGGCAGCGTAAAGATTATGAGTTTGCGAGCGTTTCCGAA
>Ga0208719_1000310_pt1 | contig 15028 bp, 7 predicted proteins | sample LakMenEpi30Jul09_FD_150747 | JGI IMG/M metagenome (GOLD analysis project Ga0208719, IMG submission 150747) | Freshwater microbial communities from Lake Mendota, WI - 30JUL2009 deep hole epilimnion (SPAdes) | ecosystem: Environmental > Aquatic > Freshwater > Lake > Epilimnion/Euphotic zone ... | reverse complement strand
CCCCCGCGCCGCCGGTGAGTACGTCGTGGCCGCCGTTCCCCAGGATCCGATCGTTGCCGTCGCCGCCGACGAGTTGATCGCGGCCTTCCCCGCCGACGAGCGTATCGGCTCCCTTCCCGCCGTCGGCAATCGACGGGATCGACGAATTGTTCACGAACGAGTCATCGCCGCCGCGCGCTGTGAACGTGATCGACTTCACCGAGGCTGCGGCGAACACACGCTGAAAGCCGACCGTCGGGGTTTTCAGGCTGGCGACGACCCTCGTCCCGTCGATGGCGATCGAGGCGACGTCGTTCCGCTCCGTCCCGTTCATCCTGATCAACCCCTGCCGGGCATCGAACGTGATGCCGGCAGTCATCACGATCCGACCTTCGAGAGGCTCGACGCGGAGTTGCGACTCGACGCGGGAACGGCTCAGACGAAGCGGCCGCTGGCGGCTCGAATTGCGGACGGATCGGCGCATCACAAACACTCCATTCGAAACGATTCGGGCATGCTGCATCGTAGGCGGTTGACCGCCACGATCGATCCTGGGACGCACCACCGACACCTCGGAGCATAGCGGTCGCCCGACGGCATCCACACACAGCGACCCTTGCATTGCCACAAGGAATTCACGGCATCCTTGCACGTTCGTGAGAAACGGTTCGCCGGCCGCGTCTCCATTCCTTGACGGCGTGCTCACGCTGCGTGCACGCGTGCCGGCGGCCTCCACCGAAGGACCGACATGGCAACCGGACCTCCGCTTGCTGTTTCGTCACCTTCATCGCCCGTTGCTTTCGAATCAGACATCTACGTAACGAACGCGTTAACTCCCCTCGCCCGATCACGCACCGATCTTGAATGTCCTACAGGTTGTGATCGCGCCGCTGTCTTCATGCCTACAAACCATTTACAAGGTGATGTACGCCGGATGGCTGACATGCCTGGCGAGCGTCCGACGTCCCAACGATTGAAGAATCCCTCCCGATGCCACGATCCCGCCTCCGCCCCGTCCCTGCGCCCCGACAGACGGCGCCGACCGGTTGGCCGCTCTTGATCGCAGCGGTGCTTCTCGGGATGACCGGTGTGGCGATCGCAGCCGACATCGGCCGGCTCACGGGGAGCTCACCCGCCGCAGACGCGTTCGGCGGGGGTTCATTGCCCGACGGGGGGATCGTCACGAGGTTCGGCGTGGTCGACGAGGATCCGCCGCTCCGGGCAGATCCTGCCGTCGATCCGAGGGGCTTGAGGAACGAGGCGAAGTTTTACTCGCTCAACTCGCTCAAGACGGTGGCGGTGCCGATCCCGAGCGACATCTCGCGGTATGTCAAGGACCAACGGGCGGCCATCGCGCTCGGCAAGGCGTTCTTTTGGGATCAGCAGGTCGGCAGTGACGGGATGGCGTGCGGCAGTTGCCACTTCCATGCCGGCGCCGATCGGCGCACGAAGCACCAGCTTTCGCCCGGCGTTCTCGGGGGCAACAGGAAGTTCGATTCACTCCCCTCGGGATCCGCGAGCGGGGGCGTGAACTACCAACTCAAGCGCGAGGATTTCCCGCTCCACCAGAAGATCGACGCCACGAGGCACTATCTCGGCGCGAACGTGAAGAGCGACACCGACGACGTCGTCTCGTCGGCCGGCGTCCTCGACGCCAAGCTCACGAAGCTCGGGCCCCAGGGGGTGCCGACGCCCCGGCGGAAGGCGCCGACGATGGACGTCTCCACGATCCGCGATCTGGTGGCCAACAAGGAGATTCCCACCTCCGACGCCCAGGAGCGGATCGTCCCCAACCCGGCAACGCCGCGTCGGGTGACCGTTCCCGAGGTCCTCGACGCCACCACGCCCGATTCCCTCGGCTTCTCCGCCAGTGTCCGCGGCAAGAACCTCAACGTCCGCCGCATCGAACCGCGCAACACGCCGACGACGATCAACGCCGTCTTCAACCACCGCAACCTGTGGGATGGCCGTGCCAATGCCATCTTCAACGGCGTCAACCCCTTCGGAAACCGCGACCCCGATGCACGCGTGATGTCGTTCGAGAACGGGAGGCTCACCGAGGTGCGGATCGCGATCGACAACGCGAGCCTCGCGTCGCAGGCCGTCGGGCCGGCGCTGAGCATCATCGAGATGTCGGCGCAGCGCCGCGACTTCCGGGTGCTCGGCCGCAAGCTTCTGGGATCGACGCCCCTGGTGCTCCAGGATGTCTCCCCCACCGACAGCGTCCTCGGGCACTATGCCCTGTCGACGGCGACCTCGCTGCGGAAGGGGTTGAAGGTCAAGTACCAAGATCTGATCCAACAGGCCTTCGCGCCCCAATGGTGGGCCGCCCCCGGTTCCCCGGTGCTCGTCGACGGCGTCGCCTACACGCAGACCGAGGCCAACTTCGCGCTGTTCTGGGGCCTTGCGGTGATGCTCTACGAGCGGACGCTCGTCTCCGATCGGGCACCCTTCGATCGCTTCATGGAGGGGGACGACACCGCCCTCACGGCCCAGCAACGCCTCGGACTTTCGCTGTTCATCCACGAGGGGAAATGCGTCAATTGCCACGTCGGGCCGGAGTTCACCGGCGCCTCCGTCAGCCATCTCGAGGAACTCTCCCGGAGCAGCGGAGGCTTGTCGTCGCCGAAACTCGTGGAGCGGATGTGGATGCGCGACCGTGGCGCGATCTACGACTCCGGTTTCTACAACATCAACGTGCGGCCGGCGCTCGAGGATGTCGGCATCGGCGGCACCGATCCGTTCGGCAATCCCCTTTCCTTCTCGGCCCAGGTCACGGGTCGCTCGCCCGATGTCGACAGGCACGGGCCGTACTTCGATTCCCGGGGCTTCATCGTCCAGCCGGGCACCGATCCGAAGCCGGGCGAGAGGATCGCGGTGACCGGCGCGTTCAAGACACCGACGCTCCGCAACATCGATCTCACCGGGCCCTACTTCCACAACGGCGGGCAACTGACGCTCGAGCAGGTCGTGCAGTTTTACGCCCGCGGCAGTGATTTCGCCGAATCGAACCGGGCCAACGGCTTCGACGGCGATGCCGACATCGAGGTCCTCCCCGAGATCAATGGCGATCGGGAACGGATCCAGGCAGTGGCGGCCTTTCTCCGGTCGCTCACCGATTCGCGTGTCGCCCACGAACAGGCCCCGTTCGACCGACCGTCACTGCGGATCCCCAACGGTCACCGAGGTGTCGGCACGGCACTCACGGCCGACACGGTCCTCCCTGGCACCGCCATCTCCGAGTTTCTCACCCTTCCGGCCGTCGGTGCCGCCGGCAACCCGACGCCCCTCCTGCCGGTTCTCGGCGGATCACAGGTCGACACGAGCGGTCAGGCGACGCTCGACGGCCTCCCCTGGAAGGGGAGGTATGCACCGGGAATCAGGCCGACACCGCTCTCCCCGGCCATCGACACCAATGGCCTCGAGTGAGTCTGGAAAGTCCGTGGCGGCCGACAGGCAGCGCGGCCAAGAGGAATCGAGAACCATGCATCGATCGACAGCCTTGAATATCCGGGTGGGCAGAGGCGCGAGCCGTGGAGGCATGACGCTCGTCGAGTTGCTCGTCGTGGTGTCGATCCTCGGGCTCCTCTCCGTCACGATCCTCCCGGCGTTCTCGAGCGGTGAGTCGGCGAGGGCGAGCCGCAGAGCGGCGGCAGCGGTGTCGAGCCTCGTCGCCCAGTCCCAGGCCACGTCGCTCGGACAAACCACCGCGGCCGGGCTGTGGATCGAGCCGCTGTCGGGCGTGGCGGCCATCGATCTGGCGATCGCCAGGCGTCCCGAGGCGTATCGCGGCGATACCTTCACCGCCGCAGTCAGCCTCACGCAACCCGCTCGCCCCTCCGATCCTGTGCAACTGACGTTCTCCCGCGGCGGAGCCGATGTCGCCTTGATGACGACGATGAAGACGCCCGCTTTCTCCGCAGGCTCGGAGCCGCGTCCGCTGGTCTCCAACGGCGATCTGATCCAGATCGGCCACGGTGCCGACCTGTTCGCGCTTGAGTGTGATTCCCAGCCGACCGTCACCGGCTTCAAGGCCCGGCTCCGGAGCGAAGCGGGGCAGACCCCGGCCAACACGGTCTGGCCGACACCGTCGGCCCCCGGTGGGGCGACCACCTGGCACAATTTCAAGATCCACCGCAAGCCGGCCCCGGCCGGATCGCTCCTGTCGATCGCCAACGGCATGGCGATCGCCCTCGCCTGGTCGGGGATCGGCTCGGAAAGATTCGGCCCCGCCCCCCTCGCCGGGGACGATGGTTACCCACCCGCTGCCGGATACAATGCAGGCCAGGCGATCGCGATGATGTTCGATTCGGCAGGGGCCGTGACGGAAGTGAACTTCCTCGCCACGGCGCTGTCAGGCGCGGCGCTGGACGCTCGCGTGCCGGTGCGCGGAACGGTTCTCCTGCTGGTCGGGAGGATCGATCGGTGCGGGCTTCCCTTCAATCCCGCTCCCACCGAGGCCAATCCCGGTGCCAATTGGCAGTATGCCGATTCGACGTGGATCGCGATCGATCCACGGTCCGGTTTGGCGCGGGCCGTACCGCCGGCACTCCACATCCAAACCACGCCGGTGACCAATGCCCGCGACTCCCAAGTGTTCGTCCGCTCCGGGCAGTGATCGGGGGATGCGCAGGGGGATCACGCTCCTCGAGGTGCTGATCTCGATCGGGATCCTCGCCATCGGCCTGACATGTGTCCTCGGACTGATCGTCGCCGGCCGTTCCTCGGCCGCGCGGAGCATCATCTACGACCAGATCGGCACCGTCACCGAGAACGCCCGGGCCGATGCCCTCACACTGGGGCTGACGAGAATCGACGCCCTCACGAGCCCCACCGGCGGTGACTGCCCGCTGCCGCCATTGATTTTCGATCCGATCGGCTCGGCCAGCGGCGTCTGGCCGGAGGGAACGGGACTCCACCCGGCCGTGCTCCGCGCCGGAGGCACCCGCAGCGTCAGCGATACGCCGAGCGAACAACCGCGGGCATGGCCGATCGCGGGCTACGCCTTCCAGTCCCGCGACGACGTGGCCTTCGCCGCTGCCCTCGGCCCGGACGATCCCCCCCGCAACCGGTTCAGCGGAGGGGTGCGCTCGTTCACGGGGCGAACGACCTGGCTGGCGATGATCACCCATCCGTTCGCGGCGCCCCTCGAGCCCTCGCAGCAGGCGACGATGACGATCGTCATTTTTCACAAGCGCGAACCGGGCATCATGCCCCCCCCCGCGGGCACGCCCCCTCCCGATCTGATGCTCACCGCCACCGATCGGCTCGAGTGGTCGACAGGCCCGCTCGTGGCCGGACGGTCCGACAGCGAGGTGATGCGGAGCGGCACGATCCTCCTTCTCGCCGGCACGACGACCGATCCGATGGCTCCGCCGAGGGTCCACCGCCTCGTCAGGGCCGATCTCGATCGGGTTGGCCGCGGCGCCACGGTGGCCTTCGAGGGGAATCCCCCGTTCTCCGCGGCCACCCTTCCGCGGCGGGCGTATCTTCTCCCGGACGCGATCTCGGCCACGGAGTACACCGTCACCATGCAGGGAGCCGACGAGTACGCCCGTTGAAACCGATGCACGCTCCTCCCCCGAATCTTCCGACCGAACGCCGTGGCGTGCTGCTGCTCGTCGTGCTCAGCATGCTGTCGCTGTTCATGCTGCTCGGGATCACGTACGTGGTCACCACGAGCCGCGCGCGGACCACGGCGCGGGCCTTCGCCAAGCTGTCGGCGGGCGTCGCCGAAGCGCGGCTTCCCACCGAGCATCTCCTCGAGGAGTCGGCCCTTCTCCTTCTCCGCGGCAGGCGTGATCCGATCCTCGCCGCGCGCGAGCCGAAGAGCCTGAGCACGAGCGGGACGACCTTCTCCCTGCAGTTCGAATCGCTCCTCGTCGACCAGTACGGCAACGAGCCTCCCCTCGAGGGAACCGTCTCGGCTGCCGAGGTGGCAGGTCCGTTTTGCACGCTCACCGTCTCCTTCGGATCGGCCACGACGCCCGCTCCCTCCCCCATCCCCTTCGCCCACCTGAGCGGCCGCGTGCTCACGCTCCGACCGAGGCAGGGGGTGGCGACGAGCCATCCGATTCTCCGCGCCGAGCCGACCGGAGGCGGCGGCGTGCGACTGTGCATCGGCACGCTCGGGCCGCCGATCGAGCGGCCCGGCGCCGGCCTCCCTTTCCGGGCGCCTCCGGCGGACACGCCGTTCCTCGTCAACAACCGTCCCCACGCCGGCGTGGCGACGCTCAACGAGGCGTGGGATGCCTACGACTTCCCCGCCAACGGATTCCTCGCCCACGTGGAACCCGACCCGGAGCGACCGGCGCGCTCGAAGGTCATCCGACCGTCGATGTTCCGGATCGAAGCCACCGCCTCCCTCCATGACGACGACACCGCCAACGACGACCTCGACGGCGACGGCGTCGACGACCGGGCCGACAACGACAACGACGGCGTTCATGACGGCTGGTTCTTCGATCCCGGCTTCCCCACGATCCGCGGCACCAACGGGCTGCCGATCCGCGTCGACATCTCCTGCCTGATCCTCGACATGGACGGCCGGCTCAACGTCAACGCGCACGGCTCGATCCGCGATCTGCCCGATGGCAGCTTCCCGCTCCCCATCGGGAGCGGCTACGGCCCCGCCGAGATCAACGGGGCGACCGTGTTCCGATCCCTGGCCGACGCGAGTGCCGACCCTGCCGGTGACAATCCCTGGCTCAATCTCCTCCTCGGGGGCAGGGCGCCGCAAACCCTCTACACCGCCATGGCACCGCGACCGGGCGACCGGCTCCTGCCGCTCGTGTTTCCCGCGGGGCAGGAGATCGAAGGGCGCTACGGCTGGAGGGCCAACGATCAAGTCGAGCCTGTCGGCCGCAGCGACACGCTCGCCGATCTCGCGACCCGCGTGCCGATGCCGGGGCGGAACGGCGAGGACGATCCTGCAAGCAAGGACGACGAGGCATCGCTCCTGGCGGTGCCCGCTGCCAACCGCGGCTGGGGGGTCGATCTCCAGGGACGGCTGCAGACGTTCGCGACGCCCTCCGGCGGCCCGGTGCCGACGCTCGGCTACGCCAAGGCCGACACGTCGAGCGAGTTCCAGGACGATCCCTACGAGGTGCAACTCGACTACGACCGGCGCCGCACCGAACTCAACGACCCCCGCACCGCCGGTCGTGGTCCGAGCCCGATCCCCGACAATCCTTTTTCCCCGGCGGAACTCGAGCGCGTCCTCCGCCCCTACGACGACGACACGACCCGCCTCCCGCATCGGATGGCCGCCCTCCTCGGCTCGCAGGCCGAGGGGGCCCGGTTCGTCGTCACGAGCGACAGCTGGGACACCGCCAGTCTGCTCGGCGACGCAGCCCAACGGATCTACGACTATTTCGCCGCGATCCCCCCTGCGCTCCTCCACGAACAGATGCCGGAAGGGGCCTGGAGTGCGGTGGTCGACGGCACCCGGCCGCCGAACAATCTCCTCCCCGCGGAGTTCGCCGCAGGCCTGCGGATGGACGTCACCAGACCGGTGGAAGGGCGGCGGGGGCAGCGGCGGCTGTTCTTCAAGGATCTCTACATGGCGGCCGTGGCGCTCTCGACGTTGCCGGGCATGAACCCTTCGCCCGACGTCGCGGCCAACTGTGCTCAGTGGGCTGCCAACGTCATCGAGTACCAGGATGCCGACTCGACGATGAGCCGCTACGAATACGACATCGAGCCGCTCGACGGCTGGAATGTCGACGGCGATCCGGCCACGAAGGACACCGATGCCGCGACCGTGTGGGGGGCCGAGCGGCCGGAGGTGGTGATCACGCAGACGCTCGCCTGGGAGGACTCCGACACGAAGCAGGGGGAGCTGTTCGTCGTTCTCCACCATCCCTGGGATGCCCGCTTCAACGGCGGAGTGGCCGGCTCGGCGGAACCGGTCGACGCAAATCTCCGCGGGGCGACCCCCGACGCGGTCGACCTCGGTCGGCGGGTGTCGGGGGATCCGGTCTGGAGGCTCCGCTGCGGCGGCACATTTCCCTTTCCCCAAGGGAAGGCCGCCCTGCGGGCCAACCAGTGGATGTTCGTGAAGCCCGAGGCGCCCTCGACGAAAGGTTTTCAGGCCGTTCCCGAACCGGGCACGAGCGCCGTCGTGACGCCGATCGCCGGATGCCGGGCCACGCTCCCCGCCGCCGATCCGGAGACTCTCGACCCGCGCAAGACGACCGTCACCCTCGAACGCCTCGCCGATCCGACGGCTCCCCACGACACCGCCACCAATCCCTACCTCATCATCGATGCCCTGGCCGTCTTCGTGGCCGATCTCTGCGACGACGATGACTCGGACGACAGCCCCGACGACAGCCCCGACGACAACTCGGACGACAGCTCGGACGACAGCTCGGACGACAGCTCGGACGACAGCCCCGACGACAACTCGGACGACAGCCCGCTCGAGGCCCGCAACAAGACGCCGACAGCCTGCAAGCGGAGCAACGCCTGGACGCAGCAGGACGAAGAGCGCCCCTTCCAGCCCAACGAGAAGCCGGCCGTCACGGCAGCCTGGGACGGGTCGCCCCCGTGGATGATGTGGCCCAATCGCCCGATCACGAGCCCCGTGGAGCTGATCTTCGTGCCCGGCTTCGGCACCTTCCGCGTCCGAGACGAGACGAGCACCGAGGGGAAGGGGATGCTCGCCGACTATTTCATTCCGACCGATGACGGCATCTACCTCCCCGACATCATCCCCGGCGACCGGATGCTGGCCCTCGACGTCTTCACCGTCCCCTCCCGGTTCGCCGGAGTGCGCCACACGATCGACCGCGCGGCCCCTTACTGGGCCGACGTGAAGAAACTGCGAGTCGGCTTTTACGGCGACGAAGCGGCCGACTTCAAGTCGCCGTCGGAGTTCAACCAGATCGCCGGCGGCCGCGAGCCGGGAAGGGTGAACGTCAACACGATCGCATCGGACGCGGTGTGGGAGGCGGTCGTGCAGGGATCGGTGCGGCGCGACCCCGATCCGGTCCGCTCGAAGAAGCCTCCCTTCGGCCTCGTCAAGGCACGCACCAGCGGCACGAGCGCTGCCGATGTCGGCTACGCCGAACTGGCAAGCAGCGGCACGTCGGGCACGATCAATCCCGCCAAGTCGACCCCTCAACTCCTCAATCTCTCGGGCAACGACAGCATCAAGCCGCTCATCATCCGCAACGACACTGGCTCGATCCCCGATGCCAACCTCAACCCGATGCACGAGTACCACACGGCCCTGCGCCTGGGGAACATCGCCACGAACCGCTCCCACGTGTTCGGGATCTGGATCACGCTGCGAACGATCCCCACGACCGGCCCAGGCACACCGCCGCCGATCGACCGTGACTCGATCCGCTACCACAGGATGTTCCTCCTCTACGATCGCTCGATCCCGGTCGGCTTCACGCCGGGCCACGATCACAACGTCCGCGACGGCATCCTCGTGCAGCGGGTGATCCGGTGAGCGCCAGCATCCGCACAGCTGCGCACCGCCCCGTCCCCGGCCGTCGGGCGATGACGCTCACGGAAATGCTCGTCGCCACCGCGCTGACGGTGATCATCATGGGGGTGGTGGCGCAATTGTTCTCGATGTTCGGGTCGAGTGTCTCCGGCAGCCGGTCGCTCACCGAACTCTCCTCCCGCCTGCGGACGACCTCCTACCGTCTGCGGCGCGATCTCGAAGGAACGACCGCGGCCCTCCTCCCCCCCCTGAGCCCGTCGGAGGGGGTGGGATACTTCGAGATCATCGAAGGACCACGCCACGACCTCGACGCCGCCGACGGCAGCGAGGAATTGCGGGCTGACGACGACGACGCCCTGCTGTTCACGACGCGCGACGTCCTCGCGCCCTTCACCGGCCGCTATCCCGGCGGCTCGATCTCGGGGGACACCGCCGAGGTGGCCTGGTTTCTCCGTCCCACGGTGCCGGCGACCTCCCCCCCCACCCACACGCTCTACCGTCGGCAACTCGTCGTGATCGGATACGTCGGCAAGGATCCGTTTCTTGCCGGCGGCAACCGGATGGCTTACGAATCGTTCGACGACGGCTTCCGGGGATTCTACGAGCAGTTCGACCTCTCCGTGGCTCGTCTCGGCAGCGACCTCATCCCCAACACCCTCTCCGACCTCACCCGACGCGAGCGCCGCTTCTTCCACAACGTCGCCGGCGACGTGAGCGGGGCGGGCTTCCCGTATCCCTTCCTCGCCGATCACCGGATCGCTTCGACCGATCCGACTCGCGACACGCTCCCCGCCGCCGCTGCCGGGCTCGTGTTCGACGGCCTGTCGTCACGACGCGGGGAAGACGTCATGCTCACCGACGTGCTCGCCTTCGACGTGCGCGTGTTCGACCCCGCGGCCCCCCTCGCCGATGCCGCGGGCACGGTCGTCGCTCCGGGGGACGGCACGGCGATCCCCCCTGGCCCCGCCACCGGGGCCTATGTCGACCTTGGCAACGGCGTGAACGCTCCGGCCGATCCGGCCGCCGACTCAGGCCCCCGGTTCGCCACCCATGGCCACCCGTTGAGCAAACTCGTCGGCTCCGCATCGACACGTCGCACCTACGACACCTGGAGCACGCACTACGAATCCAACGGCCTCGACGAGGATGGCGTCGCCGGTGTCGATCAGGGGAGCGACGACCTCGACGACGAGATTCCGCCGCGGGTCGATGGCAAGGTGAACGCCTGGCCGAAGGATGGTGTCGTCGACGACGCCGGCGAACGCGAGACTTCGCCGCCGTATCCGGCGCCGCTCCGCGGCATCGAGATCCGCATCCGCTGCTACGAACCGACGAGCCGCCAGGTCCGGCAAGTGACGGTACGCCACACCTTCCTCCCGCACTGAACACATCGTGGAAAAGCCATCCATGGCCTTTTCCACGAGGGCGGCGGCAGAAACCGCCAAGGGTTTTCTGGCGCCGCTGGCGTCGCATCCGGCGACGCCTCGTCGAATGGCAAGAAGCGATCCACGGCCCGTCGGCTGCCCTTGAATCATCAACGGCCTCTGCGAGGGGTTGGCCGTACCACGGCAGACGGCCTCGCCGGCCAGCGAACCCCGGAGGGCGAAAGCGCAGGCGGCACGAACGTCCGGCGACGTGGTGCGGTCAATCCCGAGCCTGTGAAGCCCAAGACCACGATCATTGCCATCAGCCTACGCCGCCGCCGATCAAGCAGCCACGCGCGTCACGGAAACCACTGCTGCGGGAGGGTGCTTGCGGTCATCGGGTTACGGGGATCGAACTGAAACATCATGTCCATGTCTTCGTGCTCGATCGTATGGCAATGGAACACGAACGGCCCCTTGAAGGTCCGGAATCGCATGCGAACACGGAACTCCGAGTTCGGTCCGAGCATCGTCGTGTCGGACAGGAAGCTGTCGTGATACTGGATCGGTCGCCCCGTCCGCACGTCGGCCACCTGCTGATGCCCCTCGAGATGCATGTGGATCGGGTGCCACCAACCGCCGGAGCCGTTCTTGATCGTCCATTCCTCGGTGGTGCCGAGTTGAGGAATGGCATTGACGAGGTCTTGGTTCCAGAATTGGCCGTTGATCGCCCAAGCACCGTTCTTTCGTTCGAAGCAGAACGTTCGCCTCGCCACCACCTCCGACGCCGCGATCGGCACGTAGGGGCGGAGGGTCGACGTGGCCGTGATCGACGCATCGGGGAAGCGGGTGTCCCGTTCGCCGACGACGAACCTCAAAACCCGATGCCGGAAAGGGGGGGTGCCGGTGACGGTGGTGCCGTTGACGTCCTCGAGTTTGTCGCCCGGACCGCGCGGATCCTTCTGAGGGAGGATGTTCTCGAGGAAGATCTCCTGCCCGACGCGGTACTTGCTGAAATCGATGACCACATCGGCACGTGTCGCCGGGCCCGCGAGGAAACACTGCGTGGTCTGCGGCCTCGGAAAGAGCGAGAAGTCCTTGCCAATGCGGAGGAAGGTCGAGTTGTCGCTGAGCCGGAAACGCCACACCCGTGCATTGCTCGCGACGAGCACGCGGAAGCGGTATTTCCTCCGCTCCACGCGCATGAACGGATAGGCTTGCCCGTTCACCCGGGCGACGTTGCCGAGATAGCCGTTCAACTCGTTGGTCGTGTAACGGATGGCGCCGGTCGAGTCGAAGATGTCGTCGCGAATGACGAGCGGCAGATCGTACGGGTTGCGGTACTCGGGGCCGACATCCGAAACCCCGCGGATTCCGGGGAGCACCCCGCTGGAAATCAGCCCGAGTTCGAGGTCGTCAAGCGCCAAGCACATACCGCCACCGAGCCCGCGGGCAACATGCGGCGGGGTGAGGTGAGGGGCGGAGACGACGCTCTTTCATGACCTTTGATTCCCAAAGACCAGCTCGCTTCAGCGATTTTTGGCAGTCGCCGTGATCTCTTCTGCGGCCTGCTTCTTTGCCAGCGCGGCATAGACGTCGGCATAGCGCTGGGCCTTTGTCCAACCAGCCAGACGGCGTACCTTCCCGGCAAGTTGCTCGGCGCCGACTCCCACCGGCATCATCCCCCACCGGCCAGTGGCATGGTTGCCGATGATCACCGTGGCCGCGTGCTGCGTCGGGTCGGCATCGACAACCGGATCAACGCTGTAGTAGCCGAGTTTGTAGCGAAGGGCCTTGAGTTCCTCCGGCTTCCCGGTGAGAAACACCCATTCAGGCGTATCGGGATCGGTCACCTCCGCCCGGTATTGGGCAGCATAGTCGCTGATTGCCGCGACGTCGTCCTTCTCCGGCTCGACGCTGATGGCAATGAAGCGGACCGACTTCCCGAAATCGGTCGCGAGATCTTCGCGGACGTCCGAGAGCACGATGTTCGTGCCGGGGCAGGTACCACGACAGTTGGTGTAGAAGAAGCTGATCACCACCGCATGGTCCTTGACCAGATCGGTGAAAAACCGCACCTCGCGTCCGGTGTCGTCGATAAGGACCGTGTCGGGGAGATTTTCCCCCACCGACTGCCGCATCATCTGCACTGGCGAGATCGTCGCCGGCCCCGCCGCAGGACCACCGCTCAGCTCGGCGATCTCTTCGGCCGACGCATTCGCCCGCACAAACGGACTGGCCACGAGGACGCCGAACAATGCAAGACCGACCACGGAGCGCCACATCTTCAAGATCCTTTTGGGCCTACCACCATTTCAGGCAGCGACAACACCAGGGGCCAAGTCGATCGGCCACTCGAAAGCCGTCGAGCGGCCGAACATGCGCCCCTCCCGAGCCAGGGGCTCGGGAGGGGCGCACCATCCGACGTCAGATCAGGGGAAGAACTGCTGCGGTGCCGGACTCGCCGACACCGGCGGCCGCCGCGGGTCAAATTGGAACATCATGTCCTGATCCTCGTGCTCGATGTTGTGGCAGTGGTAGACGAACGGCCCCTTGAACGTTCGGAACTTGAGCCGGACGACGATCTCCGAGCCAGGACCGAGCATCGTCGTATCGCTCTTGAAGCTGTCGTGGTAGGGGATCGGTTTCTTCGTCTGAAGATCCGCAACCTGCTGATGTGACTCGAGATGGATGTGGATCGGGTGCCACCACCCCCCGCCACCGTTCTTGAGTGTCCACTCCTCGGCTGTGTCGGACTGCGGAATCGCGTTGACCAGATTCTCGTTCCAAAACTGCCCGTTGATCGCCCACGCCCCGTTCTTCCGTTCGAAGTTGAACGTCCGCTTGGCTACCACCTCGCTCGCCTCGATCTTCACATTCGGCCGTAGGGCCGAATTGATGTTTATCGTCGAATCCGGATACCGCGTATCCCGCGCCCCGACGATGAACTTCAACACGCGGTGACGATAGGGCGGCACTCCGGTGACCGTCGTGCCGTTCTGATCCTCGAGTTTGCTCGTCGGCCCACGGGGATCCATCTGGGGAAGGATGTTCTCGAGATAGATCTCCGTTCCCGGCCTGTACTTGCTGAAGTCGACGATGATGTCAGCCCGCAGCGCCGGGCCGGCGAGGAAGCACTGCGTCTGCTGTGGCTTGGGAAACAACCAGGCATCCTTCGAAATTCGGAGGAATGGGGAGTTGTCGCTGAGTCGAAACCGAAAAACGCGGGCGTTGGACGCCACGAGGACCCGGAACCGGTACTTCCTCGCCTCCACCCTGAGAAAGGGATAGGCCTTGCCGTTGACCCGGGTCACATTGCCGAGATAGCCGTTGTGACCACTGCTGTCGTAAACGAGCTGACCGGACGTGTCGAAGACGTCGTCGCGAATGACCAGCGGCAGATCGTAGGGATTGCGGTATTCCGGCCCCACGTCCGACACCCCCTTGATGCCGGGAAGGACGCCCTGACTGATCAGGCCCAACTCGAGATCGTCAAGCGTCGGCGCGACGCCACCACCACAGCCGCGGGCGACATGGGCCGCCGTCAGGTGGACCGTGTGATCGTGATACCACATGGTGCTCACGGATTCGGAATAATCGAAGGGCCCAGTCTGCCCGCCCTTGAGCCGCGGCACGCAGTTCGGATAGTAGTAATCCCGACCTTGCCCCGGCGTGATGATGAAGTTGGGGTGGCCATCGGAATGGGATGGCCAGTGCCCGCCGTGCATGTGGAGCGACATCTCGTTGGGGAGATCATTGACCATCCGCACGATGGCCGGCTGCCCGATCCGAAAGCGAAACATCGGCGGCAGACCGCCGGGAAACATGGTGCCATCGGCCTTGCGGCCGACATAGCCCCAGAAATTCGTTGCCGGAAGCTTCATGGTGCTCGGCAGAAACTGATACGCACCCGCCATGTGGCGCATCTCGTAGTACTGCACCGGGAAGCGATCCCAGTCGGCGGGATGGTCAGACCACTCGGGAGCCACGCCGTGGAGCACGCTACCGACCGCCGACGAATACTTGGAAGGCAGGGTACCGGTCGACATCGGCGGCAGCCACTGCGGGAAGATGACCGGATCGATCCACCGCGGGATCTGGTCATTCCTGAGGGCGCTCGGGAACGCCTTCAGATCGACCGTCATTGGCGAGTCGGGGAGTCTGAGCGTCGGGAGCTTCGGCAACGCAGCTACGGCATGGACGGCCGGCGCGCCGACTACGGCGG
>Ga0208719_1000308_pt1 | contig 15076 bp, 17 predicted proteins | sample LakMenEpi30Jul09_FD_150747 | JGI IMG/M metagenome (GOLD analysis project Ga0208719, IMG submission 150747) | Freshwater microbial communities from Lake Mendota, WI - 30JUL2009 deep hole epilimnion (SPAdes) | ecosystem: Environmental > Aquatic > Freshwater > Lake > Epilimnion/Euphotic zone ... | reverse complement strand
GCATTTTCCGCCGTCGCCAGAGCGAGCTTTTCGCTCAGCTCTTTTTGCCGCTCCGGCGGCTACGCAGATGGCGCTCCGCGTTGTGGCGGAGGACACTTGCTCGTCACGCGTTCGCGTGGCGTCTCTTCGGGCATCGCGCGTATTCGACAACCGCACCGTTCAAACGTTCACTTATTTTTGCGCCGGTGTGCTAATACTTTAACACCATCCCGTCCGCGCCCATTCATTTGCGCTCATACCACGGCCGCATCCTTGCCCTGCGCAGATCGATCCCGTCGGTCAGCATCGCCAGCGCCTCAGCGGTCGCTTACGGCAAAGCGCGTGGGTGTCGTCTGGATTTCGCCGAGCCGCTTGCGCACTTGGATCTGCTCTCGCCGAGGCAGCCCGGCGATGAACTCGACGACCTCGGTGTCGAGCAACAGCCGGTAATTCATTCCGCCAGTTCTTCGGGACTGATGCCGAGCCGCCAATCCAATTCTTCAAGCGAAACCCAGCTTCCGAAAGAATCCGGACTTCGCGGTGAAGTCCGTGGGAAAGTGACCGCTCTTCCGATCTTGCAGGACCACGGCGTAAGCGATCAGCCGACGCAACTGCGCATCATCCCATTTCGCAATTTCCTGCTGGACGGCTTCGATGCTCATGTTGGGACTGTGCGCACGAAATTCGCGGATTCAAGGCTTCCCTTGGCGGTCACTCATAGTGCGTCCACATGCGGATGACTTTCACCGTCCGTTCCTTCGCATAGACCTGATACACGAGCCGGTGCTGGATGCTGATGCGCCGTGAAATTGCACCAGCCAAATCGCCCACAAGTTTCTCGTGGGGCGGAGGATTCTGAAACGGATTCCTGGCGAGAATGTCGAGGAGCCGCTGCGCCTGTGGCTTGAGATTCGAGGACGCGATCTTCTTCGCATCCTTCTGCGCCTGCTTCGTAAAGACGACGGCCCAGCTCACCAGCCGGGCTTGCTGGAGGCCTTGCTCAGCGGTTCCGCCATGCCTTTGCGGATCGAGTCGCGCATCCCGGGAATTGAGACGAGGTGGAGCGTTTCCTGAATGCTCCGCCAGTCCTCCTCGGACACGAGCACCGCATTGGAACGCTTGCCCGTGATCTGGATCGGTTCGTGCGAATCCGCCGCGTCATCGAGGAGCTGGTAGAGCCGCGATCGGGCCTGCGTGACGGGAAGCGAAGTCATACGCAAAGCGTGCGGGAAAGCGTGCGCTTTGTCAAATGATGGAATCCCTCAACCGGAATCAGCTCCACCCGTGCGCGGCGCGGACTTTGAGCATCACGCCGAGGATCGCGTTCCATGTCTGCGCCTGTTCGAGCTTCGCGTTCGGGAACATGCAGCCGTCCCAGCAGATGTGCTGGATGCCGCGCGCGGCAGCGTCCTTCAGCCAGTAGCCGGCGCATTTTACGATATCGAGTTTGCCATTCGGATCGTCGGCGGGGCAGTGCTTGCCGGTCTTGTCGTGCGCGCCTGCGCCGTGGACTTGGCCGTCGTTTTGCGCGACGTGGAAATCGAACGTCCACGGGCGCAGTTTGTCGGTCATCTTCTCGTAGGCGGTGTAAAATTCCGCGGCACTGTAGCCTTCCTTCACGAGCGCGTGTTCGGGCGCGTTGTAGCCGAGGAGGTAGAGGTAGGTGTGCGCGAGGTCGGCTTGGAAGCCGACGGTCTTCGGCATCCCGACCGCTTCGAGCAGGTCGAGCATGTCCTTCCACGAGTGCATTCCCGCCCAGCAAATCTCACCCTCGGCGGCGAGGCGTTCGCCGTGCTGCTCGGCGATTTTGCCGGCTTCGCGGAAAGTCTCGGCGATCTTCGCGGTGTTCGCCGTTGGATTTTCGCGCCACTTGTTCACGCCGAACTCGGCGGAATCAATGCGGATGACGCCATACTTGCGGACGCCATGCTTGTTGAAGATGCCCGCGATGCGGCAGGCCATTTTCACCGCGCTGAGGAATTTCTCCCGCTGCGCCGCGTCGCCCATCGCGCTGTCGCCGATGGTGCCGCCCCACACGGGCGCGACTAGCGAGCCGACGTTGAATCCTTTGCCCGCGATGAGGTCGGCGATCTTCTTCAGTTCGTCGTCGCTCGCCTCGGGATTCGTGTGCGGGAGGAAGAGGAAATAGTCGATGCCATCAAACTTCTGGCCGTTCACATTCGCCGCCGCGGTGAGGTCGAGCATGTGCTCAAGGCTGATCGGCGGTTCCTGACCGTCGCCGGTGCCTTTGCCGACGAGTCCGGGCCACATTGCGTTGTGAAGTTTGGGAAGGGAATGGCTCATGATGAAATGGAAGTTTGGGGCGTGGAGGCTAGCCACCCGTAGCCGCGCTTGTCAAAGCGCGGGCAAACTTTTTCCGTCCCTCACTTGCTTCCCGGATGCGGGGTTCAAGATGAATTCCCCGCAAAGTTTCCGCTCGACTTTTACCTCCTCCAATTCGACGGTTACTTTGCCCCATGGGGGATGCAGTCCGCGCCCGGAAAAAATAACGGGCGTATTCCGCTGCTGCTCCCGGAAGACAATCCAACCCACAACAAAGCAAAAACCATGACCAAGATCCTCACCGCAATCGCCCTCGCGTTCACCATGACCGGCTCCATCTTCGCCGCCGACGGCAAGATCACCGAAGGCAGCTGCTGCGACAAGGCCAAGAAGGCCACCAAAGACTGCGCACATCCCTGCTGCGTCGCCGCCGCCAAAGACAGCAAGGTGTGCGCGAAGTGCAACAAGTAGTCCGCACGCCGGGCGTCTGAAGATGCCCATGATTCACAAAGGCCAGCCTCCTCCGCGAGGCTGGCCTTTTTGCTGCCGCTGAATGGGTGCTCCGTTGAAATCATTTCATGGAAGCCAGAAAGCACGGAAAAAGGCGCGGAAACTGTTTCGCATCTCATCATCCTTTCGTGTCTTTCGCGGACTCTCCAACGACGGTTTCAACAGAGCAAATGCGGGATGGCTTCGAGCCCGGATCGCGCGGCGTGAACTCCTCCGCTCCGGCGGCTGATACCGGACGGGGCCCCGGTTTTTGAAACCGAGGGCTGGGGAAATCCGTCCCGGGTGCGCGGTTTTGTGTCGCGGAGAGGACCGCTGGCACCGCGGCTGCTTTTGCTGAATTAGGAATCCTTCATGACGCCTCAGCCCACCATCTCGGAACAGAGCCGCGACGATCTGCGCGGCAATCCCCCGGGTCTGCCCTACGCTCTCCCGCCGTCTGGTGAAAGCGGCGCTGGAGCGACATCCCGGACGTGGATAGAGATGCTGGAGGAATTCCGCGCGGAGCGGGACGAGCTCCGCAGGCGGCTGCAGCTCATCCCCCGCGTCCGCCAAGATGCGGCAGTGCAGATCGCCGAGCTGGAAGCCGCGCACCAGTCCATCCGCGTGGCACGCGACAGTCTGCTCGCGCAGGTCCACGGTCTCGCGCGCAGCCGCGACGAGGCCTCCGGACACATCGCCGAACTCTCGGAATACCTCGAAGAAGCGCGCGCGAAGCTCAGCCTCAGCCAGCACGAACTCCAAGCTCTGAACCGGACTTGTGAAGAGCTGCGCACGCAGCTCCAGCAGCAGGGGGACGCAGCGGCGGCCGCAGAATCGCAGGGGCATCCGCCCGGACACGCTGCGGGCACCGATCCTGGAAACGCGGGCGCGGATTCGCAGTGCCTCTCGAAAGCCGAACTGGCCGCGGGACTCGCGGCAGCGGAAAGGCGGATCGCCGCGCTCGACACGCACATCGAGCGCGTTCGCGAGCAGCAGAGGGAGGGCAATTTTCAGTTCAACCATCAGCTCATCACAAGCGAGAAGGAGCGCGGTGCCGCCGTGGCTGCCGTGGCCTCGCTCCAGCGGGAACTGGGGGACGTCCTCATCGAGCGCGATTCGATGCGACAGACCATCGCCAGCCTGGAGACCAGCGTCGCCCGGCTGACGGCCGAGGCCGCTGAATTTTCCGGGCACGCGGATTCCGCGGATCTGATCCGCGCGCAGAGCCGCGAGATCGCGGATCTCACCGTGCAACTGGACGCCGCGCGCGAGGAGACACGCCTCGCATGGGCGCTCAGGCCCGCGACCCGGCAACCCGAGGCGGCCCTGGCACACGCGGTGATTGTCGAGCCGTCCTCCGTCGCACTCGATGTCGCGGCGACCCGCCAGGCCGCGGCAGGCATGACCTCCATCATCACCGCCGCCGCCGAATCGCCGGAGCCTTACGGCCACCTCACGGCGCTCGGCGAGCAGCTTCCGGTGCTCGGGCAGCGCGCGCTTTGCGCTGGCTGGCTCTCGATCCACCGCCTCGCGGATGCTTGCAGCGAGATCACAAGATGGCTCGTGAGGAAGCCGAACAAGCTCGGCTCGATGGCCCCGCTGCTCAGCGAGGCCTTTTCACTCATGGAGAAAATCTCCAGCGTCACCGACCCGCGCATCCACGAGGACACGGACGGCTGCGAAGTCTATGCGCTGGACGACGACGTGGACAACTGTGAGTGCATCGCCGTGGCGCTCGACAAGATCGGCCTCCACACCAGCTACGCAACCAAACCCGACAGCGCCCTCCGCGAAGTCGCAAGCCGGGACAGCAGGCTCATCCTCCTCGACGTGAAGCTCGGCGGCGAACAGACCGGCTTCGACGTCCACGCCTCCATCCGCAAAATGCCCCGGCACGAGCGGACGCCCGTCCTTTTCGTGACCGGCCTCTCCAGCGCCGCCCGGCAGATCACGGAGATGGCGACCGAGCACGACTCGTATCTTGCGAAGCCTTACTACCTGAATGAGCTGAGCCTCAAGGCGCTGACCATGATCCTCCAGGCGCGCCTCTCGGTCTGATATCATATTTCAAAATACAGGATACGCCCTGCGGCTCCTGCGCACGGATTGCGCCGCGTTCCAAATCACTCCAGCAGCACGCCCGGCGATGAGTAGCCGACGGGCTTGCCGTCGCGGGAGATTTCCACGGCTTCGGCGTCGCGCAGCTCGATGAAGTAGCGGCCCTTCGGCAGCCGCATCGGTTTCGCGGCGGGGTAAAGGTAATCCTCGAACAGCGTCTGCCCGCCGGGGCCGGCGCGGATGATTACCCAGCTCTTGCGCTTCGGCTCCAGGACGATCGTGTTCGGATCCGCGGCGAGCCCGCTGTCGTCCTCGATGATCGTGGGCGCCACTGCCGGCGGAGCAGCGGGCGGCGGTGTGGCGCTGCCCGGCGAGATGACGCGCGGCCTCGCAGGGCCGAGATCCGCGAGCGCGTCGGAATCCGACGAGGCGATTTTTGCCACGGGCGAAATCGGGCGCGCACGCGGGATTTCACCGGGCGTGCCCGTGGCGGCCTCAGGCACCGAGATGACTTTCGGACGCGGCGGCACATCCTCGGTCGGTGCTGCGGGTGCGGGTGCGGGTGTCTTGCTGATCGGCTCGACCGCGGTGACCGGGCTCGGCGTCGGCACACTCTTCGCAGGACCGGGCTGCGGCCCGTCGCTGAGGCGGTTCATATTCTGCCAGACCACGAATACAATGAGCGCGAGGACCAGCGTTCCCGCGAGCACGATCAGCGGCAGCCACGAGCCCGAGGATTTCGGCGCGGGCGCGGCGCTGAAGGTCAGCTCCGGATCGGCTTTCGGCTTCGGCTGCCCGGCGGCGCGGTTCGTGAGGTATTGGTAGCCCTCGACCTTCATCTGCGTCGTCGTGTCAATCTGCAACGCGATGGATTTCACATCCACGCCGAGGTAGCGCCCGTACATGAGCAGGAAACTTTTTGCATACGCGGCGTTCGGAAATTTCGTGAGGTCGCCGGCTTCGAGCGAGCGCAGGAATGTCGAGCGGATGCGCACCGCCGCCGCCGCCTGCTCGATGCTCAACCCGCGGTCCGTGCGCGCCTTTTGCAGAAGCTTTCCAAAATCGTGATCCATTTTCTAAAGGTCCGGCTGCCGCAAAATTTCGCGGGGTTTTGCGCCGTCGCCGGGGCCAACGTAGCCGCGGTCTTCGAGGATGTCGAGGATGCGCGCGGCGCGCGTGTAGCCGAGCTTCAGCCGGCGCTGGAAAAGCGAGGTGCTGGCCTTCCCCTCCTGCTGCATGACTTCGAGGCATTTCATCACGAGCTCCTCGTCTTCGTCGCTCACGTCCTCCTCGTCTTCGTCGAGGCCGATGGATTCGAGCTTCTGGTGGATCTCGGACTCAAAGCACTGCGCGCCCTGCTTGCTCACGAATTCCACGATGCGGTGCACCTCCTCGTCCGTGACGAGCACGCCCTGCGCGCGCACGAGCTTCGACGTGCCCGGCGGGCGGTAAAGCAGATCGCCCATGCCGAGCAGACGCTCCGCGCCGTTCTCGTCGAGGATGACGCGTGAATCGAGCGGGCTCGCGACCTGGAACGCGATGCGGCACGGCACGTTTGCCTTGATGACGCCGGTGATGACGTCCGCGCGCGGCGTCTGCGTGGCGATGAGCATGTGGATGCCCGCGGCGCGCGCCTTTTGCGTGATGCGTGCGATGAGCAATTCCACATCCGCAGGCGCGGTCTGCATGAGGTCGGCCAGCTCGTCCACGATGATGACGATGTAGGGCATCTTCTCCGGCACCACGATGCCGTCGTCGCGCGGAACAGTGATGCCGAGTTCCGCCTGCTCCGCGCGGTTGAGTTCCTCGCCGACGATTTCGCGGTCGCTGTCCGGCGTGCCGTATTGCTCGGAGTCGCCGTTCATCACGCGCTCCTCGCGCGGTGGCTCCTCGCCGAAAGTTTTTCCGAGGATGTCCGAGCTGCTCGCGGTCGTCGGCTCGATGTTCGGATCAATCACCGCGCGCGGCAGGGTGCGCGGATCCACCGCGGCCTTTGCGTCGGCCTTCGCGTCCGCAATCTCGTCGAGTTCGCGCTGCGATTTCGGTTTCGGGCGCGTGTTGAAGCTCGCCATGTTGCGCACGCCGCACTTTGCAAAAATGGCGTAGCGCTTTTCCATTTCGTTCACCGCCCACTTGAGCGCGAGCAGCACCTTTTTCGGATCGGTGACGACGGGCACGACGAGGTGCGGCAGCGTGTTGTACATCTGCATCTCGACGACCTTCGGATCGATCATGATGAGCCGCAGATCCTCCGGTGAGAAGCGGTAGAGGATGCTCGCGATGATCGAATTGATGCACACGCTCTTGCCCGATCCCGTCGTGCCGGCGACGAGGCCGTGCGGCATCGCGGCGAGGTCGGCGATGATGGACTTGCCGTACACATCCTTGCCGAGCGCGAGCGGGATCTTCGCCTTCGCATTTTGAAAATCCTCGCCTTCGAGCAGCTCGCGCAGCGTCACCATCTGCTTGCGTGAATTCGCGATCTCGATGCCCACGGTGTCCTTGCCGGGAATCGGCGCGAGGATGTTGATGCGCTCGGCCATCGTCGCGCGCGCGATGTCGCGCTCGTAGGTCGCGATTTTGTCCACCCGCACGCCGCGCGCGGGATACACCTCGTAGCGCGTGATGGTCGGGCCTTTCGTGATGTCGCCTGGCGTCACGGTGATGCCAAATTCCGCGAGCGTGTCTATGATCTGGTTCTGCACCGCGCGGAGTTCGTCCGGGCTGGTCACGACGCGTGTCGAGTGATCCATGACGTCGAGCAGATCGAAATCGGGGAGCCGGTAGTTCTCGCTGGAGATCGTCTGGAGCAGTTCGATCTTTTCCTTCTTCTTCTCCTTCTTCACCGCGGGCGGCATCGGTGCGGCGGCGTCGAAAATCTTCGGTGCAGGACGCTCGGGCTCCGGGTCGGGCGCGATCTCCTTCTTTTCGTCGAACGGCAGAAGCTCGACCTGTTCGAGCTTCGCTGGCGCGGGCGTTTCATCAGAGCGACGGCTCATGTCCTTATCCGCGCGCCGCAGCTCGCGCTCCATTTTTTTCTTCTCGAGGGCGATGCGCTGTTCCTCGCCCGCTCGTTCGAGGTAGCGCTTGCGCCGCGCATCGAGCCACGCGCGGGGCATCGCGATGAGCTGGCGAACGACAGCGATCGGGCGCAGGCCCGTCATGAGGATGATGCAGACGATGTAGATCAGCAGCAGCACGAGGACGGATGCCGGCCCGAAGACGGTGTGGAAAATTTTCCCGCCGATGAACGAGCCGATGAAGCCGCCCTCGCTCGAGAGGTTCAATTTCACCCGGTCAATGAACGTCCAGCCGAGGACGTGCGCGAGGCAAGCGCCGCTCGCGACGAAGCCCACGGTCCAGAGCGGACGCATGGAAAATCCAACCTGCCGCCCGACGCAGGTGACCGCGCCGTAGCTGATGAGCGCCGCAGCAAGCAGGTAGCTCGCAGCTCCGAGCATGGCATAGCTGAGGTACGCCATGATCGCGCCGAACGAGCCGACGTAGTTGTGCGAGTTCACCGCCGATTTCTCGACGCGCGCGCTGCGCATCCACCCCGGAACATCGCCGGGCGAATATGAAATGAGCGCAAGAAGCAGCAGCACTCCCACGACGAGGAGCGTGAGGCCGATGACTTCTTGCAGGGTGCTGTTGGGTGTTTCCCGGCGGGTTTGCGCCATTTTTGTGACGGCCACCCTAGACGGCTCCCGGCGCGTTTCAATGCGCGACATTCGGAGCACGGGTTTGCAGTTTTCCACGGCTTCGGAGGATTCGCGGCGAAGGCTGACGCACGGCTGCACTTCGGCAGCAGCGCGCCCGCATGAATTGCGCGAGTGACAACGCGCGGGCGTTCCTGCAAATCTCCGCGGCTCCATTTCACCTCCCACATCCGCCATGTCCCAGCTCTCCGACGCCGTCAGCATCCATCCGTATTTCAAAGTACACGCCGGCAAGCTCGATGCCGTCCACGCGCTGCTCGCGAGGTTCGTCGCGAAGACTCAACCGGAAAAAAACTGCATCTTTTACAACTTCACTCTCGACGGCGACACGGTGCATTGCCGCGAGGCATACGTCGGCGCGCAGGGCGTGGCCGAGCACCTCGATAATGTCGGCCCGCTGCTCGATGAAATGCTCAAGCTGTCCGATCTCGTGCGCCTCGAATTCCACGGCCCCGCCGCCGAACTCGACAAGCTGCGCGAACGCTGCTCGCCGCTAAATCCGGCGTGGTTTGTCTCGCAGTGCGGGATTTCGCGGTAGCCGCTTCTGGGGTTGAGAGTTGAGAGGAACGGGCGGCGCGACTTGCATGAAAACACCACATTCACCCGTCGGGTGACTTTCCGGCGGCTTTCAAAACCGGCCTGTCTTCCCTCTCAACTCTCAACTGCTTTCAGAGCCCCTTGTGCGTGCCGTCGCAGAAGGGCGCGTTCGCGGTGTGCTTGCACTGGCAGAGCCACGCGTCGCCGGATTTTTCCGCGGTGAATTTTTTCGGGGCGAAGGACGATCCCTTGTGCGCGCCGTTGCAAAACGGCTGCGTGGCGGATTTTCCGCAGGTGCAGAACCAGTAGTCCTTGCCGGCTTCGAGGGTGACTTTTGCGGGTGCCTTGGCGGCGATGACGGGTTGTTCGCTCATGCGGCGATGCTGCGGGGTGCGCGCGGTAACGCAAGCGCCGAAGACGCTTCACTGCTTCAAACACGCCGCACGCGAGGACGGGATGCGGTAATACACGCGGCCGATGGCGACGATGGGCGTGAGTTCGGGATGCGCGATGCCGAGCATGCGGGCGAGTTCGCCCTCGAAGTGGAGCAGCGCGCGAGGCTCGGCGGGATTTTGATCGAGGAAATTGAACGCGCGCCGGAGCAGGTCGTGCAGTTCGGGCGCGGGGTGATCGGGCTCGGTCGTGAGTTCGACCAACTCGACGAAGTACGACGCGAGTGCGACGCGGCGGTGGTCGGTGCGGAGCCCGGCGCGTGCGTCGCGCAAGTCGGCCTCACGGAGCGTGTGCAGGTCGCTTTTTGCGCTGCGTGCGATGGAGATGTCGCAGTCGAAAAAAAGATCGAGCACGCCGGCGAAGCGGCTCTTCGGACGCAGCGCTCCTTTCACGACGGTCTTCAGCCGCCCGGAGTCGCGCGTGAACCACGAGACGATGAGACTCGTCTCGCTGAACCGCGTTTTCCGCAGCAGGATGGCTTCGGTGGTCTGCACGCCACGGTGAATGCCGCAGACTCCGCGTGCCGGGAAGCAGAGAAAGCTGCGGGGGCTTGTAGCCGCGCTTGGCGAGGACGGTGGCGATGAGGATGCGGGAGACGGGATTCACGTTGCGCGGGGTTGGTTACGCGCGGAGGAAAAATGTGCGCGTGCATGGAGCAGGAACGGCCCCGCTGCGGGTGCACGCGGGCAATCAGGAAACAGCAGATGCCCCACATATTCTCCCGGCGAATTCTCCCGGCGAAAATAGATCCAAAATTTTCCTCAATATTTTCCCCCAGTCGGGTTATGAGGGCAGGACTATGTTCCTCTCCAAAGCCAAAAAGAAATCAGCATGGGTTCAGACCGCTCTTGAGCGATTTGAACGTCCCCTCCTGCAATACGCCCTGAGCATCCTCCAGGATCTCGACCGTGCGAAGGACACGGTGCAGGAGACGTTCATGCGTCTGCACACACAGGATCAGGCGGCCATCGAGGGGCATCTCTCGCCGTGGCTCTTCACCGTGTGCCGGAACTGCGCGCTGAAGTCGCTGAAGAAGGAAGACCGCTACATTTACGTCGAGCACGAGGAGTTCGAGCACCGCCGGGTGGACAATGTGAGCCCGCTGCAGGAGATGTCGCGCCGCGAGACTGTCGAGCGCCTCATGAAGCACGTGAAGGGGCTGCCGAAGAACCAGCAGGAGGTCGTGCGCCTCCGCTTCCACGGGAGCCATTCCTACCTGGAGATCAGCCAGATCACCGGGCTGAGCGTGGGGAATGTGGGCTTTATTTTGAACGCCGCCATGCGCAACCTGCGCGGGAAAATGGAACGCGACGACAAGGACGAGAAGATCATTTATTTGGCCAAACGGGCCGCATCATAGGAGACACTGCAATGAGAGGGAGACTGACAGACCAAGACCTAACCGACTACGCGCTCAACGAACTCCCCCCGGATGAGCGCCTATACGTGGAAAGCATGCTCGGAGTTTCCGAGGAATGCCGCCACGACGTTGTCCAAATGCTCGAACTCGGCGAAATGCTGAAGACCGGCATGCAACGCGAGGATTCCGACGTGCTCACGCTGAACGCCGAGCAACGCGCGAAAGTGCTCGATGTGCCCGCATGGCACTGGCGCGGGTTTTTCCAGCGCGCCGCCGCGATCCTCCTGCTCGCAGCAGGCACCGCATACACCGCGACGCGCCCCGGATTCTGGCAGAAAGGCAGTGCCGCAGTCGGCCAGCTTGCATCCGCCGGGCAGGCCGTGCAGGGACTCGTCGCCGATGTTCAGGAGAAGGGATTTGCCCACAGCGTCGAAGAATTTGCCAGCAGGCTCCAGCAGCGCGGAGGGCAGGTCGCCGATGCAGTTTCCACCGCTTCCGATTGGCAGTTCGCCGCGCAGCCCGCCATCTGCACCCCGCCCGTGTGGATCGATCCGCTGCCTGAAGTCGCTGAGATGTAAGACGTGCGACTGCTTCAGGCGCACTGGATTTGACGCCGTTCGACGTTCCCCGCCGAACGGCGTTTTCTTTACCAAAAACCCATTTCCATTTTTTAACACCGACATGACCACGACCGAAAACCCTCCAAAACCCCAACTCGACGACAAGGCCGCCGCCGCGCAGCTCGTGGATGCCTACCAGAAAATCACGGGCGAGATGGCGAAGTTCATCGTCGGACAAAAGGACGTGATCGAGCAGCTCCTCATCGCCGTCCTCGCCGGCGGCCACTGCCTGCTCGAAGGCGTGCCCGGCCTCGCAAAGACCGCGATGATCCGCACGCTCTCGCAGGCGCTGAACATGGGCTTCCGCCGCATCCAGTTCACGCCCGACCTCATGCCCTCGGACATCACCGGCACGGACATCATTCAGGAATCCTCGACCGGACAGCGGCAGTTCGTTTTCCAGAAGGGCCCCATCTTCACCCAGATGCTCCTCGCGGATGAAATCAACCGTACGCCGCCCAAGACGCAGGCCGCACTGCTCGAGGCGATGCAGGAAAAGCACGTCACCGTCGGCGGGAAAACACTCGAACTCGAACAGCCCTTCTTCGTCCTCGCGACACAGAACCCCATCGAGCAGGAAGGCACCTACCCGCTCCCCGAAGCGCAACGCGACCGCTTCCTTTTCCTCGTGAACGTCGGCTACCCGAGCCGCGACGAGGAGCGGCAGATCGTGCAGCGCACCACGGGCACATTCGTCTCCGAAGTGCAGGCAGTGCTCAGCGGCGAGCAGATCCTCGGGCTTCAGAAAATCGTCCGCAAAGTCCCCGTCCCCGATCACGTCATGGACTTCGTGCTCGACGTCGTCCGCATCTCGCGCCCAAACGAGCCCGACGCGCCGGCCTTCGTGAAGGAGCTGATCAACTGGGGCGCCGGCCCGCGCGCGTGCCAGAACCTCGTGCTCGCCGGAAAAGTGCGCGCCGTGCTGCAAGGCCGCTTCCACGTCACGATTGACGACATTGACGCCCTCGCGCTCCCCGTGCTGCGCCATCGCATCGTGCCGACGTTCAACGCCGAGGCCGAAGGCATCACCGTGGACGACATTGTGCGGCGCATCCTGAAAAGCGTCCCGCGCGGCGAGGCGAAGCGCGCGCTCTAATTTCGGGACCCCGATTTTCCACACGGCATGGCCCACGTCTCGGACTTCCTCACACCGTCCGACCTCCAGCGAATCTCGAACCTGCAGGTCTTCGCCCGGCAGGTCGTCGAGGGCTTCACCACGGGCCTGCACCGTTCCCCGCACAAGGGGTTCAGCGTCGAATTCAAACAGCACCGGCAGTACGTCCCCGGCGACGAAATCCGGCATATTGACTGGCGCGTCTTCGCGCGCAGCGACCGCTACTACATCCGCGAATACGAGGAGGAGACAAACCTCCGCGCGACCATCATCCTCGACCGCAGCGGCTCGATGGACTACGGCGGCGGCAAGCTCGGACAGGTGAGCAAATTCGAATACGCCACGAAGCTCGCCGCGTGTCTTTCGTATCTCATGCTCCAGCAGTCGGACGGCGTCGGCCTTGTCACGTTCGACACGCAGATCCGCCGCTACATCCCGCCGCGCTCGCGCGTGAGCCACGTGCGCACGATCCTGAACGAGCTGGAAAATGGAAAGCCCGGCGGCGAGACCGAGTTGGGCAAGGTCTTCCATGATCTCGTGCCGAAGCTCCACCGCCGCGGCCTGCTCATCATCATCAGCGACTGCTTCGGCGAGGTCTCAAATTTCCTCAAGGCCCTCGCGCACTTCCGCCACGCGCGCCACGAGATCCTCGTCTTCCAGATCTGGCACCCGGACGAGTTGAACTTCCAGTTCAAGGGCTGGACGCAGTTCGAGTGCATGGAGCGCGACGGCGTGAAACACCTGCTCGACCCCGCCGTCCTGCGGCAGGCGTATCTCGCAAACCTCGAAAAATTCCGCACCGACCTCACGCGCGGCTGCCGCAAACACAAGGTGGACCTCGTGCCGTTTACGACCGATGAGCCGTATGCGAATGCGCTTGCGGCATATTTGAGCAGGAGGCTCGCGCGGGGATGAAGGAAGAACGTCCAACGTCCAACGTCCAACGTCCAACGTCCAATGGGACGGGCGCTTCGCGCCATCGGGGTTATGATTTGGAGGAGCGGCTGCTCGATTTTGCGGTGCGGATAATTCGGCTCGTGGATTCGGTGAAGATGTCGCTTGGTGGAAAGACGATTGCCGCTCAGGTCGTGCGCTCGGGGACATCGCCGACATTAAATCATGGCGAAGTACAGGCTGCGGAATCACGCGCTGATTTCATTCATAAAATCAGCGTCTGTTTGAAGGAGTTGAGGGAGACGCGCCGCGCGCTGCTCTTGCTGGAGCGGGTACCGTTGACAAGCGAACTCAGTGAAACCCGTTCGCTCGTGGACGAAACGGAGCAACTCATCCGAATCTTCGCAACAAGCATCAAGACCGCGAAAGCCAACGCTCTCACGGAAAGCTCCCGAGTCCGCGAAGACAGCGCGACTGAAGACTCCGATCATTGGACGTTGGACGTTTTCTCGGAAGCAATGCGGTCAGTCGAAGGAGCCGGCGCATGAGCTTCCTCAACCTCTCCCTCCTCCTCGGCACCGCCGCGTTCTCGATCCCGCTGATCATCCACCTCTTCCACAAGAGCCGCTTCAAGATCGTGAAGTGGGGCGCGATGCACCTGCTCGAAGCCGTGCTGAAGACGAACCGCCGCCGCGTCCAGATCGAGCAGTGGATCCTCCTCGCGATCCGCTGCCTGATTCCCGCGATGCTCGCGCTCGCAATGGCGCGGCCGCTCTGGAAAGGCGCAAGCTCGCTGCTCGGAAATGCAAAGACCTCGACCGTCGTGCTGCTCGACAACAGCTACTCGATGGACGCCTCGCGTGCGGGCAGCACGAGCTTCGGCATCGCCCGGGATGAGACGCAACGGCTGATCAACGAGCTCCGCCCAGGCTCCGAGGCGCATGTGATCCTGATGGGCGAAGGCGGGCGCGGGCTGCTCGACGCGCCGAGCTACGACCTCTCGCGCATCACGCAGGCGCTCACAAAATCCACCGCCGGATTCGGCAGCGCACGCATTCCCTCCGCGCTCGATCTCGGCGCCGGCGCGCTGGAGAAAATGCACGAAAGCGCACGGCAGGTCGTGGTGCTCACGGATTTTCAGCGCGTGAGTTTCCCGGCAACGGAAGACGCGCTCATCGGGCGCGCGTTGCAGCGCATCCGCAGTCTGCCGACTTCGCCGGGCATCACGTTTTGGGATGTCGGCCAGGAGGTGAAGGAGAATGTCGCGATCGAATCGCTCGATTTTTCAAAGCTCATGGTCGGCGTCGGCCAGAAGGTGCAGTTCCGCGCGAACCTCCGCAATTTCGGCGACGCCAACCACGCCGACCTGCGCGTGACTTTGAAAGTGGACGGCAAGGACAAGGCCGCGTCGCAGACGAACCTCGGGCCGCACGCAAAGGCGCAGGTGCTCTTCACGCAGGTCTTCGATTCGGCGGGTTCGCATGTCGTCGAGATTTCCACCGAGCCCGACGTGCTCGCCGCGGACAACACGTACCTCGCGAGCATCCCCGTGCGCGACCGCATCCCCGTG
>Ga0208719_1000306_pt1 | contig 15144 bp, 9 predicted proteins | sample LakMenEpi30Jul09_FD_150747 | JGI IMG/M metagenome (GOLD analysis project Ga0208719, IMG submission 150747) | Freshwater microbial communities from Lake Mendota, WI - 30JUL2009 deep hole epilimnion (SPAdes) | ecosystem: Environmental > Aquatic > Freshwater > Lake > Epilimnion/Euphotic zone ... | reverse complement strand
GTCTGCAAGCCGGTGTACGAGACCCGCGAGCAGACCTACACCGTCTGCAAGCCGGTGTACGAGACGATGACGAAAGAAATCCCGTACACGGTCTGCCGGCCGGTGTACGAGACCCGCGAGCAGACCTACACCGTCTGCAAGCCGGTGTACGAGACGATGACGAAGGAGATTCCCTACACGGTCTGCAAGCCGGTGTACGAGACCCGTGAGCAGACCTACACCGTCTGCAAGCCGGTGTACGAAACGATGACGAAGGAGATCCCCTACACCGTCTGCAAGCCGGTGTACGAGACCCGCGAGCAGACCTACACCGTCTGCAAGCCGGTGTACGAGACGATGACGAAAGAGATCCCGTACACGGTCTGCCGGCCGGTGTACGAGACCCGTGAGCAGACCTACACCGTCTGCAAGCCGGTGTACGAAACCATGACGAAGGAGATCCCCTACACCGTCTGCAAGCCGGTGTACGAGACCCGTGAGCAGACCTACACCGTCTGCAAGCCGGTCCGCGAGACGATGACGAAGGAGATTCCCTACACGGTCTGCAAGCCGGTGTACGAGACCCGTGAGCGTGACGTCTGCCGGACGGTGTGCAAGCCCGTCCACTACACCAAGACGATCCAGGTGTGCAGCGGCCGCTGGGAGACCGAGTGCTGCGAGGTGCCCGGTCCGGTGATCACCCGCTGCGTCCGTGAGCCCGGTTGCTGGGTGTGGGACGAGTGCCAGTGCAAGTGTGTCTACCACCCGGGCAAGGTGACGAAGGTCGAAGAGCAGTGCCCGCCGCGCACCATCACCAAGAAGAGGTGGGTGCCGGAGACGATCGAGAAGGAAATCAACTGCGTCCGCTACGAGCGGGAGACGATCGTCGAGAAGCAGTGCTACAAGGTGTGCCGGATGGTGTCGGAGCAGAGGGTCAAGACCTGCAACTACACCGTCTGCCGGATGGTGCCCGAGCAGCGTGTCCGCACCTATCAGGTTTGCCGGATGGTGCCCGAGCAGCGTGTTCGGACCTGCAGCTACCAGGTCTGCCGGATGGTGCCTGAGCAGCGTGTCCGCAGCTACCAGGTTTGCCGGATGGTGCCTGAGCAGCGTGTTCGGACCTGCAGCTACCAGGTCTGCCGGATGGTGCCTGAGCAGCGTGTCCGCAGCTACCAGGTTTGCCGGATGATCCCTGAGCAGCGTGTTCGGACCTGCAGCTACCAGGTTTGCCGGATGGTGCCTGAGCAGCGTGTCCGCACCTATCAGGTTTGCCGGATGGTCCCTGAGCAGCGTGTTCGGACCTGCAGCTACCAGGTTTGCCGGATGGTTCCTGAGCAGCGTGTCCGCACCTATCAGGTTTGCCGGATGGTGCCTGAGCAGCGGGTCAAGACCTGCAGCTACCAGGTCTGCCGGATGGTGCCTGAGCAGCGTGTCCGCACCTATCAGGTTTGCCGGATGGTGCCTGAGCAGCGGGTCAAGACCTGCAGCTACCAGGTCTGCCGGATGGTCAAGGAGCAGCGAGTGAAGACCTGCTGCTACCGGGTCTGCCGGATGGTGCCTGAGCAGCGAGTTCGCACCTACCAGGTGTGCCGGATGGTCCCTGAACAGCGGGTCAAGACCTGCTGCTACAAGGTCTGCCGGACGGTCACGGAGCAGTGCTCGAAGGAAGTGCAGTACAAGGTCTGCACGCTGGTCAAGGAGTGCCGCACCCGTCAGGTGCCGGTCTGCAAGACCTTCCCGGTGCACTACACGAAGACGATCGATGTTGTCCGCTACGTGCCGACGCGGGTTCCCTACACGGTGACCCGCTGCGTGCCGACGACGATCTGCCGCGAGGTTCCGCTCTGCGAGTGATCGAACGAAGCAAGTCCTGAAGGCCTCTGGCCCCTCGGGCCAAAGGCGGGGAGGACGAGACGATTGGGAACGGAAGCGGCCCGGTCCGAAAGGATCGGGCCGCTTCTTTTGATGGATGGCGACGCCGATCGTCGGCGTGCGCGAGGAAGAGGCATTGCCTGTCGAACAGGCAGCAGTCGGTGTCCCGCAGAAGCTATGCTGCTCCGACGAGGAGAATCCCACGATGCCGACCGAGCCGAGGCCCGCCACCGGGCCGTTCACCGTCAGTGCCCCAGGTCGGGTCAATCTCATCGGCGAACACACCGACTACAACGACGGCATCGTCCTGCCGATGGCGATCGATCGCCACGTGACGATCGATGTCCGGCCCCGTGGCGATCGCTTGGCGGTGCTGAGGACGCAGCGTGACCGAAGGCCCGTGACGCTCGACATGCGTGAGACGATCGCGCCGGTCGGGCGGCACTGGTCGAATTACGTACGAGGGGTGATCGAGGGGTATCGACGACGCGGATTCGTGATCGGCGGATTCGATGCGGAGATCAGCGCGACGCTTCCGGCCGGGGGGGGCTTGAGTTCCAGCGCCGCGCTCGAGGTGGCGACGGCCACCGTCGTGGAGACCCTCTCCGGTCGGGCGCTTCCCCTCGCCGAGAAAGCGCTGCTCTGCCAGCAGGCCGAGCACGACTTTGCCGGTGTGCCCTGCGGAATCATGGATCAATTCGCAGTCTGCTTCGGGCAGGCCGGGCACGCGTTGTGCCTCGACTGCCGGTCGCAGGAGATCGTGCCTGTGCCGATCGGCGACACGCTCCGCGTGCTGGTCATCGACAGTGGCGTGAAGCACTCGCTTGCCGATGGTGAATACGCCAAGCGGCGTCGGGAGTGTGCCGAGGCGGCACGCCTCCTCGGCGTGGCGTCGCTTCGCGACGTGACGTCGGATGGCCTCGAACGGTCCGCCTCCTTGCTTCCTCCCACGGAGCTCGCCAGGGCCCGGCACGTCGTCGGCGAGATCGCCCGCGTGCCGGCGTTCGTCGGCGCGATTGCCGCCGCGGACCGGGGGGCGATCGGGAGACTCATGGGGCAGAGCCACCGTTCTCTGGCCGTCGACTATGCCGTGTCGTGTGCCGAACTCGATCTCCTCGTCGAGCTTTCCGGTCGCATTCCCGGCATCATCGGCTGCCGGATGACCGGAGGTGGCTTCGGGGGATGTGCCGTCGCGCTCGTCGATGCAGGGCAGGCCGAGGAGGCCGGGCGGTCGCTCCGCGACGCCTATCACGCCGCTTCCGGGATCGACGCGGCCTGGTTTCTCACCCCGCCCGCCCCCGGGCCGCAGGTCGTGCCTCGACCGGATGCCTGACGGCCCCACGACAACCATCGTCCACCGTTCCCCCCCCTCGCCGCGCGGCCGCCGAAGACCGGCGCGGGTGGGGAGGAACGATCGCCGATCTTCCCTCGCGGCAGATCGCCGCAGAACGGAGTATTCTGAGGAGCAGGGGTCGGCTCCCCTTGCGGATGATACCGGCCAGGGAATCGTTGTCCGCCACGGCACTCGACGCGCGAAGGAATTGGCATGGAAATCAACGGTCAGCGGATCGATCGCACGAATCCCGGCGCTCGTCCGGGAGGGTTCGCGTTGATGACGACCCTGTTGTTGGTGTCGGTCGGTTGCAGCGCGAGCGCCCCGGCCCCGGCGGCCAAGCCTGCGGCCGGCAGCGCGGTCGTGCAGCCCACGGTCTCGATCGCACCGGAGGCGCGGGACGTGGTCGATCGACTGGCGGCCTTCCTCAAGGGGCACAAGGCCTTCAGTCTCCGACAGGTGAGCACCACGAAGGTCGCCGACGAGGCGGCCAAGAAGCTGGCCGGTTCGATGGAGCATGTCGTCCGCATGGAGCGGCCCAATCGCCTGGCGGTTGTCCTCGACGGCGATCAGAAGGGGAGCGGTGCTGCGATCAGTGACGGCGAGTCGCTCGTCATTCACCAGAAGGCGGCGAACCGCTACGAGTCGACGAAGGCTCCCGCGACGTTCGGTGAGCTGATCGACAATCCCGAGGTGCGTTCGTTGCTGTCGGTGGGCAACGCCGACGTCGTGACGACAGCCCTGCTCGCCGAGGATCCGGCGGCCGTGATCCTCCGGGGGATGCAGGATCTCTCGGTCGCGGGGACCGAGGAGATCGACGGTCGCACCTGCACGCATCTGGTCGCCAAGACGGAGTCAGGGAATTGGGACCTGTGGGTGGCGACCGGCGACGAACCGGTGCCGGTGAAGTTCGTACCCGCGATCGGGCAGCTGTTCTTCGGCGGCGCGAACGTCGAAGTGTCATCGGAGGTCGTGTTCGATCAGTGGCGGATCGACCCGGTGTTCGAGGCGCCTGATTTCGTCTTCCAGCCGCCGGAAGGTGCTGAAAAGGTCGAGTCACTCGCCGGCGCTGCCGACCAGGCCCGTCGTGACCGGCTCGCCGCCCGGCCGTCGCTCCATTCCACCGTCGGCTTCCCCATGAAGCCGGTGTCGCTCGTCGGCGTGGACGGCACCCGCTTCGATGTGGCGGCGCAGAAAGACAAGATCGTCGTCCTCGACTTCTGGGCCACGTGGTGCGGCCCGTGCCGGGTCTCGCTCCCGGTCGTCGCCCAGGTTTGCAAGGAGTATGCGGAGAAGGGGATCGTGTTTCGTGCCGTCAACCTCAAGGAGGACGGGGAGACGATTCGCAAATTCCTCGAGACCGAGCCGATCGATGCCCAGATCGTGATGGACAGCGACGGTGCGGCGGCGGCGGAGTATCGGGTCGAAGCGATACCGCACACGGTGATCGTGGGGCGCGATGGCGTCGTCCAGGCCGTGCATGTCGGCGCCAGTGACGGGATGGAAGCGAAGCTCCGCAAGCAACTCGACGCCCTGCTCGACGGCAAGTCGCTGGCACCGAAGGGGGGCAATCAGGCCCGCGCCGAGCCGCTTTGAAGAAAGACGGGACGCGCGGCAGCCGGGCCGTCAGGGCCGGAAGATCCGCTCGCGGGTCAGTCGGCGTCGCGTTTCAGTCGGAACACGCCGGAGTCTTTCTTCGAGGTGTAGTGGGCCTCGAAGGCGCAGGCTGTGGCGTCGGCCCGGTAGCAGAACGTCCCGAACAGCCGGCCGAGCCAGGAACTCCCCGCCAAGGTCACCCGGTTCCCCTCGTTCGCGACGACGCGGAGGGTGACCGAATAGCGGAAGGGCAGGAGTTTGAAGAATCGCCCGGAGAAGTCGACGGCCCAGCGGTCGTCGCCGCAGGGGCGGAAGGTGGCTCGCAGCGGCCCGGCATGGCCCGTCGAGGTGCTCTCCCACCCCCCGGTCCAAGATCCGGACAGATCGACGGCCCGGGCGGTTGCGGCGAAGGACAGCAGCAGTACCAGGGTGACCGGGGCGACGAGGCGGCGAAACGGCATGGCGAGCGACTCCGGCGACATGGGAATGGCCCGAGTCTGATTCAACCTCTCGGGGATGCAAGCAGCTCCGGGAGGCAGGACCAGCCGGGGCTGGGAAGATCGCAGGGCTGAAAACGGCCAAAACGTTGACCTCCAGCGAACCCGGGGGTAATTCTCGACGTAGAACGTTCCACCCGCTGGAGAATCCCGCCATGGCCGCCCGTTTCCACTTTCCCTTCCGCCGGCCATCCCTCCAGCGGCCGGCCTCGCCCCCGAGCGTCCGATCCCGCCGGGGACTTCGCAGGCGCCGAGGGCACTGGGAAACCCTCGGCGTGGGCATGCATGGCACCGAGATGCTCGAGCAGCGGATGATGCTCGCCGCGGATCTCTCGGTGACGCTTTCCAACGCCCATGTCTGGTATGCCCCTGTCTCGCAGACCGACTACACGCTGACGGTCGCGAACATCGGCACCGAGGCCGCCCAGAACGCGGTGCTCACCACCTCGCTCGGAAGTCAGGCTTCCGGGGCCGTCTGGTCGGCTGCCTACCTGGGCGGCGCGGTCGGACCACTTTCCGGTGCCGGTGGCCCCTCAGGCACGATCTCCCTGCCGGTGGGTTCGAGCGTCACGTTCAGCGTCACCGCCCAGATCGACTCCGACGTCGCCGGTGCCCTCGTGACCACGGCCAGTGTGTCGGGTGGAGGTGATACGAATCCGGCCAACGATGCGGCGACATCCACGCTCAAGTTCGCCCCCGCGTCCATCGCCGTCACCGACGATGCCGGGTGGTCGAGCACGCCGAAGCTCCGCCTCGTCGTTCCCTCGACCGGAGCCGAGATCGCCTCGACCACGGTCTTCGAGGAGAAGTTCAAGGGGGGACTTCGGTCGGCAGTGGGCGATCTCGATAACGATGGCAAGATGGAGATCGCCGTGGTGTCCGGCCACGGTCGCCCCGGCGAACTGGTCGTCTACAACCAGGAAATCGACGACAGCGGAACGGTGACGCTCGTCAAGCGGCCGTCGTACACGCTCCAGCCATTCGGTGCCGATTTCCGCCGTGGCCTTCAGGTCGTCATCGGTGATTTCGACGGCAATGGAACGGGCGACATCGCCGTCGCCAAGGCTTTCGGACGGGGCGACGTGAAGGTCTACACGACGACCCTCAGCGGCAGCCAACCGCTCACTCTCCATCGGTCGTTCACCCCATCGATCGCAGGATCGATTGCGGGTGTCCGACTGGCTGCCGGGGATTTCGGCACGTTCTCCTCCGGCACCGTCACCGATGCCGCCAATGCCGATCGACGGATGGAACTCGTCGTCGCCAGTGCTGCCGGCACGAGGCCGACGGTGCAAGTCGTCGATCTCTCCGGCACGACCGAGAAGGTGGTGAAGACGTCATCGCCGTTCACTGCGGCCTACAAGGGCGGTGTCAACGTCATCGCGGCCCGCTTCAATGCCGATTCGCTCGCCGATCTGGTGGTCACGCAGAGCGGTGGAGGGACTTCGAAGGTCCAGATCCTCGACGGCAAGGTCGGGGGGGCGACGACTCCGCTGTCCGATTTCGCCGTCTACGGCGACCTCCCGTCGAAGCCGGTCGGAGTGCAGATCTCGGCCTCCGACAACGACGGCGACGGCCGGATCGATCAGATCATCGCCAACCAGGTGCGACTCGCGGTGGCGACGGATCGAGTCTTCGATTTCGATGCGACCAAGAACGCCTGGGTCAAGTCCGCGGAGAACACCGGAGTGTCGGGGTCACCGGCCACCACCTCGCCTGCGGCCGTCCTGCCGTTCGCCGGCATGGTGACCACGGCCAGCGGGTTGGCCTTCCGTGATCTCGTCGTCGGTACCGGGAAAACCCCGGCCTCCACCACCGCGACGGTGAGGGTGAATTACACCGGTTGGCTGCTCGATGGGACGCGGTTCGACGGAAACAGCGGCGTGTCCTTCCGGCTCGATCAGGTGATCGCGGGCTGGACGGAGGGCTTGTCGACGATGAAGGAGGGGGGACGCCGGTTGCTCGTCATCCCGGCGAATCTCGGCTACGGCGCTGCCGGAAGCCCGCCCAACATTCCGGGCGGTGCGACGCTCGTATTCGACGTCGAATTGCTCTCGACGACCTGATCATTCGTTCATGCCCTCGACGACCGGTGACGCGGTGACCTACCAGCGGGCTTCGAGTCCGGCGTTGGCTCCGGACAGGAACAGGCTGCCGGTGCCGTCGATCGCCGTCGACGGGGAGGTGCTCGCCGAGAAATCGTATTGGTCGGGGGCGAGGGCGACGCCGGTGAGCCAAAGCAGGTTATAGCCGAAGCGGAATCCCCACACGTCGTCGATCCGCCAGATGCCGGAGAGATTCGCATCGGCGATCATGCCCATGCCCCCCTTCCAGGACGAACCGGTGGGGCGGAAAGGGTCGAGCGGGGCGAGCTGATCCTGGAACGACTGGGTTTGGGAGAGCGACGTCCCGGCGAGCCCGACCTTGATCCAGCTCTCGAGGGCCCACTCCTGGAACTCCATCCTCCCACGAACGCCTACCTGGCCGGCGAACAGGTTTGACGAGGTGTGAGCCGTGTAGGTGTTGGCGAGCGGCGCTCCGGCGGGGGTGAACCCGAGAACACCGACGTCGTCGAGGCCCGCCCAGCGGAAGCCGGTGATCCAGTCGAGGTGGCCACCGTCGTACCAATTCACCCTTTGTGATGGGCGTTGGGAGCGGGGATTCCAGCCTCCGTCGAATTGATGAAAGACGACGTTGGCGTCGAAGGATTGCAGGGAGGTGATCCCGGTGAAATCCCCCTGGGAGCCGTTTTGCATCGCCGGGGAAGCAAATCCCAGGTCGCCGGGAGCCTGAAGGAGACTGTTGGGGCTCTCGATGCGGGCCTTCGAATACATGTTCCACAGGCCCAGGTAGCCGGTTTCCCAGCCGATGCCATCGCAACCGTAATCGCCGTAGAGAAGGCGGACACCAGGGGCAACGGTGCTTTGCAGCATGTTCGTCTGCAGCGCCGTGAACTGCGGTGTGACATTCTCCACGACCAGCGGCCCGTCTTTGAGGGCGTTGTTCCGCTGCATGCCCAGGGCGTCGAAGACGAAGTAGCGCCGTGGATCGGTGGCCGCGCCGACCAAGGGGCGGGAGTCGATGTGGACCGGTGCATCGGTGGTCACCGGCGGGCTCGCTACCGCCTCCGCGATGGCATTGGCGTCGGTCGCCGCCGGAGTCGCTTCGACGGGGAAGTCCGGCCCCGTGTCCTCCGCCCAGCCGGATGACATGCACAGAAAGGCGGTCGCCCAGAGAACGAACTCCCGCCGATGGCGGCGGTGTGTCGGGAAGGAGGGTGTGCGCATCGAAGGCCCGTCGCGATCGGTGTATCCGGAACGACCCGCGTCAACGGTCTATTCGGCACCCTCCGCGCGGGGCATGAGAATCGCCAGCCACGAAGTGTTCGGCGGGAAGCCTGCCGAAGATGGGCAGTCTCCGTGGGGAGACACCGGGGCGGCGGCGGGGCGAAAAGAACCTGGGGGAGATGGGTGATCAAGCTTCCCGGACGACGATCCCCTGCGATTCCAGAATCGGGAGGACGTTGGCCCTGAAGCCTTCACATGCCGAAGCGAGTCGGCTGAGTCGCTCGGCCGGATCGGCGATCGGCTTCCCCTCGTGGTTGATGACACGGTCGCGTCGCGTCATCAGGGCATCGACCCCGTTGGCGAGGTCATCGCCCCCCCCTTCGAGCCACGTGGTGAGGATGGCGCCGTCGAGGTCACCGATCGTGATGGCTGACCCACTGTTGGCACTGGCGAGGGGAATGCCCCGGCCGCCGAACAACTCGGTGGCGAGAATCATCCGATTGAAGGCCGCCGGCATCGTGATGCGAGTCGCCGGCACGGTCGTTTCGGGGGCGAGGCACGGGCCGCACGACACCTCGAACAACTGCATCCCCACCCCGGCGTCGACCGCCTTGGCGATCTCGACGTCGGTGGCGGACGACAGACGCGGGTCGGCGACGATCTCTGACATCCGCATCCCCCGCCCCACGAGCATCGCCAGGAGCGTGGCGTACAAGCCGCCTTCGATGGTGGAGTTCACCACGCCGAGGTTGACGGTGATCGGCAGCCGCGCCTCCGGCTTCGGATTGCGGTACCAGAGATCGTCCGCCTCGCGGAGCCTCGCGGCGACGTCCGGGAGCATCCGCGGCTGCTTCCCGTAAAGATCCCAGCGGAACATGGTGTTGGCGCAGAAGTCCTTGTGGGCCTCGGTCACCAGACGGTTCGACGTCGTGCGGAAGAGTTCGTGGAAAACCGGGGCCACGCACAGATCCCAGAAGTTCGTGTGTACCGGGAGGCTGCCGACGAAGCCCAAGCCCGCCGCTGCGAAGGATCCTGCCACGTCGGCGAAATAGAAGCTCGTCCAGTGTTCGTTGAGATATTCGTGCGCCAGGTAGCGGGGGTCCTGGCCGCGGATCGTGTCGACGTAGGTGGCGGCATTGGGGTTGTCGACGAAGTACTTGGCCTTCTGATCGCGCATGTATGCGAGATAGTTGACGGCGTCGCGGGCCCGCTGGGCGCTGTCTCCCTGTCGCAGGGCGGCGTACTGACGGAGAATGCCTCGGATCGGTTGGAGATGCGCCCATCCGGGCATCGCGTTGTAGCTCACCAGGAGGAGCCCCCCGGGGGCGAGTCGCTCGGCGGCGATGCGGAGGATGTCGGCCCGGACATCGGGCGCGACCCAACTCCACACGCCATGGAGGGTGAGGAAATCGACCTCCCGGATGTCGTCGGGAAGGTGCGCGAAGTCGGACGTGACGACCCGGGCGTTGGAGAGGCCGCCGGCCTCGATCTCCGCGGCGATCTGCGCCGTGTGCTGCGGGTTGATGTCGACGCCGATGAATGTCCCGCGCGGATTGGCGGCGGCGAGGGTCGTCAGCGTCCGCCCCAATCCGCAGCCGAGTTCCAGGTAGGTGAATCCGTCTGCGACCGGAGGCGGGGCGATACGATTCAGGACCGCGACATGCCGCATCGCCTTGGGGGCGAGGTGCTGATAGAAGCCCGGTACGTAGGCCACGTCCGTGACGTAGCCGGCGGAGTTTGGGGCGGCCAAGGGGCATGCTCCGGAGACGGGGGAGAGGGAACGGGCGCCGGCAACGCAGCGTCAGCGCTCCGGCTCGATCGAAGCGGACATCGAACCTGTCGAGCGAGCCAGAAGCCGATCGGCTCCGAAGGCGTGGATCTGGTCTCGTTTCAACTCGGCGTGCTCGAGCGTGGTGGTCAGCACGATCACCCGCCCCTGGCTGTCGACCTCCTTGGCGAGTTTCCATCCCCGCTCGGTCGGGTGGCCGAACAGCTGCCTGAGCATGAGGATCACGTACTGGTAGGTGTGATCGTCGTCGTTCCAGAGGATGACGTGGTATCGAGGCTGCCGGCGGGGGCGATCGGCGGCGGATGTGTCTTGCTCGGCCGGGGTAGCTGCCTCCTCGACGGCGACGGGAGCCGCTGGCTCGGGCTCGGCGGGGGCGGGCTCGGATGAAGCACTGGCGGCGGTGGGCATCGGTCTGGCACACTTCCCCGGGTCGGCGGACGACGTCACAAGTATACGGTGTGGCGGGCTCGAGCCCGCTCCCACGGGCGACGGTTCCCGGAGATCCGTCGCCGCCGCCCAACCCCCCTGGAGATTCTGCCCGTGCTCGACCGCCGTTTCGTTGCCGACAACATCGAACTCGTCACGGACAACTGCCGCAAACGAGGGTCTGGGGCGGACGTGGGCCGGTTCGCTGAGCTCGACAGATTGCGGCGTCAATTCCAGGCGGACATCGACCGCCTCAACCAACAAGCGGGGCAGGTCAGCAAGTCGATCGGGAAGGCTGCTGATGCAGCCGAGCGCGAATCCCTCAAGACGGAGGGGCGCCGGCTCCGTGAGGAAGTCGCCGCGTTCGAGACCAAGCAAGCCGAGATCGTCGCCGAGTCCGACGCGATCCTCCGCGCGATCCCCAACCTCACCCACCCCTCCGCACCGACCGGTGGGGAGGACGCAGCCGTGGAGTTTCGGCGCGGCAAGTCACCCATCCCCCGGTTCGACTTCAAGCCCCTCGACCACGTCGACCTCGGGGCCCGGCTGAAGCTGTTCGACCTCGATGCCGGTTCGAAGGTGGCCGGGCACGGTTTCTACTTCCTCACCAACGACGGTGTTCTCCTCGAATTGGCGCTGACGCGGTACTGCGTCGAGATCCTCCAGCGCCGCGGGTTCACCGTCATGACCACGCCCGATGTGGCGAGGGATTCGATTCTCGAGGGGACCGGATTCATGCCCCGCGGTCCGGAGACGCAGATCTATTCCATCACCGGGAGTGATCTGTCGCTCGTGGCCACCGCCGAGATCACGCTCGGCGGGGCGATGCACGAGCGGATCTTCGAGGCGGAGGAGCTTCCCTTGAGGCTGTGTGGGATCAGCCACTGCTTCCGCACCGAGGCCGGAGCCCATGGCCGGGCGACGCGCGGGCTCTACCGCGTGCATCAATTCACGAAGGTGGAGATGTTCGCTTTCACGCTTCCCGAGCAGAGCGAAGAGGTGCACGCCGAACTCCTCGAGCTCGAGTGCGAGCTCTTCGACGGGTTGGGGATTCCCTATCGTGTGATCGATACACCGAGCGGCGATCTCGGTGGGCCTGCGTATCGGAAGTACGACCTCGAGGCCTGGATGCCGGGGCGGGGCGAAAACGGGGAGTGGGGAGAGGTGACGAGCACCTCCAACTGCACCGATTACCAGGCCAGGCGGCTGGCGATCCGCTATCGGAAGCCAGGCGAGAAGGGAACCCACTTCGTCCACACCCTCAACGGCACGGCGATCGCGATGAGCCGGGCGATCATTGCCGTCGTCGAGAATTTCCAGCAGGCGGACGGCTCCGTGGCCGTGCCTGAGGCGCTCGTGCCCTGGATGGGGAAGCGAACCATGCTTCCCCCCGTGGCCGGCTGAGCTCCATCGCACAGGTACCTCCCCGAAGGTCAACGCTTGCCTTCGCGGGATAATGTGATATCATAAAGATGTCTCAGAGAAATCTAGGTCGCTGCTGCGCCCCCACCTTTCCTACGAGAAACCCATGAACTCGAACACGCCGACACAGTCGATGAGTCCTGCGGTGACGATCACCGAGGTCCCCCTTCAGCCGATGTCGGGGTGGGGCCGGCTGTGGATGGGGCTGTCGCTCGTGGCGTCCCCGGCGGTGATCATCCCTGCTTTGCTCCTCTCCGGAATGCCGTTCCTGATCCCTTTCCTCATCGTGCCGGCGGTCCTTGCCGGTATCTTGATTCTCGTGGGCCTGTTGGCAGTCGGCCCGAACGAGGCCCGTGTCTGCTCGCTCTTCGGCGAGTACGTGGGGACCGTTCGCCAGACCGGATTCTTCTGGGTCAACCCCTTCTACACCAAGCGTCCGATCACTCTGCGGATCCGCAATTTCGAGACCGGTTCCTCGCGTACGCCCGAGAAGAAGGATGCGGCGGGGAAAGTTGTGGAGGAGCAGGGCCGCACGCACGGACGTCCGTCGAAGGTGAACGACCTGCACGGCAACCCGGTCGAGATCTCCGCCGTCGTGGTGTGGCGTGTCGTCAACACCGCCGAAGCGACGTTCCATGTCCAGGACTACGAGGATTTCGTCGCCGTGCAGAGCGAGGCGGCGCTGCGGTCGCTCGCGATGCGCTATCCGTACGACAGCGAGGACCACGAAATGTCGCTTCGCGGCAACACCGAAGAGATCTGCAAGCAACTCAGGACCGACATCCAGGAGCGGCTCGATCAGGCCGGCGTCGAGGTGATCGAGGCCCGAATCAGCCACCTCGCCTACGCTCCCGAGATCGCGGCGGCGATGCTGCAGCGGCAGCAGGCCTCGGCGATCGTCGCCGCCCGCTCGAAGATCGTCGAAGGGGCCGTGGGAATGGTCCACATGGCGCTCGAGCACCTCGCCAAGGACAAGATCGTCGATCTCGACGACGAACGAAAGGCGGCGATGGTCTCGAATCTCTTGGTCGTCCTCTGCAGCGACCGCCACGCCCAGCCGGTGGTCAACACCGGCACGCTCTACAACTGATTCGTTCGTCGACCATTCCCGCCCACGGAGGGCGCATCGTTGGCTGCTCGTGACGCCTTTCTGCTGCGGCTCGATCCGAAAGTCCTCGCCGCCCTGCGCCGCTGGGCGGAAGACGACATGCGGAGCGTCAATGCCCAGGTGGAGTACGTGCTCCGCCGCGCCCTCCAAGAGCAAGGACGTTGGAAACCGGGCGATGAAGAGGCCGATCGCGGACTTCCGAAACGGGGGCGGCCGCGGAACGGGTGACGATCAGCTCACGATGAATCGGGTGATGCGGCCGGTGTAGCGGATCAGGATCACGGCATCGGTCGCCGCGTTGTAACCGGCGACGCCATCGTTGAGGACGAGATACGACTCGGTCGTGCTCCCGCCGAACGTGACCATCGCGCCGCGGTTGGCGAGAAGCGTGGTCGGCGTGAGGAGGAACTCGAGCGTCGCCGTGGAAAACGTGCCGGCATCTGCAATCTGGGCGATCCGGTTCCGCGGCAGTGGGGTCGGTGCATCGAGGATGTCGACGCCGACGGCGAAATCGGTGATCGTGTCCATCGAGCCGGCGAGCGAATCGCCGAGACTCGCCAGGAAGAACGTATCGACCCCGGTTCCACCGGTGAGCGTGTCGGCACCCAAACCGCCGGTGAGGATGTTGTTGAGACCGTTGCCGATGATTTCGTTGTCGAGGGCGTTTCCCGTGCCGTCGATCGTCGCGAGCCCAGTCAGGGTGAGATTCTCGACGGTATCGCCGAGGGTCCAGGACACCGCGCTCTGGATGGTGTCGATCCCCTCGCCGGCGAACTCGACGACCACATCGCCCGCGTCGTCGACGACATAGGTGTCGTTCCCGGTGCCCCCGGCCATGGAGTCGGCGTTGGCGTTGCCGTCGAGCGTGTCGTTGCCGGCACCGCCGTAGAGGACGTCTTGGAACGCGGTTCCGAAGAAGGCATCGTTGAGAGACGTGCCGACCATCTCCCTCCCGAGAGGAGCGGTATCGACGGACGTGATGATCTTCGTGCCGGTCGCATCGGTGTATTCCGCGACGGCATGAAGCACCGAACCTGCGGGGATCGCGTCGATTTCCCGAGGCATGTAGGAGAGGGATGTTGCCCCGGGGATTCGTACCCACGCATTGGCGTTGATGTCGAACCATTCCCACTGCACGTTCAAGATGCTGATCACGCCGACATCAGCCGGTATCGAGACCACGAGGGTGTTGGCCGGGTCGACGATACCGAGCGTGGCTGCCGTGGGGTTCGCGCTCGCCACCGAGGCGTATCCGGCGACGTTTGCCGTAAAAGCACTCGGCGTGTCGGTGCCGTTGATGGTGAAGACGGCGGTGGCCTCGGCCGTGGCTCCGCTGTTGTCGATGACCTGGATGGCGAACGCATCGAGGACCGTTTCGCCGGTGATCAATCCATCGGTGACGGCGAGAGCGTCGAGCAGGAGATAGCTGAGCACTCCGGTTGTCATGTCGAGCGTGGCGTCGCCAAAGTCGCCGCCGTGCGTGTAGGTCAGGCCGCCATCGGCCGTATTCCAGCCGAACAACTCGAGCCATGGGACATCGAACGTCACCGTCCCATCGACATCGCTCGAGGTCAGCGCTACCGTCGCAGTGTTCACGCCCGCCTGGAAGACTCCCGCTTCCACGAGTTGATTGGAAGCCGCTGCGGCAATCAGGAGAGGACCGTCGTTTTGACCTGTGACGTCGAAGGTGGCCGAAGCTTGAGCGGAGAGGCCGTTGGCTGCAATGACCTGGATGGCGAAGACTTCGGAGACCGCCTGACCTTCGGCGAGCGCGTCGGTAGCGGCGCGGGCGTCGTCGAGGAGGTACGTGATCGTGGCCGTGGCGATGTCGAGGG
>Ga0208719_1000299_pt1 | contig 15274 bp, 13 predicted proteins | sample LakMenEpi30Jul09_FD_150747 | JGI IMG/M metagenome (GOLD analysis project Ga0208719, IMG submission 150747) | Freshwater microbial communities from Lake Mendota, WI - 30JUL2009 deep hole epilimnion (SPAdes) | ecosystem: Environmental > Aquatic > Freshwater > Lake > Epilimnion/Euphotic zone ... | reverse complement strand
GCTGCGAGCCGATGCAGGCAGCGGTGTGCGGGGTGGATCGGCCAATTGTAGCCGGACCGGCAGGTGCTACCATCCACCGCCGTCCTTGCATCGCGACAGCCCCGCCGCGAGGTGCCTTCCGTGCCAGAGCTCCCCGAAGTCGAGACGATGCGCCGCGGCATCGCCGGGCTTGCCGGCGCCCGCATCGAGGCAGCCCGGTTTCCAGCGGGGCGCTGCCGTCCCCTGGCCATCTCCCCGCCACCGCCTGCACTCATCGACTTCCTCTCGGGAAGTCGGATCGCCGCCGTCGATCGATTCGGCAAGCGTGTTGCGATCGGCATCGATCGGGATGGGATGGCGCCCCACTGGCTGGTCATCGAACCGCGCATGACCGGCCTCCTTCTCGTGGCCGAGCCGCCGACCGAGAACCATGTGCGTATGGAACTCGATGTCTCGCCCGGGATCACGACGCGGCCGGGCCTACCGGGAAAGCTCCGCTTCTGGGACCAACGTGGCCTGGGGACGATCCGGCTCCTCGACGGAGCAGGGCTCGAGCGGGCCTGCGGCGGGGCAAAGCTCGGACCCGACGGACTGGTCGTCACGGGTGAGGACCTCGCCCGATACCTCGGCGGATCACGGCGCGGGGTGAAAGTCGCCCTCCTCGACCAACGCGCCGTGGCGGGGATCGGCAACATCTACGCCGCCGAGATCCTCCATCGGTCCGCCATCGATCCGCGGACCCCCTGCGACCGGCTCTCCGCGTCGGCATGGGAACGCGTGGCAGAAGCGGCCCGTGAGATCCTCGCAAGCGCCGTCGCCCACGAGGGCTCGAGCATCGGCGACGAGCTCTATCGCACCGCCGACAACCGCAAGGGGGGATTCCAAGCGTTCCACCGCGTCTACGGCCGTGCCGGCACGCCATGCCAGACCTGCGGCAACGCGATTCACAGAATCGTCCAGGCACAACGCTCCACCTTTTACTGCGCCGTCTGCCAGCCGCGGATCCGCGGCCGAAGGCGGCTCGGACGATCGAAGAAGCTCGGCAGATCTTCCGGGCGGGGCGGGGAGCCGATCCCCACGTTGGTGCGCCGCGGCGGCAGAGCGTAGGCTTTCGGAACGGGGTGCCGATGCCTTCATCACCCCGCACGACCAGCGAACTACGAGGAGCACGACCATGAGACGCCGTTCCATCAGCCGCCGGGGATTCCTCAAAGCCTCCAGCACCCTGGCCGCCGCCCCGTCGCTGTTTGGCACTGCCGGTCTGCTCGGTGGCCCGACGCTCCTCCGTGCCGCCGAGCCGACCGCGGCGAGCACCGCCGAGACGCTCGCTCAGGCCCTCCACGCCTCGCTCTCGCCCGTACAACGGGAGAAGGTCTGCTTCGCCTGGGACTATGTCCATCCGAAGTTCGGTCTCCTCCGCTCGCGCGTCGGCAACAACTGGAACGCCACCGAGCCCGAATTGAAGAGTGATTTCTTCACGAAGGACCAGAAGGAACTCGCCCGGGGGATCTTCGAACAACTCATCCATCCGGAGTGGCATGCCCGCTTCGACAAACAGATGGAGGACGACTGCGGCGGTTTCGGCCACGCTCACTCGATCGCGATGCTCGGTGAACCGGGCAGCGGGAAGTTCCAGTTCCTGCTCACCGGCCGTCACATGACGCTCCGCTGCGACGGGGATGCGGCCGAGCATGTCGCCTTCGCCGGCCCGATCTTCTATGGCCACGACACCGGGGCCTTCAACGAGCCGGCCGATCACGAAGGGAATGTCTTCTGGTCGCAGGCCGTAGCCGCCAACAAACTCGCCGCGATGCTCGACGGGAAGCAGCGTGAGGCGGCGCTCGTGGCGACGTCGCCGGCCGAGAATGCCGTCGGCTTCCGCGGCGACGCACGGATCGACGGGCTTGCGGTTTCGGAACTCTCGAGCGATCAGCGCGGCGAACTCGAACGCGTTCTCGGCGTCCTCCTCGAGCCCTTCCGCGACACGGACCGCGCCGAAGCCCGCACCTGCCTCGCAGCCCAGGGGGGCCTCGACCGCTGCCGTCTGGCGTTCTACCGCGATGCCGACATCGGCAACGACGGCGTCTGGGACAACTGGCGTCTCGAGGGACCGTCGTTCGTTTGGTACTACCGCGGCGCACCGCACGTGCACGTGTGGGTCAACATCGCCGACACCCCATCGATCGCCACCAATGCCTGACGGCCCGGAGGGGCCGACGCACCATGACTGACTGCTGCATCGTCGGTGGCGGGATCATCGGACTTTCCCTCGCCAGGGAACTCGCCGGCCGGGGGGCGACGGTGCGTGTCCTCGCCCGCGGCCGCGGCGCCGACACCACATCCTGGGCGGCGGCGGGGATCTTCCCGCCGGCCCCGCTCCACCCCGGCATCTCCCCCACCGACGCGCTCACCGCGTGGAGCGACAAACTCCACCGCCTCTGGTCGAATGACCTGCGGGCAGAGACCGGCATCGACAACGGCCTGCTCCCGAGTGGTGGCCTCCATCTGGCCCGGTCAGAGGCGGGTCTCGAGCGGCTCAGGGCCGACGCGGCGGGGTGGCGTGGGAAGGGGACGGCAGCGGACCTCCTCGATCCCCACGAGGTGATGGCCTGCGAGCCGGCCCTCGCCGCCGGTGACGATTCCGGATCGATCCTCGGCGGGATGGTGCTCCGCGACGAGATGCAATTTCGACCCTCGCGCCATCTCGATGCCCTCGAGGCATCGTGCCGCAACCGGGGTGTCGTCATCGAGGATGGGGAGGTCCGTCGGTTCGTCGTCCACGGCCGCAGGGTGGAGCGGGCGGTGACGGCCACCGGTGAGATTGCCGCCGACCGGTGGGTGCTCGCGGCCGGAAGTTGGACCGGCGGACTTGCCAAAACCTTCGGCCTCGCGCTCGACACCCGGCCGATCCGGGGCCAGATCGTTCTCCTCCGACTACCGCGGCCGGTGATCACCCGGATCGTCAACCGTGGCCTCGACTACCTCGTGCAGCGGCCCGACGGCAGGCTGCTGGTCGGATCGACGATCGAGGACGTCGGCTTCGATCCCACCACCACTCCCGACACCGTCGCGCGGCTCGAACACGTCGCCCGGTCGCTGCTCGGCCCCCTGCCGGGGAGCGTCGTCGAACGGTCGTGGGCGGGGCTGCGGCCGGGCTCGCCCGACGGCCGGCCGACGATCGGTCCGATCCCCGATCTCGACAATGCCTTCATCACTGCCGGCCACTTCCGCGCGGGACTCCATCAATCGACCGGCAGCGCCGTCCTCCTGGCCGATCTCATGACCGGCCACACCCCTCATCTCGATCCCGCACTCTTCGCCCCCGGCCGGGCCTCTCCGCCGGCCGGCCCGCCGCCGGTCGGATCGACCGCAGACTACCTCGCGAGGACCGCGGCCGCGATCGAATGACGGTCCGGCGGGGCGTCGATCGGCTCACAGGGCGTGCGGGTCGAGCCGGCTGTGGATCGTCTCGAGGTCGTCGGCGGTGAGTTGCCGCCCGGCGGCCATCACCGCCGCCAACTCCAGGAGCCGAACGAGCGACGCGGCGATCCCCCCCGTGATCTCGTGGCATGTCTGCACGACGTCGTCCCCCGCGCAGCCCAGCCGCGTCTCGACGATCCGCCGCGTGTCTTGAATCCCGAACGGGGGCACGATGGCGCGGAGACGGACCCGCGAGGCGAGGCGACTGTCGCGGCCGACGAGCGTGAGGAGTCGGCCTCGGCCCCCGAGCACGAGGCAGCGGCCAGGGCTGCCATCCCCTCCGGCTGCGGAGAGCGCGGCGATTGCCGAGCATTCATCAGCCGTGGCGAGGTGGGAATCGTCGACGAGGAGCACGGTCGTGCCGAGAACGTGGCGGGGGTGCTCGGCGAGCAGCGTGGCGGGGGACCAGATCGGAACGGTCGTCGAGCCCGCCGTCGCGCCGCGGTCAGCAGCCTGTCGGTCGGACAACTCGGCAGCGATCGCTGCCAGGACGGTGCTCGTCCCCGCCCCGGCGGGACCGCAGAGGAGGACGATCCCCTGCGGTTGTTCGAGGCCGAAGCGAATCCTGCCGAGCGCGGCCTCCTGCGCGGGAGAGAGGATCACAGGCCTGCCGGACGATGCGACCATGGCTGCCTCAGGCGGCGACATGCTGCCGATCGAACGTCAACGCCTCGCCGAGCACTGTCAGTCCGAGCGCCTCGAGGGCGGTTGACCAGGGAGGGCAAGGGGGGGCGTCGGCACGGCGGACGATCACCACGCCATCGCATCCGAGCGCCGCCTGCTCCACGGCCCGACGTCGCACCGGACCGGTGGTGAACCATGCTCCGGCGTCGACGAGAACGACATCCGCCGCACGGGCGGCCGCCGCCTCCGCGATCGGCAGCAGGAGCGGTGCCTGCCGGGTCGAGACCACGGAGAGCCCGCGCCCCCGAAGCACCGCAGCCACCCCGGCAACGACGGTCGATCGCCCCTCGCCCCGCGCGCCTCCGGTGAAGGCCACGACTCTCCGGCCAATCACGGCGGCCGCCTCGATCGCGTCGGCGAGGGCATCCCATTCCGTCGGCGCCGCATCGAGCAGACGGCCGACGATCGGGTCTTCGGAGTGCGCGACAACGACGGCAGTCGTGCCGGCAGGCGACGGGCCGACCGGGCGCGATGGCGATGCCGGAACGGCAGCGTCCACGGGTCTTGCCCGCGGCGCGGACGTCGCTGCCACGGTCGTCTTCCGGGCGACGAACGCGCGGTCGAGCCAGTCGAGTGTCATCGGTTCACCCCTGTTGGAGACTCCGCTTCCAGGGCGAGATCCTCGGCATGCGAACGACTCGCGACATCCTCCGCGGCCCGCTTCCGCTCCTCGCGCCACACCGCCGCCCAGCACCCCGCGGCGAGGGCCGCAAGCACGAGCGTCGATCGAATCGGGAACGTCATCCGACCCGGCCGCGGAGGCTTTTGAATCGGGGTGCCGCTCACCACGTCCGGCGTCATCCTCCGCGCTGGGGCCACCTCGACGACCGCAGCACCGGGCGTGTCGGCGCACGTCTCCACGGCCGCCGCTTCCCCGGGGGAATCCAGGTGTGGGAACCGGGCGATCACCACCATCCGAATCCATCCCCTCTGCCAGGCCGTTGCCGAGGTGCCCCACCGCCCGCGGGAGTCTCCGAAACCTCCATCAACGGGCCGGCCACTCCCGGCATCGACCCGCGGGGCCATCACCGCCCGCCTCCGGCTCATCGTCCCCCGCGCCGCCGCCGCTTGAAACAGGTGGTGCGCGGACAGGCATGCCCCCTCGGTCACCCCATGCCCCCGGCGCGGAAGAGAGGAGGGAGGCGAATGCGGCCGCTCCCGGCTTCGCAGTATGCCGGCCCCACGCAGTCGCCTATCATGACCTGTTCGGAAAAGTCTCCCTTCCCGTCCAACAGCCCCGGCAACGTCGATTGCCCCTTCCACCATGCCAACGCTTCCCCGTGATGTCCGCCAGAAGGCTTTTCGTGATCTGCTCGCCACCCGCATCGCCATCCTCGACGGGGCCATGGGGACGATGGTCCATGCCCTCGGGCTCGACGAGCAGGGGTTCCGTGGCGAGGCCTTCCGCGACCACCCCAAGGACCTGAAGAACTGCATCGACATCCTGGCGCTCACGCAGGGGGATGCGATCCGGGGGATCCACGCGGCCTATCTCGAGGCCGGTGCCGACATCGTCGAGACGAACACGTTCGGGGCCACGGCCCTGGCACTGGCCGACTTCGGCCTCGATGCGAGGGTCCGCGAGCTCAACCTCGCCGCCGCGAAGCTCGCCCGCGAGGCAGCCGACGCCGCGACGGCCAAGACTCCCGATCGTCCCCGGTTCGTGGCCGGCTCGATCGGACCGACGAACAAGCAACTCTCGATCGCCGGCAATGTCAACGATCCCGGCCACCGCGACGTCACCTACGACCAGATGGTGGCGAATTACCGTGAACAGGTCGAAGCGCTCCTCGAGGGGGATGTCGACGTGATCCTCGCCGAGACGGCGTTCGACACGCTCGTCCTCAAGGCTTGCCTGTTCGCCATCGAGGAGACGTTCCGTTCGACCGGCGTCCGCGTGCCGGTGATGGCCTCGTTCACGGTCTTCGAGGGGGGAAGAACGCTCTCCGCGCAGACCGTCGAGGCTTGCTGGATGAGCCTCTCCCACGCCGAGCTCGTCAGTGTCGGCATCAACTGTGCCCTCGGTGCCGAGAAGCTCCGCACGCACCTCGCCGATCTCTGCCGCATCGCACCGATCCCGGTCAGCTGCTATCCCAACGCCGGCCTCCCCAACGCCCTCGGAGGCTTCGACGAGACCCCCGCCTCGATGGCCCGGGTGCTCGGCGAGTTCGCCCGCGAGGGGTGGCTGAACGTCATCGGCGGCTGCTGTGGCACCACTCCGGCCCACATCAAGGCGATCGCCGAGGCGGTCGCGCCCCATCCGCCGCGAACCGCGCCCGTCGCCTCCGATCGCTCCCGGTATTCCGGACTCGAAATGCTCGAGATCCGCCCCGAGAGCAGTTTCACGATCATCGGCGAGCGCACCAACGTCACCGGCTCGAAGGCCTTCGCCCGTCTGATCCGCGAGGAGCGCTACGAGGAGGCCCTCGGCGTTGCCCGGCAGCAGGTGGAGAACGGCGCGAACATCATCGACGTCAACGTCGACGAGGGGATGCTCGACGGTCCGACGGTGATGACGAAGTTTCTCACGCTCCTCTCGAGCGAGCCGGAGGTGGCCCGCGTTCCGGTGATGGTCGACAGTTCCGACTGGAAAGTCCTCGAGGCGGGGCTCAAGTGCCTGCAGGGGAAGGGAATCGTCAACTCGATCAGCCTCAAGGAGGGGGAAGAGGACTTCCTCCGCAAGGCCCGCACCGTCCGCCGGTACGGCGCTGCCGTCGTCGTCATGGCATTCGACGAGGAGGGGCAGGCCACCGACACCGATCGCAAGGTTTCGATCTGCAAGCGGGCCTACCGGCTCCTCACCGAGCAGGCCGGGTTCGCCCCCCAGGACATCATCTTCGACCCCAACATCCTCACCGTCGCCACCGGCATCGAGGAGCACAACCGCTACGCGATCAACTTCATCGAGGCCACCCGGCAGATCAAGGAAGCGATGCCCCTGGTGAAGGTGTCGGGGGGAGTGAGCAACATCTCCTTCTCCTTCCGTGGCAACGATGCGGTCCGCGAGGCGATGCACGCCGCCTTCCTCTACCACGCCATCCGCGCCGGGATGGAGATGGGGATCGTGAATGCCGGTCAACTCGCGGTCTACCAGGAGATCGAGCCGCAACTTCTCGAGCGGATCGAGGACGTCCTCTTCGATCGCCGTCCGGATGCCACCGACCGGCTCATCGAGTTCGCCGAGCGGGTCAAACACCGCGACTCGGGCGACGCCGCCAAGGCCGACACCTGGCGCGATCTCGACGTCGAGGCGCGTCTGCAGCACGCGTTGGTGAAGGGGATCGCCGATCATGTCGAGGCCGACGTGGAGGAGGCGCGGGGGAAGTACGCCGCGAGCCTCGAGATCATCGAAGGTCCGCTGATGAACGGCATGCAGGTCGTGGGAGACCTGTTCGGGCAGGGAAAGATGTTCCTTCCACAGGTCGTGAAGAGCGCCCGGGTGATGAAGCGGGCCGTCGAGTATCTCAAGCCGTTCATGGAAGCCGAGAAACAGGGGCAGGAGCAGACCTCCCGCGGTCGGGTGCTGATGGCGACGGTCCGTGGCGACGTGCACGACATCGGCAAGAACATCGTCGGGGTGGTGCTCGGCTGCAACGGCTACGAGGTGATCGATCTCGGCGTGATGATCCCGGCGGCGAAGATCCTGGAGACGGCCCGGACCGAGGGGGTCGACGCCGTCGGCCTCTCCGGCCTGATCACGCCGAGCCTCGAGGAGATGGTCCATGTCGCCGAGGAGTTCGAGCGCGAGGGGCTCACGATGCCGATCCTCATCGGCGGGGCGACGACGTCCGCCAGGCACACGGCGGTGAAGATCGCGCCGAAATACTCAGGCGACGTGATTCACGTCCTCGACGCCTCACGGGCGGCCGGTGTCGTCGAGAAACTGATCAATCCGGCGAGCCGGGAGACCTTCTCCCGTGACAACAAGACGGCGCAGGCGCGGGACGTCGAGAACTTCAAGCGACGCCAGCAGACGACGCTCGTGGGCCTCGCCGACGCCCGGGCGAAGCGTTGGACGACCGACTGGGCGACGACCACGATCGACGTGCCTTCGTTCCTCGGGATCAGCCGCCTCGACACGATTCCGCTCGGCGATCTCGTCCCCTACATCGATTGGTCCCCCTTCTTCCAGGCGTGGGAACTCAAGGGGAAGTTTCCGGCGATCCTCGACGACGTGGTGGTCGGCACCGAAGCCCGCAAACTCCACGACGACGCCCTTCATCTCCTCGACCGGATCGTCGCGGAGGGGAGCCTGCAGGCCCGCGGCGTCTACGGGTTCTTCGCCGCCAACTCCCTCGGCGACGACATCCTCCTCTACACCGATGAATCACGGGCGAAGGAGTTCGGCAGGGTCCACACCCTACGCCAGCAGTGGGTGCGGAAGGGGCAGGATCGCTTCCACGCACTCTCCGATTTCATCGCTCCCGTCGGAAGCGGCAGGCAGGACTACCTCGGTGCCTTCGCGGTCACCGCCGGGCACGGGTGCGAGGCCCTGTGCGCCACCTTCGACGCCGCCCACGACGACTATTCCTCGATCCTCGTCAAAGCGATCGCCGACCGCTTCGCCGAAGCTGCGGCCGAGTGGCTCCACGCCAAGGTCCGCCGCGAGTGGGGCTACGGACGGGCCGAGTCGCTCTCCACCGAAGACCTCATCGAGGAAAAGTACCGCGGGATCCGACCGGCTCCCGGCTACCCTGCCTGCCCGGATCACACCGAGAAGCGGGCCCTGTTCGACTGGCTCGGGGCAGGGGAGGCGGCGGGGATGGAACTCACGGAGAGCTGCGCGATGACCCCTGCGGCGAGCGTCAGCGGCCTCTATTTCGCCCATCCCGACGCCCGCTACTTCGCCGTCGACCGGATCTCGAAGGAGCAGGTCGAGGACTACGCCGGCCGCAAGGGGATGACCGTCGCCGAGATCGAGCGCTGGCTGGCGCCGAACCTCGGCTACGACGCCGGCTGACCACGCTCCTCCGACCGCGGCGCGCCGTCGGCCGTGCGGCATGGCACGGTTCTGACGGCTGTGCCGGGCTCGCGGCACGCTCTGCCGGGAGCGGCTCATTCCCCTGGCAAGAGCCTGCCGAACAGAGGGATGGAGGTCGATCCATGCCCCGCCGCCCCGCAGGCCCTTCCAAGCCGCTCCCACCGGGGCGCACTCCCCCCCCGGCAGCCCTGCCGTCTCCGGCCCCGCTGCCGGTGATCGTGAAGCGTCAGCGCGGGCGACGGGTGATCCTCGATGTCAGCCCTGCCGTGGAGACCGGCCCGGCATCGAACGCCCTGTTCGTAGAGCGGTTCCTCACCTACGTCCGCCACGAGCGGGCCCTCGCCGACAACACCCTCCAGGCCTACGCCCGCGACCTCCGCGACTTCACGTCCTGGCTGGGGGGCAAGAACGCCGCAGCGATCTCGATCCGCGATCTCGGCGACTACCTCGGTCATCTTTCCAGGAAGGGACTGGCCCGCGCGAGCGTCGCTCGCCAGGCAGCGACCCTCCGGGTGTTCTTCGCCTTCCTCCAACTCGAGGGGACGGTGCGGGAGAGCCCGGCCGAACTTCTCGCCGCCTCGCGTCGCGACGACACGATTCCCGGCGCGCTCTCCCCTGAGCAGGTCGATCGCCTCCTTTCGAGCCCCGACGGCAAGAGCCCGACTGGACAGCGCGACAAAGCGCTCCTCGAACTCCTCTACGCCACCGGCTGCCGGGCCTCGGAAGTGTCCAATCTGAAGATCACCGACATCCACCTCGCCGAGTGCTTCTGCACCTGCCACGGCAAAGGGAACAAGGAACGGGTGGTACCGCTCGGAGCCCGCGCCGTGAAAGCCGTGCGCGGCTGGATCGATGGCCATCGGGCCACCTACGCCGCCGGGGCCGACTCCGTTCCCCCGTGGGCGATGCTCTCGTCGCGGGGCAACCGGCTGTCGCGGATGCGGATCTGGGAGATCGTCACCGACCATGCCCGGAAAGCCGGAATCCCTCCCGACATCGGGCCCCACACGCTCCGCCACAGCTTCGCCACCCACCTCGTCGCCGGAGGCGTCGATCTCCGCCATGTGCAGGAGATGCTCGGCCACGCGAGCATCGCCACCACGCAGCGTTACACGCACGTCGACGCCGGACGACTCAAGGGGATCCATGGCCGCTTCCACCCACGCGGGTGAACTCGTCCCCGTGGGACGCCGTCGTCGCCCACCTCAGCCCGGCCGCCGGCGGCGTCAGCCCTTCTTCGGCGGCGTGAACTTGATCTTCCGGATCAGTTCCACGACCTGACCGTTCTCCACCTTCCCCGACACCGCCGTGATCGCCTTGACGACGTTCGAGTACTTGAGCGCGTAGTCGGCGTCGAACTCGACTTCCGTCTTCTCGGCGAGCGAGTTGGGGCCGCTGTCAGCCCCCACGAGTCCGATGATCCGCTTCCGCAGTTCGTCGAAGTCGGCAACCGCGGTACCGTTCATCGCGATGCCGGCCAGACTCCCATCGGGAGCGGCGGAAAGTTTTACGCGGACCGGTGGCACCTGCTGGTCGTCCGGAGCGGCGGCAGCCGCCGCCGCGATCGGCATGCGGATGTCGAAGTCTCCCTCGGGTGAGACCACCTTGAGCGTACACATGAAGAACGACATCAATTGGAACACGACGTCGATCATCGGCGTCATGTTGATCTCCACCTTGTCGGTCAGCCCCGACGCTCGTCTGTTGCGCGCCATCGATTCACCGCCTGTCGTCGTATTGCGCCCGGAGGGCGAAGCGTTCGAACCCCTTCTCCTGGCAGATGCGAATGATGTCCTGCACCTCGCCCGTCTTCGCCCGTCCGTCGGCCCGCACGATGATCGTCGCGGTGTTCGGCTCGCGACCGGCGTCGATCATCACCGTCTTCTCGCGCTCCAGATACCCGCCGATGTCGCGCACGGCCACGAGTTCTCCGGCATAGATCACCGAACCGGCGTTCGTGAGTTGGAGCGTGATCGGCTTCTCGATGACTCCCTCCGCCGGCTTGGCGAGTTGGCTCGAGGGGAGTTGGATACGGTCATCCTGCTCGGCCTCCGAGAAGTTCATCACGAACATGAAGAACGTGATCAACTGAAACGTCATGTCGATCATCGGTGTCATGTCGATCTCGGTGCTCGACGGACCGCCGCTACGCCTGGCCATGGTTCACCTCACTCCTGCGGAAGGGACGGTACGCGTCACTTCTTGTTTCCCATGGTCTGGAACCGGGACATCAGCCGCTCGGATTCCTCGGCAACCTCTCCGTTGAGCTTCTGCAGCCAATTCTTGAACATCGCGAAACAGGCGATGGCGGGAATCGCCAGCCACAGCCCGATGAGCGTCGTGATCAGCGCCTGTGAGATACCGATGGCGAGTTCCGAGGGCTTGGGGGCCGTCGCCGACTTCGCGATCACCATGAACGCCGACACCATCCCGTCGACCGTGCCGAGCAGACCGAACATTGGCGCGAGGGCACCGATGAGCGAGACGTAGCTGATCTTGTGCTCGAGTTTCATCGCCTCGTCGTCCTGTGCCTCCTGCATCGCCTCGACCGCGGCCGGATATCCGGACTGCAGTTTCCCCATGCCGGCCGCGAGGACATGGCCGAGGGACGAGTCGTCAGCCTTCGCCAGGTCGTAGGCCTGCTGAAACTCCTTGGCATCGAGGAGCGCCTCGAAGCCGCTGCGGAGGGGCGGCGGCATCAGGGCCGAGCGGCGGATCTGCAGGAAGCACATCACGAGGAGCGCGACGAGCGCGAACGAAAGGAGAAGGAAGACGATCACGTACCTCAAGCCGAGCGCCTTGTAGTAGAAGACGAGCATGCTCTCCCCTTCGGCGGGCGCGCCCTCCTCGTCGACCATGTCGTCCTGGGCGACGGCGACCGAGGGCACGACGACCGGCCCGACGACAGCGGCCGCCGGAAGCAAGAACGCCACCGCCACCGCGGCGCAGGAGAGTGTCCGAGCGAGCGCTCGAGCGATGCCGCTCTGGATCGAGACCGCCCGGGCCGGTGCCGAAGCGTCATCTCCCCCGTGTTCCCCAACCGTCGTGATCGCAACCGACTGCATGAATCGTCTCCTCGGAAGACCTCGAACCGACCGATTCCCAATCCCGCTCAACCGTTTTCACCCCAGGCCGTCGCGCCGTGGCGGACCAGATCCGTCGTGACGGGTCCCGCGATCGTACGCGACCCCGGTTCACGGCCTCAAGCCGGACTGCCGTTCCCTGCGGAGTTCACGGCTTTCCGGCCGTGAGTTTCTTCGACCATTGCGATCCCGGATAGCTCGATTCGAGCGTCGCACGAGCCTCCCTGGATCGCTCCGGACTCGCCCCCTTGTCCCAGAGTTCGACGAGGTTGTAGAGGGCCTCGGCATGGTTCTCCGGAACCTTGTTGTAGACCAGATCGACGGTCAGGAATGCGATCAGCGCATCCTGTTCCTTTCCCGCCGCAGCCCGGTAGGCCTCACCGAGGGCGTTGTAGGCCCGACCGAGCACCGCCCCGTCCTCCGGGTCAGCCTGCTGGATGACCGATTGAACGAGCCCGACCGCCTCGTCGGGCTTGCCGAGTTGGGCGAGGCAGCGGGCCCGGCCCAGTTCCGCGGCACGCTTCTGGGCCGCGCTCGCTTCGTCACTCGTGTCGATCTGCACCGCCGCGTCGAACTCCCGCAGCGCCTCGGCGTATTTCCCCTGTTCGAGAAGCATCGCCGCCCGGGCAGAGGCCGCCCGCACCTTGAACGCCGGCGGTCCTTTCGCGAGTTGCCCGTAGGCGGCCAGGGCGTTGTCGACGCGGCCGGCCCGGGCGAGGAGATCTCCGAGGAGCTCCTGCATGTCGTAGGCGTGATGGCTTTCCGGATGCTTGGCCACGAAATCGGCCACGAGCTTTCCGGACTCACGGGGATCCCCCCCGGCGGCGAGCGCCACACGGGCCGTGGCGGCCGCCCGGACGTAATCGACCTCGTCGAGGAGGAGTTGCTCGGCACCATCGAGATCGGTCGCCACGATCTTTGCCAACTCCTCGAGCGCGTCGGCCGCACGGCCGCGCAGCAACATCGATCGGGCCGACTTGAGCTCGGCCGGCTCACCTCCGAACTGCACCTCCCGGATCTGGTCGATCGGGATCTTCTTGATCTCCCCAGCGCGATCCTCGAGCTGAATCTCGTTGGCAGCCGTCGACGCGACGCGTCCGGAAAGGGTGCCGGCCGTCGTCACCACCCGGTCGGCGGTCTGTGCCGAAGCCTCGCCCGAGAGAAGGAACGAGGCGACGAAGACGAACGGCAGGAGACAGAGCGAGGGGATCACTCCGCGGCGGATGGGCTTCGGCATGGCTGGGGCGTTCCTGGGCAAACGGACAGGGGTCATGAGGCGGCGACGGGAGTCTCGTCGAGTTCGGCGAGCCCCCGGGGGCTCGCTTCTCCACGTTCCTTCTGGATCTGTTTGAGGAGGGCATCGAACTGTGCCCGGAAGGCATCGCCGCCGAGATCGGGATAGAGTCGGTAGGTGATGGCGACGTCGTTGGAGGCCATCTGGAGGAGCTTGGCCCGATCCTGACCGGGCTTCGAAAGGAGCAGGAGCCGACAGCGGACGACGTTCAGTCGCGCCGTGAAGAACTTCGCCCGTGCATCAACGGCCTTCGGATCGGCCGCTTGCCTGGCGAGTCGGTTGGCGATCCCTCCCCATCCCCAGGCCACGCCCCCCTGGCTCTTTCTTCCGGCGATCGCCTCGCGGAGGAAGCGGGCCGCCGCTGCCCCGTCAGTTGCCTTCTCGCCTGCTGCCTGGAGGATTTCGGCGGCTTGGATCTGCGTGTCGAGGGAGTTTTGCCGCTTCGGATCGGAAAGGATCCAGTCGACATGACCGAGGGCCTCGTCCCAGCGACCGAGCTCGCGATACACACTCGCCAGCTTGAGGCGGATCGAAGGGATGAAACGGGCGATGTCGTCGCCATCGGCCGCCGCCGTCGCGCCGCCTGAACGCGCGAGGAGCCCTTCGTAGACCTCCGCGGCCCGCGCCAGATACGCCGAAGCCTTTGCCCGCGGCACGATCTGCCCCGATCCACTCCCAGATCCCAGCGAGAGATAGGTCGTCGCCACCCACATCTGCGAAGCCACCTTCGCGTCGCGCTTGGCGACCCCTTCGAGAAACTTCTCGAAACCGGCGAGGATCCCCGCCGCCTTTCCGGTTGAATCCGCCGCCTCGGCGCCGGACGCCGTTGCCAGAGCCTCGAGTTGCCCCTGGAGATCGCGGCCCATGACGAGGTACATGTTCGTGAGCCTGGCCGTCGCCTCCGGGCCGGTGCCGGCCACCGCCTCGAGTTTGTCGAAGGCCTGCTGTGCCTTGTCGAGTTGCTGCGATTGGATGAACAACCGCAGCGCGACGGTGGCGGCATTCTCCGCCAGTGCCCCCGACGCAAAAGCCGCATTCCCGGAGTTGACGACGGTCCAACCTCCCCAGCCGGGATGCTCGAGGAGCTTCGTCGCCAACGCCTGATCGCCGTCCTCGATGGCCATCTGGCACCTCGCCAGCCCCCCCGCCACGACCACGGGGCTGACCGGTGCGCCGTCCGGTACCGCGGCCAGTCCGGCGTCGAGCCCCTCGACCGCCCGGCTCCGCCACGCCGCGAGCGTCTCCGGTGCGGGGCGGACGTCCTCGGAAAGACGCCGTCTCTCGATGATCTCCCGCCACAGGGCGCTCCCTGCGCGGAGGAGCACTTCCGAACCTTTTCCGGCGTCCCGCGGGAGGTCGGCGATGATCTTCTCGAGCCGGTCGCCATCGTGGGCCTCTGCAGCGGTGGCCACCACGACCTGTGCCGCGTCCAGGCTCTCCGGCTCCTTCGGCCAGGTGCGCATGACGAGCGCCGCGACGTCGCTGCACCGGGCCTTGGCGGCGGCTCGCCAAGCGGCGGGCCCGTCTCGGCCGAGTTGCTGCCAACTTGCCATCGCGATCTTCGCAGCCTGCCTCGCCCCCTTGGCATTCGGATAGCGCTCCGCAAGGAGCGTCCCGACGGTGGCAGCGTCGTGGAGACGACGGGCGTCATAGAAGAGGTAGGTGAGCAGCGACCGGGCCCGGTTGAGATCATCGGCCGAAACCCCTTCCCCGCGGACCAACGCCCTGCGCAGCGCTTCGATGGCCCGAGTCCGCTCCACGGCCGCCGCCTCG
>Ga0208719_1000298_pt1 | contig 15290 bp, 10 predicted proteins | sample LakMenEpi30Jul09_FD_150747 | JGI IMG/M metagenome (GOLD analysis project Ga0208719, IMG submission 150747) | Freshwater microbial communities from Lake Mendota, WI - 30JUL2009 deep hole epilimnion (SPAdes) | ecosystem: Environmental > Aquatic > Freshwater > Lake > Epilimnion/Euphotic zone ... | reverse complement strand
TGGTAAATCGAGGAGTTGATCAAAATTTATCCACATAACCCACCTCCTGTTCTGTGTTACTATTATACCATGCTCACACAGAACCTAGAAGAGCCAATACAAGATTACGTCATTACTTAGCCCGTCTTCATCGTAAGACTCTCTGCTATTCAAAATGTGTCAAAATGTTAGAAAATTCCCTACCGCTTCTAATTCATTACCTTAAGTTTAAGGATGTTCCAGTTCCCCACACTTTTGCTTGATTCATCGTAAGGATTCAGGTGTCTCAAATGCAGTCACAGAGCGGCTTCTAAAATCTCAGAACTCGCTAAACTAACAGTTTTATTCTCAATAAGCACGAAAATTAAGGCTTTCAGCGTTTCTTAATGAGAATGAGCATTTGTCCATAATTCCCCTAAATGCTTACACAGCAAGGGGTTGACTGCTTTTTGTATGACCTGAATCCTTACGAGAATTTGAAGTTCTGCTTCCATACAGTTGATTTTCAAGGTGGACTACAATCTTTAGTCAAGTTAGGAGTTAACGTTTGCCTAGAAATTGGTCCCAAACCGACCTTAGTAAGCATGGGTAAACAGTGTGGTTTCAAAGATGTCATCTGGTTAGATTCGGTTAAGTTAGGTGAAGAAAATTGGCAAACTTTAATCAACACTTTAGCTATCTTATACACTGAAGGTTGTCGAGTGAATTGGGCGAATCTGTATTGTGATGCTACTTATCAAAAGTTGCATCTGCCGACTTATGCTTTTAACCGTAAACATTACCCAATCCTAACTGTAAATCATCATGCTAATAAAGAAAAAGACGAATCTTCAATCTTACCTGTTGTTCAACCGGAAGAAGCTAAGATTTTAAATTCTCCTTCGAGTCAATTGTTGGAAGTTCTTACTCAACAGGCTGAAGCGTTAATTGTACAAAGCAAAATCTTACTAAGTCGTTAGACTGACCTTAATTTATCGACTTCTTGCCAGATTCCGACATTTAGTAATCCTAAAAACAATGGATATTTGTTGTCTCAACTATTGAGATCAAGTTTCTGGTTGATAGGTCTAATACGGCGGTTTCTCTATCCATCTGGCACAGACAACTCCTTATTAGATCAGCCTTTCCACTTAGAAGATGTACCAGACTGAGCCTGAATCCGCCGTAATCCCTATCCGAAAGTAATCTTGACTTTTGATTTTTAAGAGGTTTCACGATATGTCGTTTAATTCTCCTTCTTTGTCTTCTTCTGATTCACTTTCCGGTCTGCCACCGAAGATTTTAGAATTGTTGAGCAAGCAAGCTGAAGCCATAGCCCTTCAAAGCAAAGTTTTACTCAAACAACATCAACAATTAACCTGTGCAAATGACCCATCCTTTCCTTTATCATCGCCAAGACAAGGCTTACAGACTTCTCCAATTTATCAAGATAATTCTCCATCGGGATTGTCTGCTACTGCTCAATTTCAAAGTCCTGAAGAAATTCGGTTAATTTTATGGCAAATTATTGCTAAAGTTAGCGGGTTTCCTCAAGAAGAAATTCAGTTACATCATCATCTTGTTGAGAATCTAGGACTTGATTCTTGGATGTTAGCGCAACTTTTACACCATCTCAAAAACACCTTTTGTCTTGCGTCTAATATGCCTATTCAACCCACTATGAAGGTAGAACAAGTTTTAGAACAACTGCTGTCACTTAATAATATTAATCCAACAGTTTCTCTCCCTACTCCTACGCCTATTCCTTTATCTTCTCTAAAAAGTTCTGTTTCTCCTCAAGAGCGTCATCAAACTATTGAAACTTCTCCTGCTTATTTAGCTTTACAAGAAAGAGAACATTTAATTAGTTCATATACTCAATTAAACCCTTATTTTCGCACTCATGAAGGCGTAAATAGTAATAGGGTTATTATTGAGGGTCGAGAACTGATTAATTATTCGAGTTATAATTATGTGGGAATGTCTGGTGATCCTCAAGTGAATGAAGCAGCTAAACAAGCCATTGAACATTATGGAACTTCCGTTTGTGCCAGTCGAATTATTGGTGGTCAAATTCCTTTACATCAAGAATTAGAAAGTAAAATTGCTGAATTTATTGGGGTAGAAGATTCAGTGGTTTATGTGTCAGGCCACGGAACTAATGTTTCTACTATTGGCCATCTATTTGGAGAAGGCGATTTAATTCTTCATGATGCTTTAAGTCATAATAGTGTCATTGTTGGCTGTATTTTATCGGGCGCACAAAGACAGGCTTTTCCTCATAATGATTGGCAAGCTTTGGAAAATACCCTCAAAACTTTACGCCCTTACTATAACAAAGTGTTAATCGTGATTGAAGGGGTTTATAGTATGGATGGAGACATTCCAGATTTAGCGAAATTTGTTGAGGTTTCTAAGGCCAATAATGCTTATTTAATGGTGGATGAAGCCCATTCTTTAGGGGTGTTAGGCAAACGAGGCAAAGGAATTACTGAATATTGTAATGTTGATCCCAATGAAGTAGATTTTTTGATGGGAACATTAAGTAAAACCCTAGCCAGTTGTGGCGGTTATATTGCCGGCCGTCAAAACCTTATAGATTTTCTCCGAAAAACATCCCCTGGGTTTATTTTTAGTGTAGGAATTCCAGCCGCTAATGCTGCTGCTTCTTTAGAGGCGATTAAGCTTCTTGAAGTTGAACCTGAAAGGGTCAAAAAACTACAAGATAATTCAAACTTGTTTCTCACTTTAGCCAAAGAAAAGGGATTAAATACTGGAAACAGTGCTAACTCTGCTGTAGTGCCAATTATTGTAGGAGAATCTTCGGTATGTTTAAAACTGTCAGAAGCCCTCTTTAAAAGAGGAATTAATGTGGACGCTATTTTGTATCCCGCCGTCGAAAAAAATGGGGCGAGAATGCGCTTTTTTATTACTAGCGAACATAGCCAAGAACAAATTTCTTATACTGTGAATACTTTAGCAGAAGAAATTCACAATTAGCTCTAAAATGAAGGTACAAATTCTACTACTTTGTTTCTTAACATTAAGGAGAAATTTAGATGATTCCCCAACAGTGGTATCCTATTTGTAAGTCGGAAGAAATTCAAGGCAAAAAACCGCACGCCTTACACCGTTTTACAAAAATTGGGTCGGTTCTAGAACCTTATGAAGTTACCCTCAAAAATGACTGTATTAGAACCGAGGGAAAATTAAGAAAATCCTCTAATCAAGAGTCTAATTTTAGCTTCAAGTTAAAGATGAGATTCCCTAATCTCACTTGGATTCAGTTGTTACCCAAAATTTATTTTATTGTGGTAGCAACTCCTATAGATAAACAAAATAGTTGGGTAATAATTCGTTATTATCAAGACTATATTTGCGATCCTTTTTTGGGTTATTTATTTGCTTTATTGCTAGTTACATTTGAAGTGCAAATAGCTCAAAAACAACAAGACATACCCATTCTAAAATCCATTACACCGCAACAACCCGATCCTCATACCTATCATTGGGTTGCCGCCGATCAAGCGATAGTCTATTACTATCAATTAAAGGCAAAATTATCGAATAAAAGCAAAATTATCGAAGGAGATGACAAATAATGTCTAGCAGTCTTCCCTTTTCCACTTTAGTTGAACTACTCCGTTGTCGGGCCTCTCAACAGCCGCATCAAATGGCTTATACTTTTCTCCCCGATAATCATCAAGCTCCTGATACTCTTACCTATGATAAGTTAGATCAAGAAAGTCAAGCGATCGCTTCTAAGTTGCAAATGTGGCAAGCAACAGGCGAAAGGGCTTTATTAATCTATCCTCCCGGTTTAGATTTTCTTTCTGCTTTTTGGGGGTGTTTGTATGCAGGCGTTATTGCCATCCCAGCCCCTCCACCTGATCCCCTTCGGCTAAAACGAACCCTACCTCGACTCAAAGCAATTATTCAAGATTCTCAAGCGACTATAATCTTAACAACCAGTCATATTTACTCTCATTTAAAGTCACAACTGACTGAGTTATCAGACTTACAATGGTTAGCCAGTGATCAAATTGCTAAAGCTAAGTCAACTGATTGGCAAATGCCTTCTTTCAAAGGAGATGATCTAGCTTATTTACAATACACTTCTGGTTCAACTTCTACGCCCAAGGGAGTCATGATTAGTCATCAAAATGTTCTCCATCACTCTCAATATATTCAACAAGCATGGGGATATACTTCAGAAAGTATTGCTGTGACTTGGATGCCTTATTTTCATGATTACGGATTAATTGATGGTTTAATTCAACCACTTTACACAGGAATCCCTTGTTATATTCTGTCTCCTCTAGGCTTTATCAAACGTCCTTTAAGATGGTTAGAAACTATTTCTCGTTACAAAGCAACCCACACCCAAGGTCCCAATTTTGCTTATGAATATTGTCTTCATAATATTACAGAAGAAAAAAAACACAACTTGGATTTAAGTTTTCTAAAAACAGCTAGTAATGGTGCAGAATCTATTCGACCCGAAACGGTGGAGAAATTTATTAAAACTTTTGAATCTTGTGGATTTCGATCTGAGGCTTTTTATCCTGCTTATGGATTAGCAGAAGCAACTCTTTTAGTCACCACTAAACCCCATGATACACAACCCCGAATTAAGGAAATTATTGACCCAGAAGATTCGACGAAAAAAAACCGTAGAATAGTGAGTTGTGGCCTGCCCGTTGGTGAGATGAATGTGATTATTGTTAATCCAGATACCTTGTCGCTCTGTTCTGCTTCAGAGATGGGAGAGATTTGGATTAATGATCCAAGTGTAGCCCAAGGTTACTGGCAAAATTTAGAAGCAACAGGAATGACTTTTAAAGCCTATCTTAAAGAGACTGAACAAGGTCCTTTTTTACGCACAGGAGACTTAGGATTTATCGAAAAGGGCGAACTTTTTGTGACTGGTCGTTTAAAAGATTTAATTATTATTGGTGGTGTGAATCATTATCCGCAAGACATCGAATGGACAGTAGAAAAAAGCCATTCAGCCATTCGTTTAAACAACTGTGCTGCGTTTTCCATTGATGAGAATGGATTAGAAAAAGTAGTAATTCTAGCAGAAGTAGAACGCCGGACTTCGGATTTTCCCACAGTAGTGGAGGCGATTCGTCAAGCTGTCGATGACCATCATGAGCTAGAAGTGGCTGCGATTTCTCTTCTCAAACGAGGATCGATTCTCAAAACATCAAGTGGTAAAATACAGCGTCAGGGCTGCCGTCAAGCTTTTTTGGGAAAATCTCTTGATAGGGTTTTTGAATGGAACAAAAATCAAGAAATTCAAGCTTTAAACCAGCGTTTTGCTTCGGTTTCTGCAACAGAAATAAAAGCTTGGTTAATAGCCTATCTGTCCAAAGAGTTAGAAATTAATCCGCAAGAGATTCACCAAAAAATTTCTTTTATTGATTCGGGTCTTAGTTCTTCCGAAATTTTGTTCTTGTCTGCTGATTTAGAAACTTGGTTGGGTTATCCAGTTTCCCCCACAGTCATTTTTGATTGTGAGACGATTGAAGGTCTTAGTATTTATTTGAGTCGTTATCAAACTGTTCCTAGTTAGCCCTTTATCTCTATCTTGTCGAAATTGTTGAACTTAACTGTATTTATCCTGTCTATTTAGGAGTTTTCCCATGAAATTAGAATCAGTAAAAGTGGTACTTCCCTCACGCAAAGTTAGTAATGAGGACATTATTGAATTAATTGGCAAACATAGTATAGCTACTTTTGAAGGTAATCTTGATAAAACTCTAGATAATATTTTGTTTTATCTAAAATATTCGGGTTCTCAAAATCGTAATTGGTTAGGTGATGGTGAAACACCAATTGGATTACTGACTCAAGCAGTTAATCAAGCATTAGCGGAAGCTAATTGTGATAACTCAGACATTGACTTGTTAATTTACACTGGAATTGATCGAGGCTTTATTGAACCGGGGGGGTCTTATATGGTTGCCCATTCATTAGGAATGAAAGAAGTTCATTGCTTTGATATTCTAGATGCTTGTATGAGTTGGACTCGTGCTATCTACATTATTTATACTTTACTACAAACTGGGGCTTATAAACGGGCATTAGTCGTTAATTCAGAATTTAACTTACGAGATGATGGCTATGTTTATCCAAAGGTTTTTAGCTTAACAAATGAGGAGCAAATTAACTGGTCTTTTCCAGGTTATACTTTGGGGGAAGCAGCGACGGCTACGGTTATTTCTTATGATCCCAATAATCCTTGGGAATTTAATTTTCGTTCCCGTACCGATTTAGCTGATTTGTGTACTGTTCCTTTAGAGAGTTACCAGAAATATTATTCTTCTAATTCGCCCAAAGTTGGTCTAGATGGATTCAATCGCTTCACGTCTTTTGGTAATGATTTGCATCTTAATGCCTCACAAGAATTAAAAGTTGTTTTAGAACAACTCAAAACCCCTCTAGATGAAGTTAAGATTGTTTTTCCTCATGCATCTTCTAAAAAAGCTTGGGATGATGTAGCTGAAATTTGTGGTATTAAACATTTAATGTGGCATATCTATCCCACTTGTGGCAATTTAGTTTCTGCTTCAGTCCCAGGGGGGATGGCTACCGCTATTCAGCAAGGCAAAGTTCAACGAGGTGATCGCATTGTTGGCTGGGTGGGAAGTGCCGGAATGTCATTTTGTTCTTATTCATTTATCTACTAATTATCTGAACGAATTAAGTTAAATTTCCATTTCTCTCTTTCAAATTAACGTCATTTCTAACAGGAGTTATTTCTGATGAATTTTCTCGATATCCAAGAATTAATCATTGCTGGCTGGAAAACACAAACCCTTTTCTCCGCTCTAGAATTAGGGATTTTTGAACAATTATCCCAACAGGCAAAAACGGTGGAAGAACTGGCTCAAGACTGTCAATTTTCTCCCGTTAGCGGTAAAAAGCTTCTTACTGCCTGTGTTGCTCTAGGACTCCTCACTAAAAAGGATAACACTTACCAAAATAGTCCTGTATCTCAAGAATTATTAGTCTCAGGAAATCCTATTTATCTAGGGGATGTTGCTTTGCATATCCGAGATATTCTTCCTCTGTGGAATAAACTGACGGATGCCGTCAAAGAAAATAGTAATCGTTGGCAACAAGTGACTGGCTCTGAAGCAGGACATTTTTCTAGTTTATATCAAGATACTAATCAGTTAGAGCATTTCCTAAAAACGATGAATTTGTATAATCAAGAAACCGCTGCTGCTGTCGCTCTCAACTTTGATTTTTCCCCCTATAACCATTTACTAGATATTGGGGGTTCTACAGGGGTTTTTGGTCAAACGATTGTTTCTAAGTTTCCTAATTTAAAAGTCACCGTTTTTGACTTGCCCGAAGTCTGCAAAATAACAGATCAGTACATCAAAGAGGAGTACTATTTAGAGGGAAAAATGTCAACTTGTGCAGGAAATTTCTTAAGTAATCACCCTTTGCCGAAAGGATTTGATATTATTTATCTTGGTTGGGTTCTTCATGATTGGCCTCATCATATCCAATTAGACATTCTTGAAAAATGTTATCAGGCTTTACCAAACGTTGGTGTTCTTTTGGCAACAGAGGCATTAATTAATCAAGAAGAAACGGGTCCATTATTAACGACTTTACTCTCGTTAGATATGTTAGTTTCAACTGATGGAGGAGGTGAAAGTACAGAGGAAGAATATAAAGAACGTTTTAGTAAAGTTGGCTTTAAGTCGGTAGATATTGTTTCTTTACCAACCATGCGAGACTTAATTGTCGGGGTCAAAAAGTAAGGCACAATAGAATTAAAGATTGGGTAGGCTCTGCCTACCTTTAACGAGAGCAATCAACAATTCAAACAATGGAACTATGAAAACATCTCCTTCGTTATCCTTAAGATTTCAATCAGAAATTAATAGAGCGGTTTCCTTAGCCAGTTTATCTCCTTCTTCTCATAACTGTCAGCCTTGGGAAATTATTCAAGTAATCCAAAAAGATTCACAATTGATTTTAGAGAGTTTTCTTCAAGAACATACGGCAGCAGTTCTTCCTAATGGTAACAATAATATTTATCTAATTCTAGCTTTGAATCAAGAAAAATGTCTTTGTAGTTTAGAAAGTCACAATCTAGAAATGTTACTAAGTTGTGGTGCATTTTTAGAAAGTTTAGTGATCGCTTTAGCCTCACAATCTCTTTCAGGAACAACGATTTGGCATAATTCCGAGATAACTCAAAACCCTTTACCCAAATCTCTCAAAATTCCTAGTTATTGGATTCCCTTCACTGTGCTAACTATTCAATTTGAACCTGATGTTTTAACACCGAACATCGAAGAACTAATTCAACAATTTAGCAAACGAATTACTCATCGTAGTCCTTATGATAGTAATTTACCAAAAGTTGTGCTAGATGAGTCCCTCTTTGACTTAAAAAGTTATGCTTACCCTAACACTTTTTCTGAGATTGAAATAACGGTTATTAAAGAAAGAGAAGTGATAGACTCAATGGCTAAATTTGTCAGTCATTATGGGGAGATTGAGTTTACAAAAGCTGAGGTTTGGAGAGAAACCTATCAATTTATCCACTTTACTAAGCAAGAACAACATGAATATGGATTTCCGATTGAGCAACTATTAAAAAAAGGCTCTCAAAGTTTTGGTTTTTTGTTAAAAATTTTACTGAACCCTTACTGTATGAATTGGCTAAAGTATTTAAGATTACCTCATCTTTTGGCTTCTGAAATGGGAAAACTTGTCAAAGCATCCCCTCTCTTGATTTATCTTAATTTTAAAACCGAGTATCCTTCTTTAAAAATGCAGTTAGAAGGAGGTGCACTTTGGTTGAACTTTTGTTTAAATGCGACTAAAATGGGATTAGCTATTCACCCCGTTAGCGTTATTTTACAACATCCACATCTACGTCAGCTATTTCAAAAAAGCTATCATTTACCCCAAGGACGGGGCTTTTTCTTCTGTCGTTTGGGGCAACCAATGCAAACTTTTTCTCCTGTTTTAAAACGGAAAAACCTGAGTCAAGAAATGTTGACCATTTAGCTAATTATTACTCTTGTCATCTTTTTTTACATTCCTTTAGGAGATCATCCATGACCACCCATATTTTAGAATTAGGTACAATTTCTAAAACACAAAATTCCTTAATTGGGGGAAAAGCCAAAAATCTTAATCAGATGATAAAAGCAGGATTTCCGATTCCCAAAGGATTTGTCATTACTTGTGATAGTTACCATCAATTTTTGGAAAGTGGTCAACTTGTAGAATTAATTCAAGAAAACATTAATCAGACTAATCAAAATGCTTTGCAATCTCAATTTAAAACAATTGAAAATGCAATTTATAATTCAGCTATTCCTCTAGACTTACTCACAGAAATTAATCAAGAATATCAAAAATTAAATAGTGAATCAGTCGCCGTTCGATCTTCTGCTATTAGTGAGGATTCTAATCAATATTCATTTGCAGGACAATTTGAAACTTATCTTAATATTACTAACGAAGAAGAATTACATAAAGCAATTATTAAATGTTGGAGTTCATTGTGGTCAAATCGAGCCTTAGTGTATCGAAGTTTAAATCAAAAAATAAGTGAATCAGAACCGATTGCTGTGGTGGTTCAGCAAATGGTTAACTCTCATATTTCTGGTGTTATTTTTACTCGAAATCCAGTCAGCAATCAACCTAATCAGTTTTTAATTGAAGCCAGTTGGGGTCTAGGAGAAGCCATTGTTTCTGGGAAAACCATGACAGACTCCTTTATCTTTGATGTAGCGTCTCAATCAATTAGTGATCAGACAATTAACTATAAACTAAATATGTGTGTTTTTGATGCTGATCAAGGAGTTGCCACTGTTAAAGTTCCAGAAGAAAAACGCAGTCTAAGAACGCTTTCGGAGGAACAAATCGTTGAATTAGCCCAACTAGCCCAACAAATTCGAGATTTCTATCAAGCTGAACAAGATATTGAATGGGCGTTTGATGGAGAAAAATTTTATATTTTGCAAAGTCGTCCTATCACTACCTTAGAATCCAGTCAAGCTGTCAAAGAAGAACAGAAATATCTTAATTCTCAAGCTTTATATACTTGTTTAGATATAGGTGAATCTTTTACTGGCACTTTTACTCCTTTGGGAGAATCTTTTGCAAGATATTATGTTCACAATACTCATCAAGGAATTTTAAAAGCGTTAGGAATACGGGATATTGGTAATCCTAAAAAATATGGTTTTTTTCTCTTTGGTCGAGCTTATTTAGATGTTTCTTACTTTGCCTATTTATATGCTCAATGTTTTCTCTTTAGAGATCAAAGTAAGTTTTTAAAGCGGTTTGCCAGTGAAGAAGTTAAGATCACAACCTATCAAAATCCTCATGGATTAGGACTGAAAGGATGGGACTATTTTCGCTCAAATTGCTTTTATGTCAAGACCTTAATCAGGGATTTATTAACTTATCGCAAAAAATCGAAAACTTGGCTAAAAAATCGTCCCGTTATTTCCGAAAAATTTATGAATTTAGATTTAGCTAATTTATCACTTTATGACTTGAGAGAAAAGCTAAGAGAAGCCTATCAATATTATCACGATAGTTGTGTTTTATATGGTACTCCTTATATTGGAGCTTTCGCTTTTTATGATGTTTTAAAAGAAATTTCTGAAAAGTGGTTTTCTCAAGAAGATGAATCGATTCCTGAATTAATTAAAGCAGGAGCTTCTGAATTACGTACAACAGAGATGATTGAAGCTATTGAAGATTTGGCCTTAGAAGCTCGAAAATCTTCTGCTCTAAAACAATTAATTCTCAACGATTCTCCCCCCAATATTGTTAAAATCATCGAACAAAATCCTGAAGCGAAAACTTTTTACCAAAAATACAAGCTTTTACTGCAAGAACATGGAGTGAGAGCGCATCAAGAAATGGAATTGACACATCCTCGATGGTTGGATGATCCTACCTATATTTTTACAACACTTAAAACCTATTTACAGCAAGACAATTATGAAGTTCTGACGACAAGGACTAATCGTAATAATCAACGTATTGCTCTAGCCAAGCAAACCTTAAAAAAACTGCCTTGGTGGCAACGTAAAATTTATCAGTTTCTCATGAATTCTTATCTCAAATTAAGTCAGCTAAGAGAAGAAATGAGAATGTGTTTTATTCAAGGAATTTGGATGAATCGGGTCCTTGTGATGGAAGTTGCTCGTCGTTTAGTGGCTAATCATATTCTTCAAACCTTAGATGAAGTTGCTTTTATTACTTATGAGGATATTTTGCTTTATGTTTCTGGGCAAGAATCTGCTGAAAATTTATTTTCACGCCAGAAAATTGCGCAAAATCGTCGCCGTCATCTAATCAATCAGCAAATTCCCACTCCTCCCTTAACCTTTATTGGTTATTGGGATCCAGCGACTCACCTCAATCAGAAACTGGATCATCATTGTCTTGTTGGTGTTGGTAGTAGTCCGGGGCGAGTAGTCGGGAAGGCTCGTATTATTCTCAATTTAGAAGAACAAATGGATGAATTTGAACCAGGGGAAATCCTGATCACCTGTTTTACCGACACAGCGTGGACACCTCTTTTTAACCTAGCCACCGCCGTTGTTGTAGAGATTGGCTCACTCCTTTCTCATAGTTCTATTGTCGCTAGGGAATTAGGAATTCCAGCCGTTGTTAACACAAAGGTTGCTACTCAGGTAATTCGGACAGGAGATACATTAGTGGTTGATGGAAATGAAGGAAAAGTTTATCTTCAATCTCAATCTCATCCGTAATTAGAGGATTGTCTGAGGTAGATACTATAAACCCAGTGATGCCATTCAGTATTTGAACTCTCTATTCTATTATTTTTGTAACAGTAGGACTTAAAAGTATGCTCGGATTTCGTTTTTTGAATTTCCTGATCTTCACCCTTGTTTATGGTGTTTCCTATCTATACCAAACTTGGGGCAAAACCCCTAATGAAAAAAAAGAGTTACAAGGTCAAATTTTATCAGACTATTTAATTAGTATGGGGCCTATCTATATTAAAATAGGGCAAATTTTAGCGACTCGCTCAGATTTAATTTCTGATACCATTGCTGAAAAACTCCGTCGCTTGCAAGATAATGTTCCCAGTATGAATGAAGCGGATACAAAAAAGATTATTGAGCGAGGTTTAAAACAGCCGTTTGAAACCGTTTTTCAAGACTTTTCTTTTAGACCAGTGGCCAGTGCTTCAATTGCCCAAGTTCATCAAGCAGAATTAAAAACAGGACAAAAGGTGGCTGTTAAAATTGTCAAAAAAAACGTCCGCCGAGACCTACAAGAAAATCTTAAAGTAATGGGTTTTGTTGTTAAAATTGTAGATCGTTTGATTCCGTCCGTTAAATCTCTCAATTTACCCATTCGTTTTCGAGAATTATCTCGATTATTAATTGCTCAAACCGATTTTATTCAAGAAGCTGAAAAACAATCCCGAATTTACCTTAATTTCAAAAATCATCCCTATGTCAAAGTTCCCTTATTAGTTTCTGAATTGTGTACTAATGATTTGCTAGTAATGGAGTTTATCGAGGGAATTCCGGGTAAAGAATCTTATCGCTGTCACCTTTCCCCTCAACAACTCGCTCGCCGTTTCCAAGAAACCATTTATACTATGTTATATTTAGATGGGATTTGTCATGGTGATCCCCATCCAGGGAATATCTTCTTTACTGAAGATGGTCAAATTACTTTAGTTGATTTTGGTATTACGGTAGAATTAAGCGAAGATGAAAAATGGGGATTATCTTCTTTTTATTACGCCTGTACTCGTAAAGAATGGGAGTTAGCTGTTGAACGATTTACCCAACATTTTGTCATCAAAAAAGAGCAGGTTTTTGAGCGTTGGTCTGATTACCATAAAGAAATCGAAGCCGTTTTAAGAAAACATTTTAATGATCAAACAGAACGATGGTCAACGATTAGTTATTTTCAAGATGTAAATCAAGTTTTAAAGCGATATCAAGCTGAATATACGACAAACTTTACGAAAGTTGAATTAGTTTTTCTTTCTTGTGAAGGATTTGCTAGTCAAATTGACCCAGAAATTGATATTTGGGCGAATGCTCAAAAATTCACAGATCGCTATTCTCCTTACATGAATCCTAAGGTTAAACATAACTTTGATATTTATTTTGCTGAGGCTAATCCTCAAGCCTTAGCTTTACGAGATCGGGCAAAAAATGCTCTAGTTGCTCCCACTCACTTAGACCGTTATTTCTTCCCTAGCACTTATCCTTTATTTGTTAAAGAAGCAAAGGGGTCTCATTTAATTGATGTTGATGGTAAAAAATATGTTGATCTCGCTTGTGGATATGGCCCTCATATTTTGGGTTACAGTCATCCCGTGATTAATCAAAGTTTAACGGAAGCCATTCTTAACGGGGGTGTAAATGCGATGGGAACACTCCCCGAAATTGAATTAGCAGAGGCTATTGTTGAAGCCCTACCCGGTGCAGAAAAGGCGATATTTTCCAATTCAGGCACAGAATCAATTTTGCAAGCGATTCGATTATGTCGAGCTTATCGTCATCGGGATCGAGTGGCTAAATTTGAAGGTCATTATCATGGATTTTCTGATCAAGGCATGGTGAGTTCTTGGTTTCGCTTTACAGGAAACAAAGAAGCCCCTGAACCCATTAAGGGAACCTTAGGCAGTCATTCAGAAATCGTCAAAAATACCTTGGTTTTACAATATGCCCATCAAGCGAGTTTACAAAGATTGCGAGAACAAGCAGACAGTCTCGCTTGTGTGATCTGTGAACCCATGCCAACGGCACTTGCTGATTACGATCTAGAATTTTTAACGAAACTCCGAGAGATTTGTGACCAATTTGATTTACCATTAATCTTTGATGAAGTAGTCTCAGGTTTTCGAGTTACTTATGGAGGAGTACAAAATTTAACAGGAATTGTTCCTGATTTAACTTGTTTGGGGAAAATCATTGGTGGAGGATTGCCGGGAGGATGTGTTTCTGGAAAAGAACTACTGATTAATATTGCCAAAAGTTCGGAAGATCCCTTTCGCGATTATGAAAGTAAAGTGTTTGTAGGAGGAACAATGAGCGGGAATTCGTTGACCTGTACGGCTGGTTTAGCTGCATTAAGTTATTTAAAATTACATCCTGAAATCTATACTCGTTTAGCGGAACAAACCGAGTGGTTAGCTCACCAACTAAAAACCATTGCAGAGGCTCATCAAGTTCCTTTTCAAGTGAAAGCCAATCGTTCTATTTTTTCTCTAACTTTTAGCTATAAAAAAGCTCAATTTTATCGAGAAAAACAAGCAGGAAGCAATTTTAAAGCGAATTTAGCTCTTGCTTATTATATGCGAAAGTATGGGGTTTATATGCCAGAACTTCATACTTTAATGTTGAATGATGCCCATTCTCAAGAAGACTTAGAAACGGTTATTCAAGCCTTTGATAACAGTCTTTATGAAATGGTTAAAGATGGCTTTTTTGTTCTCTAGAATCATCCAGGTTACTTGTTTTATTTATTAATTTTAGCAGGAATTTCCAGAATGAATACACTCAATAGTAATCTGAAAAAGCCCAGAAAAGGACTATTAGGAAGTTGGGATATGGTGGTCGGTCCCGGCATGTCTTTTCAAGAAACATGGATTTGTCTTATTCCGACCCTTTTAGCCACTGTCTTGATTCCTATTTATGCCATAATTAATCATTTTGGCTGGAATATTTGGCAATTATTAATCATGGCTTTTCTGGCCTTTGATTTGGTAGGAGGAGCTATTGTTAATGTCTCAGAGACTACAAAGTGTTGGCATCATTCTCCTCAACACAATTGGCGTTATCACTATGGATTTATTGCGATTCATCTGCATCCTTTTTTGGTGGCATGGCTTTATGGAGGAAGTTGGCCAGAAGCCACCATCGCTTATGGCTATTTACTAATAGCAACCCCCTTGATCTTATTTGTTCCTTGTCGTCTGCAAAAATCAATAGCAATTACCCTATATTTAGGAGGATTAGTTTTATCTCATTATCTATTTCAAGGAATTGAGGGAATGGGTTGGTTTCTTCCGGTTTATTTTCTTAAGTTGTTTGTTAGTTATCTTCCAGAAGACTCTAATCGGTCTCTGTAGTAGAATACTCTATAGGAATTCTTTTTTGGAGAATCCCATTTTGGAAAAAACGTACCTAAAATAGGATAGATTTACGGCTCTTCGTTACTTGTTATGGTTCGATCGGGGGGCATAAATCGACTAAATCCTTATCTGGCAAGAGACTTAATTGATTAGTTCGCTCTAGATAAAAAACAATTGACAAAAATCGCTAAATGCCTTT
>Ga0208719_1000297_pt1 | contig 15322 bp, 20 predicted proteins | sample LakMenEpi30Jul09_FD_150747 | JGI IMG/M metagenome (GOLD analysis project Ga0208719, IMG submission 150747) | Freshwater microbial communities from Lake Mendota, WI - 30JUL2009 deep hole epilimnion (SPAdes) | ecosystem: Environmental > Aquatic > Freshwater > Lake > Epilimnion/Euphotic zone ... | reverse complement strand
GGGTGGACCGCCCCGCGTCCGCGCAGGGGCTCATCTGGCCCGTCGACGGGGTCCTCACCTCGGTGTTCGGGATGCGCTGGGGGGTCCTGCACGCCGGGATCGACATCGGCGCGCCGTCCGGCACCCCCATCTACGCGGCCGCTGACGGCACCGTCCTGTTCTCCGGGGCGCAAGGAGGGTACGGCAACATCGTGATCGTCGACCACGGGTACGGGTTCCACACCGCCTACGCCCACATGACCCGCACCATCGCCGTCAACGGGTCGCAGGTACGGCGCGGCGAACTCATCGGACTCGTCGGCTCCACCGGGAACTCGACCGGCCCGCACCTCCACTTCGAAACCCGAGTGTACGGACGCCCCTACGACCCGCTCCAATATTTGCCTTCCCGTTGAGGAATAAACACGGCGGAAATCGTGTAAACTGTTAATGAAGCAAGCAAGCGACGAGGATGCAGAAAAGTCCTCACCGAGGGAGGTGGTGCAAATGACACAGTTCAAGGTCTGGATTGACCAAGATCTGTGCACTTAGCTGGCGACGGACTGTGTGTAGAGATCTGTCCTAGTCTTTTCGAGATGCATGACGACGGGCTCGCCTACGTGAAGGAGGCGGACTGGCCGAACCGTTTCGGCGTCGACGGGCAGGGCTCCGAGCCGAAACTGCAGATGGCGAGCGGGCTTGCGACCGTCCCCGAAGCTCTCATAGAGGAAGCGATTGACGCCGCCTCAGATTGCCCCGGAGAATGCATCTTCATCCAGCCGGATGAGTGACACCCCCGGGTTGGTACACCCGGTGAGGTGGCAGCCCGGCCGACAGCTCCGCCGATCCCTCTACGCTGTGGGAAGCATGAACGGCTTTCCACCGCTAAGCGTTGATGGCGGTGGCGCCCCAGTCGTCGGCGGCTTCGTCGAACACACGGAGCTCATCGGCGATAGACGAGCACTCGATGTCCCAAATCTGACTACAGAACTCGTCGACGAACTCGTTCACGTGCCGCGGGTCGGTGGGTGGCTGCTCGGTGGCGTTCAGTGAGACGATCTCATGCCACGCGTGGTCATCTTCGCTGTACCGTGCACCCCAGCTGCCTTGCAGTCCCCGCAGTCCCACTTGCTCGGGAATGAAGTAGACGCCGTCGTCGGAGAAGAGCGACATCTGGTTGATGGCGGTGTCGTCACCACCGAACGGGCGGCCCCGGAAAATCACTGTGGCGCTGTTCTTGAAGTTGGAGGCGTCACGGTAGCGGTACATGAACACCGTGTTCGGTCCCAGCGCCTCTACGACGCTCCTCGCCACCGAAGTGTCTTCCGTCAAGTCTTCCATGCGTTTATTTTTAGCACAGATTTTTTGACGGGTCAACCCTTACAGGTGAACCTTCTCAGGTTCTTACCGCCAGACGACGAGGTCGATTTCCTGTGAGGACATGATGTGGCACAGCGCCGGGGAGGCTTCAACGTCCCAGTCGGCGTTGAGGAAGAGCTCCACGAACCGGTCGATGTGCGGTGCGCCTGACGGGTGGCCGATGACTTCGCAGAGGATGTCCCCGTGGAGGGTGTGCCAGATGTCGTCCCCGTCGGTGACCATGTCGCTGCGGAGCGGCCGCAAGCCGACCTGCTCAGGGATGAACCGGTTGCGGTCGGTGACGCACCGCAGCATGTCGGCGACCTGCTGCACCGTGCCCGACGATGGGGTTCCCGCGAACACGACTTCGCAGCGCAGACGGCGGGCGGCACCGTCGGTGTACGCGTAGGTCAGCTTCGTGCCTTTCTGCATCGCGTCCACGATCCGTTGTGCGTCGCTTGGGATCCCCATGATATTCTGCCCTGTCTTTTCTCACCGCCGTCGGCGGGTGTTCTTACAGAAAAGTTTAGTGCGAATAAAGTAGGAAGAGGAAGCAATTTGTTGCTCCCGTAGGTGCTAAACTACGCCTTCTGTCAGCGGGTCGTCAGAGGTCGACGGCGGACACTGTCAGGGTGTTGAGGTCGAGCACGGCAAGCGCTTCATCGTTCTCGTGGCCGAGCCCGTGCACCCGATAGGTGTGCCCGCCGCTGGTTGTCTCCGTGTCGTGCCGGAGGTGCCAGTGGCCGTGCGCGACAACCTTTGGGCGGTTCGCCGCCACCGCCTCGTCGAGAAGGAGCCGCGTGCCTTTTGACTCTTCGATGGCGGCGTCGGGCCACCTGCCGTCCCGGTACGCGGTGTCGAACCCGAGATCTGCTGACGCGGGGGCGTCGTGGGTGAGGAGCACGTCGAGCCGTCCGCCGCTGTTGACGTTGAGACGGTCGACGTCTCCGGGGGTCAGGTTCTCTTGCGGCCACCACGACACGTACGGGGTGCGTAGGTGTCTGTCGACGCTGACTGCCCCGCCGAGGAACCCGACGTCCCGCCCGGCGACACGAAGGACGGTGCCGCGCGGGCACCACAGGATGCGGGGAGTGACCCACACCCGGCCGTCCCCGACCTGCCGATCAGGATCAGCGGCGAACTGTTCCAGCTGCTCGAAGTCTTCGTGGTTGCCGTCAAGGAAACTCAACGTTAAACCGGGGTGGCGTTCAAGAGCGCCGTCGAGGGCTTGGAGGTACATTTCGCCGCTGAGACCGGGCCACACCCCGAAGTCGCCGAGCTGGAAAATTTCGGTGACGCTGAGCTCTTCAGCGACCGCGAACGCGTGCAGCATGAAGTTCGTGTTCCCGTGCGCATCGCCAACCAGAAGGACCTTCATGTTTTTAAGTGTAGTCGACTTCGGTTACTTTTTTAAGGACGGGATGACCGCTGCGATTGCCTGCCGGTCGGGGAGGTGCACGGTCCCGAACTCGTGGCGGGTTTGGAGTTCCAGTACCGCGAAGTTGAACGCAGGGTTCGCGTCCCGCAGCATCGCTTCCGATTTACTCTTGCGTCCCCCGAACTGTGTTTTGTAGCGGGGGTTCGAGATGTACAGGTCGATGTTGGTGTTGTCGACCCAGAAGTCGGTGCGGAACAGGGCGTCGGCGAGCGGGTGCACCTGTGCGGGCACCCCCATGTCGCGCAGGGTGGCGAGCACGTACGTTTCCCGCAGGTACGAGTAGTAGGCGTTCCCGATCCGCCACGTCATCGCCGCTTTGGCGAGCCGCGGGTCGTGGTTCACAGACGCTTCTTGCACAGCCCGTAGGGCGGGTTCCCACAGATCGGCGCGGACCGCCGGGTCGGTGCGGCAGAAGTCGCGGACTTCGTCGAACGTGGGGAGCTGGCCGACGCGTTCGGTGGCGAGGTGGAACACGTGGGTGAAGGCGAACGGCGGGTTCCAGTCCCGGATCTCGACGACGGGGTCAACGTCGCGTTTGCGGACCTGTCCGAGGGCGTGCCCGGTGCGACGGCACACGTCCTCGACGTCGCCGGGGGTGAGGTCGTACACGACGGCGCTGGTGTGCGCTTCCACGGTGGCGACCACTCCGGCGCGCCGAGGGTCGCTACGCCACCGCTCCCACCTGCGTTTCGCTTCCTGCGACACGAAGAACCGCTGCAAGGTGTCGTCGGTGGTGGTGGCCGCTGGCGTGTCGACGAGGCCGTGCAACGACTCGCGGGCGGACGCGGCCCGCTGACGGGCGAACGCGAACTCCTGCTGGGTGGGCGCCTGCGGCGGTTTGTCCCCCCACTGGTTCGACCCCGGACCCCGGACGGTGCTCCTGCGGCTCATGGTTTCCTCTCGTTCCACGTTGCAACTACCTTCTCTCTATGCCGCTACCGGACGTCTACTTTTCGGTTTTGTGGAGGGCTTTAATGAACTCGTCGATGGTGCGCATCCTTCCCGGGTCGTGCGCGTTCGGGTACCATCGGGCGACTGCGGTTGTGACGACCCCACGGAACTGGCCGTTAGGGCCGAATAGTCCGTACAGGTTCTGGCCGTTTCGCTCAAACCTGACTGACAGGCGGTTCGTGTAGCGATTCGACGTGGCGCGCTCCGGGTCATGGATCGTCCAGCCGTTCTTACGGGCGGCCGCAGCGATCCGTTTCCACGAGTGGGACGGGAACGGTTCGCCGAATAGGAGGTCCGGCACCCGATCAACCCGTTTCCCTTTCTCGTGAAGTTTCATGGCCTGTTTCGGCGTGTAGCCTTTCTTCACCCACGCCTTAATGTCCGCCAACGGAATGTTGGTCGCGACCCACATGGTGACGTCTTCGGGGGTCATCTTGTGCTCGTTGACGAGAGGGGCGACGTGCTCGGCGGGCCCCACCCACCGCAGCTTCTCCAGCGTTTCCCATGAGTGTCTGACCCCCCAGTGCTGGGCGTCGTGCGGGGTGTAGTCGCGCAGCTCCCAGTCGTGAGCGTACGACTCGTCGATGCCGAGCGCGACCCACTGGTGGTAGTGCTCCGGTTTCACGCTCCGCCACGTCAACGCTTGCGAAAGCGGGACGTCCTCGTCGATCCACCCTCGGGCCGCATCGGGCGTGAACCCGAACGCCTTCCAGATGACTGCGTCCCGGTGCCGCAACCCGGCCGCCATGTACGGTGACAGATTTTCATCGAGAGCCGCCACGATCGTTGACGTTGACTCATTACTCGGGTCCACCGGCGGTGGCCCTGCCACCTCCGCGAGCATGGCGGCCATAACCTGCAAAATAACCTGCCGGTCTTCTTGCGAAATTCGGTTTTGCCCGGCGGGCGACAGGCACTGGGCGGCGAACTCCAGCAAGACGCTCAGGTCGCTCCTGTCATAATACGGGCGGTTCGGCACCCCACCACCCTACCAGAACGCGAGAAAAAGGCAAAAAGGCGTATCTTCAGACGGGAGTTTCTGGATGATGATGCTCCTTTTCCCTGAATTTGGGCACTAATGTGGGGGAGTGAGCCGACAGAACGGCAACTCTGTGATGCAGGAACGAGGAAACGATGGCTGATCCGGGCTGGTACGAAGACCCAACCGACAATTCGATTCTGCGCTGGTGGGACGGCACCCAGTGGACCTCCGAGGTGGCACCGAACGCGCCGACTTCCACCCCTGTACCGCAGGGAGTCTTCGACCCTCAGCAGGGCCAGTTCCCTCAGCAGGCGCAGCAGGCCGCCCCGTGGGAACAGCAGTCGGGCGATCCCTACGGCACGCAGCAGAGCCAGTGGGCCGGACAAGAGACCTCCGGCGGGTTTTCGCCGCCGTCGTGGCCGCGACAGGACAACACGCCTGCCGCCACCCCCGGCGACTACTCCAGCTACACCGGCGGGTACGAGCCCGGTTTCGCCAACCCCGGTTTCGGCGGCGACGTGCAGACGGGAGGGCAGTTCGGTGGCGGGCAGGCGCCGTGGGAAACCGCCCCGACGTACGGTGCGGCGAACCCCACCGACCCGTACGCCCCTCAACCTCCAGCGCAGGACAGCCCGTGGGGAGCGACCGCTCCAGCCGCAGACACTAACTACAACCCCTTGTCCGGGTACGCCCCCGAGGGGGACAGCGCGACGTTCGGTGGTTCGCTCTACGAATACCCAGACGACGACGACACCTCGTCGTCTACGCTGCCGTCATTCCTGCAGGGCCCGAAACGTTTCATCGTAATCGGCGGCGCGGTGCTACTTGTGCTCGTTTTGTTCATGGGGGTCAGGTCGGTGCTGTTCGGCGGCGGCGAAACCGCGACGCCAGACAATGGTGGTCAGGCCACCGAAACCACCGACGGTGGCGGCGGAGTCGCGCCCCCAGAACAGACGTCGGAGTCCGGGATTCCGCTGGTGCAGATCCCGGCGTGGTCAAAGTGGCCGAGCATCACCCTCGGATACGTCATCGAGTACCCGAAAGCCCCCACCCTGAGTTCGTCAAGTGACCGGCAGGTGTTCACCGTGCAACAGGACGGCGCCCAGTACCAGCTGACGGTCCGCAACATTGACTCGCAGGCCGTCGCGGCGCTTTCCGGACAGGAACGCATCGAACTTGCCCGCCGTCTCATCATCGAACAGAACCCGGACACCACCGCTGAACAGGTGCAGAACTTCACCGAAACGGACCTCGGGGGACTCCCCGCCCGGCAGGTTGAGTGGGAAAAGGCGGACGGCACGAAAGTTGTGGCCCGGTTCACGTTCACACAGAACCGCATCTACCTGTTGACCGGTATCGGCCCGGACACAGAACGGTTCTTCGAGTCGTTCGGCTGGTTCCGTGAACCACCCACCCTCTAGCCGACGTGCCTCACCGCGAGAAGGGAAACCGGTGACAGGAGACACCACTAGCGGAAACGTCGAGAGGGAAGAACCGGGAGAAGGGGTCGGGGTTTCTCGGCGCACCGTGCTCGCAGTAGTTGGCGTGGCAGTAGCAGCGGCAGCCGTAGTCGCTTTGCTTGTCACCCCAACTGGTTTCGCGGACATAGCGATAGCGCCGACGGTCAGCCGTTACCGTGCCGCCGACCAGCATCTCATCATTGACAGCTACCGGTTCAACGAGGACGTCAACCAAGTGACCGTGTCGGGGAGCACCTCGCTGCCTGCTGGTGCGGTGGTCGTCGTCGAGGTCGGCGAACGCGTGAAGTCCGGCGAATCCGCTACGGAGGCGACAGCAACTGTCGGAGCCGACGGACGGTTCGAAGCAAAAATTTCGCTTCCTCAGATTGCCGGAAGTGACGTTCTGCGTGCCCGCGCCGCATTCGATCCCCGCTGGAAACCGAACAGCAGCTACCGGGACATCTACGGGGACAGCGGGGAGTACCTGCGTGGCCCCGACGTCATCACCGGTGACGACGCCAAGCAGCTGTACGACGACCGCCTCCTGTTTCGCACCTCCTCGTTCGTTGCCGGTGGCGCGTGACCCTCGCCGCACCCGGATTCGCCGGTGAGCAACCTTCTCTTTTTTCTTTTTCTGCGATATACTGGGGGTTAATATGACAAAAAATGATGTGATTCCAATGGAGGGTGTCGTTGAAGAGGCCTTCCGTTCATCAACTTTCCGGGTGCGTCTCGACAACGGCCACGAGGCGCTGTGTCAGCTGTCGGGCAAGATGCGGCAGAACCGCATCAAGGTGATCGTGGGGGATCGGGTGCAGACCGAACTGTCTCCCTACGACCCGAAGCGCGGCCGTATCGTGTACCGCTGGAAGTGAACCGTGGGGCTCACCCGCGGACGCTGAACCACAGGTCCGCCGGGTCGGGCACGTAACGCACCGTCACCTCGTCGCCTTCGTCGACGCCCCTGACGGCAACGATTGTCACTGTCTGGGCGTCAACGTCGATGACCGCTTCGGCGTTCGGCCGGTCGGCGTGGTTGTACAGTGAACCGTACCCCAGCGCCACCGCGCACGTGGCGTCACCCCACGCGTAGGTGATGCCATCGAGCGGGCTGCCGGGTTCCACCATGCGGTCCGGCAGGATCAGCGCCGGACACACCTCCACCACGTCCCCCCGCTGGAACTTCCGGCAGGCGAACACCCCAGTCCCGTGAATTTTCGATGTGCCGAACCTGACGTCCACCAGAACTCGCTTTCAACCGTATCAACTGTCTGTTTTTAAATTATAGGGGCGCGGTAGCGGCCCCGAAAGTTTTCGTTTCCCCACTGGTACGCTTGCGACATGTCGTCGGAAGCCACGGGAGAGAAAAAAGTTGTGGAGTGGCAGGACCCACCCGAAGCGCATGGGAGGCGGGGGCGGAGACCGAACCCGCGGTACGACAACATTGTGCAGGTCCTGCAGACCCGCCCCGGCGCGTTCGCTGTGGTTGGTTCGTTCCCCACCTACGGGAAAGCGTTGAGCGTGCAGCAGGTACTGCAGAACCGTCGCTGCCATGTGACGACCCGCAAGACGGCGAGCGGCGACATCGACGTGTACGCGGCGTGGCCCGCTTCCACCCCTGCGGGCACCTCTTCTGTGGTCTCGGCTGACCCGGCGGTGTCGGTCGTGTGGCGGCAGCCGCCAGCGAAACGCGCTGGCATCCGTCAGTCGTGGGAAGAAGACCCGGTGTGACTGGGCCCTATCGGGGTCGGTTGGACTACCCGGCGGTTCTCGCTGCGCTCCACCGTAAGGAAGGACGGTGGGCTGCGGTTGATGTCGCTGACCACCTGCCGTCGTCGGCGACTACCCTGAAACGCCGTTACGGGATCACGGTCACTACCCGCACCCAAGAGGATGGGGCGGTGACCGTGTGGGCTACGTGGCCGCCGTCGCCGCCAAACAGCGCCGTGGAAGCGGTGGCGCATCACCAAGCTAGTGGCGCCCCGATCCCCAAGCTGCGTTTCGGTGGGCCGCCTCCCCGTGGGCGAGGGGGACGGCAGACGCTGGGACGTTACGACCTGTTAGCGGCGAAGACGCGCAGCCGTCCGGGACGCTGGCTGACGGCGGGCACCACCACCCCCGCAGGCCGCGTCTCGATGGCGTTGTCGCTGCGGAAACGTGGCTGCGACGTGACGACCCGTACGACGTCGGAGTCGGTGTGTGCGGTGTGGGTGCGTTGGCCCACCAGCCGTAAAGTCGGCTCCCTGCCAGTTGCCACCTCCGGGCCGCAGGACCGGTGGGAGGACCCGCCGTTACGACACGGGCGCCGCGACACCCGACCGGAAAACTTCGACTACTTTGGTGTGGCAGAAGCGCTGTTTCGCCGTCCCGGCCGGTGGGCGCGCATCTGGGAGGGCCCCGCTGACCGCCTTCCGCTCATCCGGCGCTGGTTTTCCGCTCAGGGGTTCAGCGTCGCCACCCGTAAAGATGCCGACGATCCGACTTCCGTGCAAATGTGGTCCCGGTGGCCGCAGCGAACCACCCGGAGTCGCTCCACCGCCCTGCAGAGAAAGTTGAAGCGGCGGGCCGCCGGGGCACCGCCCCCGCTGCAGTGGTGCAACCCCCCGGACCATAAAGTGAAAAAAGTGGTGCACGCAAACCCGGTCTTCGAGCTGAAATCGAAGCCGGGGCAGTGGGCGCTCATCGGAACCTACCCGGCGCCGCAAGCGAACCGGGTGAGGAGGGGTCTACGTGAAGAGGGGTGTGAGGTCGTCACCCGGGCGGCTGACGCGGGTGAGCGAACCGTTTGGGCTCGCTGGCAGAAATAACACCCGTAGCGTCGACGCGACGTTGACGAAAAGTAAATGGCGGGTGTAAGCTGTCGGTATGCTTTTAAAGAATATGTGGCGTGTTGGGGTGCTCGTGTCGGTGGCGGTGGCGCTGCCCGCCTGCGGGCTTGTCGGTGGCGGGTCAACGCTGAGCGAGCGCTGTGACGTCGGCGTGAAGAACGCGGCGGCGGGGTACGTTGACCTCGTCAACGGGCAGATTGATGCCGGTGACACTACTGTGAACCAGTTCGCCCGGCTGGCGATCGTTGACGCCATCCGCTCCGTCGACGAGTCGTGCTCGGCGGAAGAAGCTGACGAAGCCCTGTCGTTGTTCGTCACCACTGTCGCTGCCGCCGGAGACGCCCAAGAGGGCGCCGAGCGCGACGCCTTGTACTCGGGGGTGGAGGAACTGTGCGCAGCTGAGCTGCCCCGCCGTGAAACGATCCTGTCCGGTGACGCGCAGGAAGTGTGCGGCCGGTCCGACGCCGAAGCGCCGTCGGGTGGGGTGGAACCCGCCTCTGGTTTCGGGGAGCTCAACGAGTATCAGATCCGATACGCCCTTGAGGGTTCGGGTCGGGCGGCGGTGCGGTTCGTCGGCGTCAACGGCACCGAAGTGACCGAAACGGTGCAGCTGCCTTGGGTGTGGGAAGGGGACGTCAACCTTCCGTTGCCGTCGATGACCGCAACCATGGAGTCGGGCGAGGGTGTCTGCTCCATCACGATCAACGGGGAGCGGCGAGCCGAAGGGGGAACCAACGCCACGACCCGAGTGTCGACCTGTGTGTTCGACGCCGCTCTCGTCGTCGGCAACGGGGGGACTGTCCCGCCGCCGACAGGGCCCGCCCAAGAAGCCATCAACGAGGCGCTCGCGCAGAACCCCGCCTTGCAGCAGCCGTGACCCCCGCAGCAAAACCCTTGCTTTTTACTTTTCGACCTGATAGTATTTAAAAAAGGGGGAAATTATGTGGGAGATTCTTTGGTTTGTGGGGTGCGGTGCGGCGCTGGCAGTTGGGGCGCTCCGGGTTGTGACGAAGGACCGCCGCCCCGAGTCCGATGAGGCGTTCGTGCACCGCATGGCATCCCACCTCGGGGAGACAATGCGTTTGAAGGCGGCGAACCCGGTCGGGCAGATCGCCTACTGCCGGAAACTGCTGCGGGAGCGGGTGGAGGACGGCGCCGATCGGGTGCGGTTCGCCCGGCTGCTCGCCGAGGCGCTGCACCGCAACTGGCCACACCTTCCTCGTGAGTACCTGCTGACCGCAGTCGGCTAGCGTCCCGCACGGTCCCCCAGCGGACCGAACCGGTGACCTACAATGAACGCATGGGGGTACCGGATTTCAACGTGCTGTTTCCTCCCGGACGGGATTTGAGTCCCCGGATGGCGTACCGGGTGTGGCGCCTCAGCCGGGCGCTCCTCGTTGAGGATCCCGTCAAGTTCCGCAGCCGCCTCCCCCACGTGGTTTCACTGACGGTCGTCCACACGGGAACCTTCTGGGAGAACCTGCACGACCGTCTCCAGCACTTCGTCGCGCATCTCGCAGCCGGGGCGCCTGAAAGCGGCGTGTCCCGCTGCACCGCCGACGACGTCCTCCTGCACATCATCTTATCCGGCGTGGAGGACGGGGTGCTCGACAACGCCGACGAGGTCGTGTGCGGCGACGCCAACTTCCTGCAGTTCTCCGAACACCAGATCGATGACTGCGCGCAAGCGTACCGGGCGCTGGTGTGGAACCCGGAGATCTGGCAGATGTGGCACATCGGCGGCGACGAACTGATGGACCCCAGCTGGTTCGACACCCACCACGTGCCGCTCTGGGAGCCGGTCCGCTGGTTCCAAACCCGGCTGCGTTAACGAGGCTTCTGCTTCTAGTCCAGCAGGGTGTGAGGGTTCCGGTCGTTCAGGCTCCAGCATCGCCCGGAATACCCCCAAGCCCATAGAACACCGGTCCGGCGAACGTGACAGCGGCGTCAACCTACCGGTGGGCCCCGGCAAGCGCCGGTGTGGAGCGATCCTTAGCGAGCCGCTTCGCGAGCTTTTCGGGGGTGTCAACCCCACGACTTTTCCACACCGCTAACTGCGCTGGTCGACGCAACCCGGCGCGCCGCCACGCCAGCGCCTCCTCCCCGGACTCGACCCCATGGTCGATGTACTCGCGGATGACCTTGAAGTCCATGTCCGCACCGTACTGGCAGGCGTCCTGCCAGTGCAGGTACTCGGCGACATCCATTATTCCCATAGCGTTAAGGAGACGCACCTTCAGGGGGGTCACTCCGGCTTCAACCCACCCCGCTGCTGTCCGAGGGCCCCCGTACCGGTGCCACGCCTGCATGGTCGTCCACGTGAACTTGTGGGCGTACCACTCGAAGGTTTCCCGCAGCGGGATGCCGAGCCGCGCCGACGTGTCGGTGAGCTCGTCGACCATCCGGTGGCACGCCGTCTTCTTGCCGCCAAGGACAGCGACAACAAGCGACCCGCCGTGGTGATCGACGCAGTCGACAGTGAACGCCCCGTCAGGCCCGTCGGCCGCTACGACGGTGTGGGTCTCGCCGCCGCAGCGCACCTCAATTGGCGGGAAGCCCTCGACCAACTCAACCCCATCCAACTCCATGCATAAACCATAGCTCACATATGAGATAAAATCAAGGATCAGGGACCTATTTTTTCTGCGGTCAGGTTGTCGACAAAACAGGTTCGGCGCGGTAAAGTAGTTTCGCGCACAGGCCCCCATCGTCTAGCGGCCTAGGACACCACCCTTTCAAGGTGGCGGCACGGGTTCGAATCCCGTTGGGGGTGCTTCAAAACCCCACCCTTATTTTTTTTATTTTAGGTGTTACACTATCTGGCATGTCTGTAGCGATGCCGGATGTGCTTGAAGAGGTCGACGTCGAATCGTCGACGCTGACGGCCCGCCCATGGATTGTCATCGTGTGGGACGACCCCGTGAACACCATGGAGTACGTCACCAAGGTGTTCATGAAGCTGTTCGGCTTCAGTCGCACGAAAGCTGAGAAGCACATGCGGGAGGTTCACTTCGAGGGTCGATCCGTGGTGAGCTCCGGCACCAAGGAGAAAGCCGAGCTCGACGTGTTCCGGCTAGGTGAGCACGGCCTGCTCGCCACCATGGAACAAGACATCTAACGAGAAACACTGCGGGGGCACCTAACAAGACAGCTCGTCTGCGTCACGATTTCGCGTCATGATGTCACGTCACGAACAGGACGTCATGGTAGTGGTAGATGTCGGCCTCGTGGACGAGTTCTTCTTTGAGTGCGGCGAGCTGTTCTATTTGCCACTGGAACGCTTCTTCGGGTACGAACCGTCCGCCCTGCTGGGATCGGGCGACGTTGCGACTCCACGCCTCATCAGGGTCAACGTCGCAGATGACGAGTACGATGGGGCGCTGGTGCTTCTGGGCGATCTCCACAAAGCGGGTGCGCTGCTCGGAACGCAGACCGGTAGTGTCCACGACGGTGGGGAGCCCCATGCGCATACGGTCGTCGAGGCGTTCGTGAAGCAGGGCGAAGACCTGCGGGTTCAGGGACGCGTCGTAGTCGGCGACGCCGAGTTCAACTTCACGGATGTGGTCCGACGACACGACGGTGCTGTCGCCGAGCTCGCCGCCGATCCGTTGAGCAACAGTCGATTTACCGGATCCGGACACACCAACCATGATGACGCACACGTCAGAAGGGAACCTGTACACAGAAACAGTCTACCCCTATCAGTTGTTAGTGGGTGACACATCCGCTGGCGCTATTTTGTGTCGAGGGGTTACACTGCTGTTAGTACTGGAGACGTGCCAGAGTCTGGCTGAATGGGCTTCCCTGCTAAGGAAGTGCGGTGTCACAGCCGCCGTGGGTTCGAATCCCACCGTCTCCGCGTGAAGGCCAGTTTCTTCTGGTCGGTTCCCGGCGGGGGCCATCGGTTTTTTTGGTGGGGGTTAGAATCCGAACGACAGTTGTGACGTACCCGTTTTTCCGAACTGGGTGGGGCTAGCCCCAAGGTCGATGCTGGTAACTTCGGCGTCGTCGGGGAGGAGCCGCAGGTTGTTGGCGTGGAGCTCAGCTGAACTGGTTGCGAAAAATAGCGGCCACGTCAGCTGCTCGCCGGGGTGCTCGCGGGTCATGCGGTCTTGCCACGCCGTGATCGCCTCGCGGAGCGCCCGCTGCGGGGCGGTGTCTTCGTTGACCGCGTCGAGAACCCCTTGGGCGGCGGTGCAGGACCCCTCGTCGTACAGGAACAAGGCGCGGAGGGGGCGTTGGTAGCTGGCGTGAGGGAAGTGTACCTGAAAGATGCTGTAGCGCCCGTCATTCCTTCCCATGTACTAATTGTAACGCGACGAAACGGTCGCTCTGGCGGGGCGTTATTTTTTTAACCGCTAGTTTGCTGTTGGGCGCTAATATGTTATTTGATCGACTTATGGATAGTTTTTGAGGGAAAGTAGGCCATGCAGAACATTGCCCCGCTGGTGAACTACGCGGCACTCGTCGCCCTGCTGCAGAAGCGCCCCGGCCGGTGGGCGAAAGTCGGTTCGTTCTCCTACATTCCGAACCTGCCGTTGACGTTGAAGTCGCATGGCTGCGAAGTGGTGACCCGAGACCTCTTGGGCGAGGGCGGGGAGTTTGTGGTGTGGGCGCGCTGGCCGGTCGGGATACCAGTGAAAGCGGTGCGGACCCGTCGGGGTGGCGCAGCTCCGACCGTCGAGTGGGATGACCCACCGTCGCGCCGCCGTTCGGGACGCCCCGGGGTGCTCCCCTACGACGAGGTGTTGGAGACGACGTGGACTCGCCCCGGTGTGTGGCTTCACGTTGGGGCGGTCCCGGTGAAGTCGCGTATCCCGGTGTCGATCGCGATGCGTAAACGCGGCTGCGAAGTGGCGACCCGTAAGCAGGGCGACGAAGTGGGCGTGTGGGTGCGGTGGCCGCACGCCGCACCGGTGCCCGACACCCCGAAAGCGCACGGCACCCCTCGGTGGGAAGATCCGCCGACCGCCCACGTGGGGCTACCACAGACGGTGGACTACGACGCCGTGGTGGCGCTGCTGCAAAGCCGGGCGGGCACGTGGGCGTCGCTGGGGGTGTTCCCGCGCGCCAAAACGGAGGGCCCGCAGACAACACTGCGTCGCAAAGGCTGCACGGTCGCCATTCGCAAAAGCGAAGATGGTGACGCTGAGATGTGGGCAATGTGGCCCCCCGACCGTCCGGTGGGGGCGGGTCGACGTCCCGTTGCTGTTGACGGGGTGACGTGGGGGGCGCCGCCGAGGCTTCGCACCGGCAGGAAAGCAAAGTTCAACTACGACACATTTGTGGATCGGATGGGGCGCAGTAAAGGCCGCTGGGTGGATCTCGGCGAGTTCACGGAGAGGGACGGGGTGGCGGTCTATCACGCGCTGCGCCGCCGTGGATGCAAAGTTCGCACTGTGAAGAAGGGTGATGGGACAGTGGGGCTGTCGGGGCGTGTCCTCCCCTGACGTAACCAAGCCGCACCTATTTACCGCACGGCGAGGAACGGATCGTCGACGATGCGACTCTCCGACCCGGTCGGCCCATGGGGGACACAACCTGCAATGGTCACTCGTCGCATGCGGCGCTCGGCGGTTCCGTAGTCATCGGTGGCGTAATGCATCGTGGCCTTGTTGTCCCAGATCACGACGTCTCCGGTTTGCCAGCGGTGGCGCACCACAACTTCGGGCTGGGTGGCGTGGTCGAACAGCAACGCCAGCAACCGGTCACTCTCCACCCGTGACAGGCCCACGAGGTGACTGGTGAACCCCGGGTTGACGAACAGTGATGGCGCACCGGTCGACGGATGGATCCGAACCACCGGGTGGATGACCGGAGGCACCCCGGCTGCACGCCCAAGTAGTTCCCGAGCGTCGTCGCGATGCATGCCGGTGTCAGCCGGTTCCCCGAAGTACGCCAGAGGGGTGATTCGGTGCACCGCCTCAAGACCATCGACGAGGTGACGCAACGGTTCGGACAGACGGGCGTACGCCCCGCGCAGGTCCGCCCACAACGTGTCCCCACCGGCGACCGGTGTGACGTCGCTCACGAGCACAGACGCCGACGGCGGGGTGCGAGTGAAGGTGACATCGGTGTGCCACGCCGCGTTGCGTCCACCGCTGGCACCGTCGAGCACAAGAATCTCGGGGTAGCCGTCCATGCCGGGCACCACCGGGTGTGCGGGGGTGGGTGAGCCCAGAGAGCGCGCTACCGCAACCTGCTCGGCGGGGTTGAGGAACTGGTCGCGAAACACCAACAACAGGTGCTCGTCGAGTTGACCGGCGAGCCAGTCGACGTCGAGGTCACCAGCGAGGCGCGCCCCGGTGAACTCCATGCCGAACGT
>Ga0208719_1000292_pt1 | contig 15426 bp, 14 predicted proteins | sample LakMenEpi30Jul09_FD_150747 | JGI IMG/M metagenome (GOLD analysis project Ga0208719, IMG submission 150747) | Freshwater microbial communities from Lake Mendota, WI - 30JUL2009 deep hole epilimnion (SPAdes) | ecosystem: Environmental > Aquatic > Freshwater > Lake > Epilimnion/Euphotic zone ... | reverse complement strand
AGATACTATTGCGATGTCTTCAGCAATTGCATTATCACATGATGTGTATGATGGCGCTCTAATGCTGGGTATTTGCGACAAAATTGTCCCTGGTTTATTAATCGGCGCTTTGCATTTTGGACATTTACCTACAATTTTTGTGCCCGCAGGACCAATGTCTACTGGCCTCGACAATACTTCAAAATCTAAAGTACGTGAAAAATATGCACAAGGATTAGTGGGCCGTGAAGAATTGCTGGCTTCTGAGTCCGCTGCTTATCATGGTGAAGGTACGTGCACATTTTATGGAACTGCAAATAGCAATCAAATGTTAATGGAGGCTATGGGCCTTCATATTCCGGGCGCTGCATTTATTCATCCACGGGAAGATATTAGAGAAGAAATTACGCGCGAGTCGGTGCGATCTCTCCTGAATATTATTAAAAATAAACATAACAAACCTATTGGTAAATTAGTAGATGAGCGAGTGATAGTAAATGCGATGGCGGCCTTGCTAGCAACTGGCGGATCAACAAACCATCTTATTCACTGGGTTGCGATTGCAAGAGCTGCAGGCATTATTATTGACTGGACAGATTTTCATGATCTTGCGAAGTCAACGCCATTATTAGCAAGTATTTATCCAAACGGCAAAGCTGATGTCAATGAATTTCAAACCGCAGGTGGGCCTGCATTTGTGATTCGTGAGCTCATTGAGACTGGATGCATGTATCCTGATGTAATGACTATCAGTGAAGACGGCTTAAAAGAATATACAAAAAAACCTAGTAAAGAAAACGGCAAAATTATTTGGACTGACCTCCCTAAAAAAAGCGGTGATGACACTATTGTCAGAACTGCAGATCACCCATTCAGTGAATCGGGTGGACTTAAATTGCTAAATGGTAATCTCGGACGATCAGTCATTAAAATATCTGCTGTACCAGAAGATCGTTACATTATCGAAGGCCCTGCAATTATTTTTGATACACAAGAAGAGCTTTTAAGCGCGTTCGATAGAGGAGAGCTTGAAAAAGATTTTGTTGCAGTCGTTAGATTCCAAGGACCTAAAGCAAATGGAATGCCAGAATTACATAAACTTACACCACCTCTAGCTGTGCTTCAAAATAAAGGGTTTAAAGTGGCAATAGTTACGGACGGAAGAATGAGTGGCGCTTCAGGTAAAATTCCAGCCGCAATTCATTTAAGTCCAGAGGCTTCAGCAAATGGACCTATTGGAAAAATCCGCAACGGGGATACGATCCGATTGAATGCGTTGGTAGGGACTCTCAATGTTTTAGTTGATGAAGATACATGGCATGAAAGAGAATATGAAGTACTCTCAGACAAACATAGAAATGATAATGCTCATGATATTGGCCGCGAGTTATTCGCGGGCATGAGAAAAAATGTGCTATCTGCCGAAGAAGGTGCAGTCACATGGCTTTGATAATATAAGGACAATATGAAAACATTAGATTTAGTAAATTATGGGCCAGTGATACCAGTGATTGTGATTGATAAAGTTGAAGATGCCGTGCCTATGGCCGAAGCTCTTCTCGAAGGCGGTATTAAAGTTTTAGAAGTCACTTTAAGAACTGCATGCGCTATGGAGGCTATGGATAGAATTATTAAGCATCTGCCGGAGGCTATCGTTGGAGCTGGAACAGTAAGAACTAAAGAAGATGCCTCAGCCGTAAAGTCAATTGGTTGTCAGTTTGCAGTGAGTCCAGGCTATACAAGTGAAATAGGAAAGCATTGTTTGGACATTGGACTACCTTTATTGCCAGGGGTATCGACAGGAAGCGAAGTTATGATGGCTAATAATGATGGTTATTATTTCTTAAAACTTTTCCCCGCAGTTGCAGTAGGCGGTATTAATCTTCTAAAAGGATTTGCAGGCCCATTTTCTGACGTTAAGTTTTGTCCAACAGGTGGCGTAACTGTTCAGTCAGCTTCAGATTTTTTGAGTCTGCCTAATGTTCCTGTCTGCGGCGGAACTTGGCTAACCCCAAAAGATCTTGTCGCAAATAGAAATTGGGTAGAAATTACAAAACTAGCAAAAGAAGCCAGTGCGATTCAACGTCTTTAGCATTATTCAAAAATAATGCTGCCTATTTCCCAATATAAAACAATCCTATTTGATTGTGATGGGGTTGTTCTAAATTCAAACTTTTTAAAAATAGAAGCATATCGGTTAACTGCATTAGAATTCGGAGCATCCGAAGAAGATGCTATGAGGCTAGTTAACCATCACATCGAATATACAGGTATATCTAGAAACATTAAATTTACTTATTTTTTAGAGACCATACTTAAAAAACCAGCAGATGAGTCAGGCATGAATCATTTGCTAAGACAATTAAACATTGAAGTTGAGAGACTCCTTGAAAATTGTGATATCGCTGAAGGCCTAGAAAATCTTAGAGAAAAAACAAAACAGGCTCACTGGATGATTGTTTCCGGTGGTGATCAAGAAGAAATTATTCGGCTTTTTTCTAGAAAATCATTATTAAAATATTTTGATGTTGGTATTTTTGGAAGCCCTGATTCTAAAGAAGAAATTGTGGCGCGCGAATTAAAAAAATCTACAGGACAAGCGCCTGCTTTATTTATTGGCGATTCAAAATATGACTATCAAGTTGCAAAGAAGAATAATTTAGATTTTATTTTTTTAAGTGACTGGACAAATTTCTTCGAGTGGAAACATTTTTGCGAAGAAAATAAAATTGAAGTCTATCAAAAGCTAGACGATCTAAATCGTTAAATAAGTTTTTTTATAATCTCACTAGGCTTAATATTTTTTAGGCAATTGGTATGTTGAAGCGGGCAAATTCTTTCAAAGCATGGGCTGCATGAGAGATTGAGATAAGCTAATTTTGCATGCCTACTCAATGGCGGAGTTTTTTTAGGGTCAGAAGAGCCAAAAATAGCGACTTGTTTAATATTTAAACTTGCCGCCACATGCATAAGTCCGGAATCATTACTTAAGAACGTTTGGCATAAACTCATTACATCAATCACCTCTTCAAGTTTAGTTTTGCCGATCAGATTAATCACTTTGTTTTTTGTGAGTCGATCTAAAGTTTTTCCTAAATCTTGATCGTGAGTAGAGCCTAATGAAATAACTACCCATCCTTTTTGTATAGCCTCATTTGCTACATCAGCAAAATACTCAATAGGCCATCTTTTAGACTCACCGTATTCAGCACCAGGGGCAATACCAAGAACTTTCTCAGATCCGCTTAATTTACCTGGCAAAAGTTTTTTACCCTGACTAGGCTTCGAGATAAGGTATGTCGATAAACTCACCTTAGTGCTTTTTGATTTTGGTGCAAGCGCTAAAAATTGGTCAACCGTTCTATACAGTGAAGGATCTTTTTTAATGCGATCGTTAATTAAAGCAAAACGCATTTCTCCTAAAAAACCAGTGCGCTTTGAAATGCCTGCAAAAAATGGTATCAGAGCTGACTTAAATGAATTCGTTAAGACAATAGCCTGTGAATAACCTTCCAGCTTCAAAACTTTAGCAATCTGATAGCGTTTTAATATATTTAGCTCACCGTGAGAAAAAGGCAATGAAATAGATTGGTCAACCTCAGGCATTCTAGTCACCAAGGGAATCGTCCAAGCGGGAGAGGCTACATGAAGCTCACTATCAGGATAAATATCTTTAATGACCTTAAATAGCTTTTGTGCGATAACCATATCACCAAGCCATGATGGTCCAATAATGAGAATTTTTTTTGGGTTCAAAATCTTAAGAGATTTTTTTGAGGATAGCACTCGTGCTTCTACCTGGTACAACAGAAACTAATTCAACTTTTCCATGCCATTTTTTTAATTCTTGGTGGCCTACAACTTGATTTTTTTTATAATCGCTACCTTTAACTAAAATATCAGGCTGAATCTTTTTTATTAAATGAAGCGGTGTTGTTTCGCTAAAAATGATAATACTATCCACAGAAGAAAGTGCCGAAAGAACTCTTGCTCGATCTTCTTGGTGAATGACAGGCCTTGATTTACCTTTTAGCTTTGTGACTGACGAGTCGCTGTTAAGAGCTAAGATAAGGACGTCGCCTAGTTTTTTAGCTTTTTCTAGATAGGTCACATGCCCTGCGTGAAGAATATCAAAACAACCATTTGTAAATACAATTTTCTTTTTTTGTTTTTTCCAAATAAGAACTTGTTCCATTAGAGCTGAGAGGGAGTGAATTTTTTTCTCTTGTTCGGAATGCTTAGAGCTTAAAGTTTCTATAAGGTTTTGAAGCGTGATAGGTATCGTCCCTAATTTTCCAATTACTATACCTGCAGCTACATTTGCAATATTTAGGCAAGTCTCAATAGGCATCTTTGCAATCATGCATGCTGCAAGAGTTGCAATAACAGTATCGCCGGCCCCTGAGACATCAAATACCTGTTGTTGATTGACGGCAGGCAAGTTTTTAATAGTATTTTTTTGTATTAAATCGATACCATCTTCTCCCTTTGTCATGGCAATGAATTGTAAATTAAGAGACTTTTTTAATTTTAGAAGAGGTGTTAAAAAGTTCGTATTTTTTGTGACATGAATATGGCAAGCTTCGATAGCTTCTTTTTTGTTTGGAGTTATCGCAGTTGCATTTTTATATTTACTGTAATTAATACCTTTAGGGTCAACAAGTACTGGTATTTTTTTAGATTTTGCAAGTTTAATAACATGTTGGCATAGCGCTTCGCTTAAAACTCCTTTTGCATAGTCAGACAATATAACAATAGAAGGTTTTTTATTAAGAAGCGTTGATATTCTTTTAATGAGCGGTTTAGAATCAATCAAATCTGCTGTGGCTTCTTGATCAATTCGCATCATTTGTTGGTGTTCGCCAATAATCCGTGTTTTTGTGGTTGTTGGATTTTTGTCTTTGACAATACCATCTACACCAATATGATTTTTCTTGAGAATATCAAGTAACTTTTTACCATCTACATCATCACCAATTTGACCAGCTAAAGTTGTTTTGATACCAAGCTGAGCTAAATTAGCTGCTACATTGCCTGATCCGCCAATACGATCAAATGACTCTTTTAATCTGACAACTGGAACAGGCGCTTCGGGCGAGATTCTTGAGACGCTACCTATTAAATAGCGATCTAACATTAAATCACCCACAACTAAAGCCCACTTTTTTTGTGCATTAAATTTATTTTTAATAATGTCAATTTCACTCATAAGCTATTGACCTTCATCAATGAGTTCGCAGAGCGTATGTCCAATGAGAATGTGTGCCTCTTGAATTCTTGCTGTTTCGTTTGAGTCTACAACGATAGCGTGTGTTGATATTTTTTTAATGAGACCACCATCGCCGCCCGTTAAGCCAATTGTAATAGCACCTAATGTATTTGCTTTTTCTAGCCCTTTAATGACATTTTTACTATTGCCTGATGTGGAAATACCAATCACTACATCATTTTTCAAACATAGCGCTTCGATTTGCCTTGAAAAAATATGCTCATAGCCATAGTCATTTGCGACAGCGGTAATAATTGAAGTGTCTGTCGTTAATGCAATAGCAGGCAGTCCTTTACGCTCTTTAACAAATCTACCTACAATTTCTGCTGCAATATGTTGGCTATCAGACGCGCTGCCGCCATTTCCAAAGATCAGCACTTTACCGCCTGAGTGAACTGTTTTTTTAATAAGACTTGCAACTTCATTGATCTGTGGAATAAGCGAAGTTAATTTTTGAATCGTGTCTTGATGCTTCTTAAAAATAGATTCAATTTTCTTTAAATTTTCATTACTCATGCGTAAGTATCACTTTTAGTTAAATAATTTATTGCGTAATCTTCAACGCCTTCTTCAATGCTAAGAAAAGGCTTTGTGTATCCAGCATCTTTTAGTTTTTTTATATTAGCTTCAGTAAAGTATTGGTATTTTCCCTTAAGATCATTTGGCATATCAATATATTTAATTGTATTTAGATCGCCCTTAACACTTTTCACAAGCGATTCAGCAAGTGCTTTAAAGCTTGAAGCTTTTCCTGTGCCTACATTATAGATACCTGAATGTTTTTTGTGACTTAAAAAATGTAAAACAACTGCTGCAGCATCTTTTACATATACAAAATCTCTTAATTGCATACCATCTTTATAGTCAGGACGATCGCTCTTGAAGAGTCTAATTTCACCTTCTGTTTTAAGTTGATTAAATGCATGAAATACAACGCTTGCCATTCTATCTTTATGATACTCGTTTGGACCATAGACATTAAAGAATTTAAATCCACACCATTGAGGAGGTGTTTTTTCTTTTGCGAGGACTTGTTGCACTGCCCATTGATCGAAAAATTGTTTTGAATACCCATAAGCATTTAGAGGCCTTAGTTTTCTGAGCTCGGCTTCATTGTCATCATAGCCAAATTCTCCTCCGCCATAAGTAGCTGCTGAGCTTGCATAAAGAAAAGGCACGTTATGATCGCTTGCATAGCGCCATAGATTTTGACTGTAACGAATATTCTGGTTTAAAAGCTTATTAAAATCTGTTTCAGTTGTAGCGCTGATAGCCCCCATATGAATAATAGCTTCAATTTCTTGTTTTTTTTCAAGCCAAGGAAATAGATCATCTTTATCAAGGTAATCAATATATGTTCGCTTACTTAAATTGTTCCATTGATCTTGATGCTGAATATCATCAACGACGATGATATCTTTTCTGTCGAGAATGCTATTTAGATGCCAAGCAATGACACTTCCAATCATGCCAGCACCACCCGTAAGTATTATCATAATGAGATTGTCTTTAAATAATTAAGACTGTTTCTTTTCTAAAAGCGCAACTCTTTTTTTTGTGATTGCTGAATTGTTAGCTTCTTTTTTAGCTGTCCAGTTTTTATCAATCCAGCCTTGTAAATTTTCTAAAATTATACCTTGCATCGCATCAATCCAATCTGGATTGTCATTCAGAGCAGGGATATAACTAAAATTTTTACCACCATTACTTAAGAAAATATGTCTACCCTCAATATTAATTTCTTCAAGAGTTTCTAAGCAGTCACTTGAGAAGCCTGGACAAATCACATGAACATTCTTCTCTTTCTTTTTTCCGAGATCAGCCATCATTTCAGCGTAATAAGGTTTTAGCCATTCAGCCCTGCCAAAGCGGGACTGGAAAGAGACTATATATTCGCTTTCCTTTAATTTTAAAGCCTCAGCAAGTAAGCGGGCAGTTTTATAGCATTCACAATGATAAGGATCGCCTTGCATCAGTGATTTTTTTGGAATGCCATGAAAGCTCATGACTAACTTTGTGGGCTTTCCATTTTTTTTCCAGAATTGCAGGACGGATAATTTAAGCGCGTTAATGTAAAGAGGATGATCGTGGTAATTCCTAACGGTTCTTACTCCTGGCACATTTCTTGTTTTAAGAAGCACACGCCATAGCGCATCCATTGCTGACGCACTTGATGAAGCAGCATATTGAGGATAGAGCGGAAGCAAGAGAATTTTAGTGCAATTCTTTTCTTTTAATTTGAGGACCGCATTTTTCATTGAAGGATTGCCATATGACATTCCTAATTCAATTTCAATAGGCTGAGATACTGACTTTTTGATTTTTGCGGTTAATGCTTTTGTTTGATTTGTGGCATTGACTAAAAGTGGAGAGCCTTTTTTAGTCCAAACTTTTGCATATTTTTTTGCTGAACTGCCTGGCCTAAATACTAAGATAATGAAATGAAGTATCCAGCACCAAATAAATCGAGGCACTTCGACTACTCTTCGATCCATGAGAAATTGTTGTAAATATCTTCTTACAGCATGCGTACTCAGGGAATCAGGGGTTCCTAGGTTTGCGAGGATTACGCCTATTTTGGGCGGATCACCATGTTGGTATTGCGGTTCTTTTATGAAGTAATTCATTTTAGTGTTGACTCAATGCGTTAGAAAGAAGTTTTGCTGTGATATCGACAATCGGAATGACTCTTTCGTAAGCCATTCTTGTAGGACCAATCACACCAAGGGTCCCTACAATTTCACCATCTGTTTCATAAGGAGATGTAACAAGACTACATTCATCCAGAGACGAATAGCCTGATTCATTTCCAATAAAAATTTGAATGCCTTCTCCAAGCTGACTTTGATCAAGAAGTTTCATAAGGGCTGTTCGCTTTTCAAATATCTCAAAAATTTTTCTTAAGCTGGATATATTTTTTGCGAGCTCTTCAGACTGAATAAGATTATTTTGTCCTGTGATCACGATCGATCCGCTCTCTGGCGAAATGACATCATTACCGACTTCAATAGCTGCCGTCATAAGTTTAATCATATCAGCATGCATTTTAGATAATTCATCCACGAGTGTATCTTTAACTTTAGTAAAAGTGTTGCCACTAAAGTTGTGATTAAAATAATTTGCAGCCTCAACTAAGTCATCATGAGAGTAGTGCTTTTCTGTCATGACAATTCTGTTTTGAACATTGCCGTCATTTGTCACAATAATGACAAGAATTTTTTTCTCAGATAAGCCTATAAATTCTAAATGTTTAAAGGTTGTTTTCTTAGCCTTAGGAATAAGAACTACACCAGCAAAATGTGTCAGTGTTGATAAAATATCCGCAGCATTATTAATAATTTTTTTATTGTCACCAATATTCATTTGATCTTTTAATGAGCTAATGATTTTGTCATCCAAAGGTTTTACAGTTAGAAGAGAATCTACAAAGAGCCTATAACCTAATTGCGTAGGAATTCTTCCTGCTGAAGTATGGGGGCTTGTGATAAAACCAAGATCCTCTAGATCTTTCATAGTATTTCGAATGGAGGCTGGACTTAAGTCAAGGCCGGACGATTGAGAAAGGGTTCTAGATCCCACGGGCTGCCCATCATAAATGTGTTGCTCAATGAGGGTTTTTAGAAGAATTTGGGCGCGCTTATCTAGCATCATCAAATAGGGTTATTCATATAAATCGTTATGCTTTAAAATAGTCAGTAAAGCCTAATTTTCATAGTGTAATAAGCCATTCTAGCATGCGGTACTTTTGAAAATGAATGCTTAATATACTAATTTTTCTTTATTAAATTGCTATATATTCTTTCATCCTAAGTATGCTTTAATTCAATTATGGAAAGTCTCTATAAATCAGTCGCAATTATCGGAAAATATGCGAGCGGAAGTGAATCTTCTGACATTGAATCCCAGCTTTTAGAGCTCGCTCAATATTTGACGAATAAGCATATCAATATTTTTATTGAGGCTAAAACACATCAGTCCGGAAAATTTCAAGCTTTTAAAGCTATTAATCTAGAAGAGATTGGTGAAAAAGCTGATCTCGCCATTGTTGTAGGTGGGGATGGGACGATGTTGGGAGTTGCAAGATCACTTGTGAATTTCGACATTCCATTAATAGGCATTAACCAAGGCCGTTTTGGGTTTTTAGCAGATCTAAATACAAGCAACATGTTTGAATCTATCGATGAAATATTTCAAGGTTCTTCTTATAAAGACAAAAGAATGTTGCTGCAGTCTAAAATTTTTAGAGGCTCAAAATGTATCCATGAATCATTAGCACTTAATGATGTTGTAGTAAGAAGTGGATCTCGCTTAATTGAATTAGAAGTTTCTATCAATGGCAGTTTTGTCCACAAGCAAAGATCAGACGGACTTGTTGTGACAACACCAACAGGCACAACTGCTTACGCACTTTCAGCTGGCGGGCCCATTCTCCATCCTGAATTAGAGGCAATTTCTATCGTACCGATTAGCCCGCATACATTAAGTAATCGCCCAATTGCAGTGAGTAGTAAAAGTGCTATTGAAATTCATGTGGTGAGTATGGATGAATCTTATTTAAGTATTGATGGACAGCTTAAAGTACCGCTTGAGATTCATGATCGTGTCGAAATTATTCGCGCAGAAAAAATGATCACGTTTCTTCATCCAAAAGACTACTGTTATTTTGAGATGCTTAGAAAAAAATTAAACTGGGGTTAATAAAGCACTATGTTACTTAATCTCTCTATCCTTGATTTTGTCATTGTCGATAAAATGAGCTTAGATTTTAAATCTGGTTTTTCAGCATTAACTGGCGAAACGGGTGCTGGAAAGTCCATTCTTATTGATGCTTTGTCTTTAGCTTTGGGCCAAAGAAACGAAGGTGGAGTAGTCAGGCTTCATCAAGATAAAGCTGATATCAGTGCTATCTTTGATATTAAGCACAATCAAGAAGTAATCGACTGGTTAAAAGAAAATGAATTAGAATCTGATGGCGCTGAACTTATTTTAAGAAGAGTCATTTATGCTGATGGCAAATCAAGAGCTTTTATTAATGGTAAGGTAGCCACGCTCCAGCAATTAAAAGAATTAGGCGAGTCCCTCGTTGATATTTACAGTCAAAACTCTCACCACTCACTTTTAAAATTAAGTGCACAGAGACAAATTTTAGATAACTTTGGTGGTCACTCAGATCTTGCAGCCACAACCTATCAACTTTACCAAGCATGGCACAAGCTTCATGTGCAAAAAATTGAGTATGAAAAAAACGCGCTAATTTATAGCGATGAACTTGCAGAGTTAAGAGATAAATTGCGAGAATTAAAACAATTTTCATTCACGTTGAGTGACTGGGAAACCCTGCAACAAGATCATGTCATGATGTCTCATGGTAATGAGCTCATTGAGGATGTTAATCTTTGTATTGAGCTTTTAGAAAAAGATGAAACGGCGATTTCTGACAGGCTTCATTTAGTCCAGCAGAAAATTTCTCATGCGCTTAGTATTGATGAGAAATTAAAAGAATCTTCGGATCTTATCGATTCTATTAATATTCAAATAGAAGAATTGCTTCGTTCGCTCAATAGATATTTACAAAAAGTCGATTTAGATCCAGAAAGGCTTAAAGATATTGAAGCGCGGATTCAAGCTATTCATAATTTTGGCAGAAAGCATCGTATTAAGCCTGAAGATTTTGAGTCAACCTTACTCACTTGGCAAGCTCGCATGGACGAACTCGAGTCTTTTGAATCAGATGACGGTATTGATGCCAAAGAAAAATTAGCCCTCGAAGCTTTTAATATCAGTGCGCAATTATTAAGTAAGGCGCGAAAGACTGCATCAGAAATATTAAGTCAGAATATTACTGCGGCTATGCAAAAGTTATCTTTTAGCCATGGAAGTTTTGAAGTTAAGCTCACACCTCAAGATCCAACAGCGCATGGATTAGAACAAATTGAATTTTTGGTAGCATCTCATTTGGGCGCAGAACCGAGACCTATTCATAAAGCTGCATCAGGCGGCGAACTTTCCCGTCTAAGCCTCGCGATTCGTGTTGCATCCATTTCTAAAGCGAATGTGCCCTGTATGATTTTTGATGAAGTAGATGTAGGTATTGGAGGAAGTGTAGCGGAAATTGTAGGTAAGCTTTTAAAAGAACTAGGACATCACGATCAAAGACAAGTTTTAGTGATCACGCATTTGGCACAAGTAGCATCATTAGCTATTCATCATTACAAAGTGTCTAAGACCCAAGAAAATAATCAGACACTCAGCCACATTCATTTGATGGATGACAAGATGCGCATCGATGAAATTGCGCGTATGTTAGGTGGTGTATCGATCACGGATACGACAAGGGCGCACGCGAAGGAAATGTTGCAAGTTTAGACTTTATTAGGGCAGGGGTTTCTATTGCACTCAGCATAAATATAAAGCGAATGTTCTTGGATAGTAAATCCTTTTTTTGTTGCAATCATTTTCTGTCTCTTTTCAATCTCATCATCACAAAATTCTTCTACATGACCACATTGCATGCATACCAGATGATCATGGTGTTGTGAGTCGCTTAATTCAAAAACAGCTTTATCACTTTCAAAATGGTGACGAATTAAAAGACCAGCCTGTTCAAATTGAGTCAGCACACGATAAATCGTTGCAAGACCGACATCTTCACCAGATTTAATTAAAAGTTTATACACATCTTCGGCGGAAAGATGTTTCGCATCGCTGTGCTCAAAAAGACTTAAGATTTTAAGTCTGGGAAGCGTTGCTTTAAGCCCTGATTTTTTTAAATCTTTATGATCTTGTCCCATTGAAACACCTTAAAATTTGCTTTAGGAAGCATTTTGAATACTGTCTAGCATGTTATATTAATACGCATTATGTTTAAAGTTATAAAAATGCGTATATTTCTTCTCGTTTTAAGTCTTTTAGTCACCGCTTGCTCTCCTTCCTTACCCTCTATCAAGCCTTACAAAATGCCTATTCAACAGGGTAATTTAGTGACTTCAAAAATGATGATGCAATTAAAGCCTGGCATGACAAAAACCCAAGTGCGATTTGTGATGGGAACACCCCTCATTACAGACAGCTTCCATAAAGATCAATGGGATTATTTTTACCAAATGGAAACAGACGGTGCAATCATCGAGAAAAGAAGAGTTATTTTGATGTTTGAAAAAGATTTGTTGGCTAAAGTAAAAGGCGATGTGATTCCTGCTAATGCAAATGCAAATAAAAATGAAGATCGTAAAGAGATAGTGCCTATTAAGAATAATGAGCCTAATCAAAATCCAGCGCAAAAAGAAAAGAGCATGCTCGATCGATTAAAGTTTTGGGAAGATGATGACAAGCCTATTGAAAAAGTTATACCGCCTAAGAAATACCTACCCTTAGAAGACAGAAAAATTGTGACTCCTAATAAAGATATATCAGAGCCAGTTAAAGTTCCAGAGCCAGAGATGAAAAAACCTGTCACGGAAGTCGCTCCAGCAGACATTAAAAAAGAGCCTGAAGTTGTAAAACCAGAGGCTGCAAAGGCTGAAAATACGAAGCCATTGCCAGCTGAGACTGATCCAAATTATTTTGATTTGATGCTAGAAAAAATAGGATTCTAATTGTATGAGTAAAATAAATATTCTTATTGTGGGTGCCTCAGGCCGCATGGGCCAGAGTCTTATTCAAGAAATTACTAATGATAAGGACTTAGCTCTTTTAGCGGCTATTGATCATAAGTCGAGTGATAAATTAGGACGTGATGCAGGCGAGGCTATCGGCATTTCAACAGGCATTGAAATTGACCATGACATCACAAAAGTAATTTCATCTGCTGATGTTCTTATCGATTTCACAAGACCCGAAGCAAGCCTTGAGTATTTGAAATTATGCGAAGCGCATCAAGTGAAATATGTCATTGGTACAACAGGATTTTCAGATCAAGAAAAAAAATTGATTCTCGATGCTTCAAAAACGATACCTATTGTTTTTGCGCCCAATATGAGTGTAGGGGTTAATTTACTGATTTCGCTTGTTGAAAAAGCAACGCAATTACTCAAAGATGATTTTGATATTGAAATTATTGAAGCGCATCACCGACATAAGATTGACGCTCCATCAGGTACGGCTTTAAGGCTCGGTGAAGCTGTTGCAAAAGCTAGCGGCAGGGACCTTAAAAAAGAAGCGCAGTATGAACGTTTTGGCAATACTGGCGAGCGTAAACAAACCACAATTGGCTTTTCAACAATTCGCGGTGGCGATATTGTAGGTGACCATACAGTTTTATATGCAGGCACCGGTGAGCGAGTTGAATTGACTCATAAAGCTTCAAGCCGAGCCACTTTTGCTAAGGGCGCATTAAAGGCAGCTAAATTTTTATCACACCAAAAATCAGGTCTTTTTGATATGCAGAAGGTCTTGGGACTTTCTGACAATTAAACCATTTATCAAGGTTTAGTGCGTTGAATTAAGGCGCTAAATCGACTATAATATCTACGATATTTGAAACGGGAGCTGCTAAAAACTTCTCCCGTTTTGTATATCCAGTACCCAACCCTTGAATTCGCAAATACTGGAGAGTCATTTTGTCGCGAAATATGTCGGCAGTGTTAGTGCTCGCAGACGGAACTAAGTTTCGAGGCATTTCAATTGGGGCTCCAGGCTTAACCGTAGGTGAAGTTGTTTTTAATACTTCCATGACTGGTTATCAAGAAATTCTGACCGACCCTTCTTATACAAAACAAATAGTCACGCTCACTTATCCTCATATTGGTAATGTAGGGGTTAATGAAGCAGATATCGAATCTGACAAAGTTCATGCTAGTGGGTTAATCATTCGTGATTTAGCAATGATTGATAGTAATTTTAGAAGCGAACAAACCCTTTCCAAATACTTAAAAGAAAATCATATTGTTGCGATCGCAAATATTGACACTAGAAAACTCACAAGACATTTAAGAGAGCATGGCTCACAAGCAGGTTGCATTATTGCTGAGTCAGAAGACGATAAAAAAGCGCACCAAGAAGCAAAAACCTTTCCAGGACTTTCTGGCATGGATTTGGCTAAGGTCGTGAGCTGCAAAAAGCCTTATACATTCAATCAAGGCGAGTGGTCATTATCTGAAGGTTATAGCAATCACCTTGAATCAGATCATCATGTTGTTGCATTTGATTATGGCATTAAGAAAAATATTTTAAGAATGTTGGTTTCAAGGCGATGTAAAGTCACTATTGTGCCTGCTGAAACTTCTTATGAAGAAGTGGTTCGCCTAAAACCTGATGGTGTATTTTTATCGAATGGGCCAGGAGATCCTGAGCCATGTGATTATGCTATTAAAGCGATTAAACAATTAGTGGATGATGGTTACCCAACCTTTGGTATATGTTTAGGCCATCAACTTTTAGCTTTAGCGAGTGGCGCTAAAACATCCAAAATGAAATTTGGACATCATGGCGCTAATCATCCCGTTCAAGATTTAAAAACAAAACGCGTATTTATTACCAGTCAAAATCATGGCTTCACCGTAGACCAAACTTCACTTCCTAAAAATTTAGTAGCTACACATCAATCTCTTTTTGATGGCAGCTTACAAGGGATTGAAAGATCAGATCAGCCCGCATTTAGTTTTCAGGGGCATCCTGAAGCGAGCCCAGGCCCATCTGAAATGAGTTACTTGTTTGATCACTTTATTAATCTTATTGAAAAAAAGAAAAAAGGCTATGCCGAAGCGTAAAGATATTAAGTCCATACTTATTATTGGGGCTGGCCCAATTGTCATAGGTCAAGCATGTGAGTTTGATTATTCCGGCGCGCAGGCATGTAAAGCGCTTCGTGAAGAAGGATATCGTGTCATTCTCGTGAATTCTAATCCTGCAACTATCATGACAGATCCTGAGATGGCGGATGCGACTTATATCGAGCCGATCACATGGCAGATTGTCGAAAAAATTATTGCCAAAGAAAAGCCAGATGCACTCCTTCCTACCATGGGTGGACAAACGGCGCTTAATTGCGCGCTCGATTTAGATAAGTACGGCGTTTTAAAAAAATATAAAGTCGAATTAATTGGTGCTTCAAAAGAGGCGATCGATAAAGCTGAAGACAGACAAAAATTTAAAGAAGCCATGAATAAAATTGGTTTAGGATCTGCTAAATCAGCGATTGCACACAGTTTAGAAGAGGCCATTCAAGTTCAAGCGGGTAT
>Ga0208719_1000290_pt1 | contig 15477 bp, 26 predicted proteins | sample LakMenEpi30Jul09_FD_150747 | JGI IMG/M metagenome (GOLD analysis project Ga0208719, IMG submission 150747) | Freshwater microbial communities from Lake Mendota, WI - 30JUL2009 deep hole epilimnion (SPAdes) | ecosystem: Environmental > Aquatic > Freshwater > Lake > Epilimnion/Euphotic zone ... | reverse complement strand
AGGAGCTACGGGTGTAACCGGAAGCGTAGGAGCAACTGGCAGTCAGGGCGCTAGTGGATTAGCCGGAGCCACAGGATTACGGGGAGCTACCGGCCTTACAGGAGCAGGTTCAACTGGAGCTACAGGTGCTCAGGGTGCCAGCGGAGTTCCAGGCGCAACTGGGTTTCAAGGTGCTAGTGGAATTGCAGGCTCTGGAACTGTTGGTGCTACTGGAGCTAGCGGATTAGCCGGAGCTAGCGGATTGGCTGGAGCTACCGGACCGTCGACTCCGACTACAACGACACCTACAGCATATTCAGGCAATCAAGATAACCTCAACGGTCCTCAAACTTCTGACATCTGGTACGCCTCAAGCACGCTTGCTATCAACATTACGGGCCTGACGGCCGGATCTTACGACGGCAAACAAGTGTTGTTCGTCAACACTGGCAGTTATGCAATTACACTGGTTAACCAATCAACTAACAGCAGCACAAACAACAGGTTCAGGACAGCCACTGGTAGTGATGTAGTCGTGAATGTCAACGGTGCTGCAACTTTGCTTTATCAAACAGGAACAGTTAACGCCTGGCGAGTACTGTAATGCCTTTACGCATATATCACGTTACGCCAAAGGTTGGCATTATCTCAAACCCGTCAAACGCATCTACGCTGACAGGTTCCGCCACTTTCTACGTGACAGCCGGAAGTTCGCAAGATTCTCTGGTTTACCAGTGGCAGTTATCGACGAATAACGGCTCTACGTTTAGCAACATCAGCGGAGCAACAGGTACGTCACTTCCGCTGACAGGCCTGACCGCCAGCGACGGTGGCAAGCAGTATCGCTGCATCGTGTCTAGCTCTTCAAGAAACGGCGTAAGCGTCATCAGTGCGGCTGCATTGCTTTACTCGTCGCCACCGACTACGCCTAATCCGACAATGTCGAAGCCGTTTGGTTCGGCTACCGCCGCAAGGATGTCCTGGACAAATCCAACCGAACTTAACAGCTACACGATCACTGGCTGGAATCTCGTATGGCAACTAGGAACAGGATCACCAACCAGCTGGGCTACAGTTTCTGGTACAACACCTATTTTGTGGCCCACCGCGTCTGGGACGACCAACTCGTTTTCCGCTGACGGGCTTGTTCGAGGTACAATTCAACCCTACGGCACCGACCCTAGTGGGGCTGCCTGGACTGGCACGATAAGCGGTTACAGCAATTCAGTAAGCGTGTTAGGCGTATCACCTGGACTTTAAACAATGCAAAAAAATGGATTTTCGTTGTCTGTTGATGATCCGGAGGCCTTGGAACCGGCAATGGCTTTCTGTACGACAGGCGAACTTCACGTAAATCTGATAACGAAAATGGTTGTCGTGGTGTTTTATTGCTGGCGAAACGAAGCTGCGTTTCAAACCGGCAAAAAGCCTTTCAATTCGATTCAAGTCAATTTGCCGTCAAATCCGGAAACTAGCCAACTCTTAGAACCGTTGCTGGCAACAGGCCAGTTTGGTTCTTCACTGCTTTCTTATTGTCTTACGCATTGCGAAGAGCTGCGGTCTGCCGTTTACCGTCAAGAGGTCTAACCATGTCAGATCGTCGCATCAAACTTGTTCGAGCTAACTCAGCCGTTGTGCAGTCTCAGAACTATGGGGCTTACCGCATTCGCATAGACGCGACAGAAGCTCAAGGTCCAGATATGGACACCAACGTTTTCATCTATAGGCGAATGCCGCCGAGCCCGTACAACAACGAAACCACCGACACATTTGAAGCAATCGCTGGACCTCCCCAGCTAGCCTCGTTTCCAATTGGTGCCCCGGATCCTGACAGCAACTGGCCATACTACCGACTCGATTACGTCGAACTGGACGTGGCTTCCAGTGCACAAGCGGAAGCAATCTGGCAAGAAATCAAAGCTGAGGTTGCCGTGCTGGTCAGGGCTATGGATCGATTGGATCAACTGTCTGTAACAGAAGAATGGTGGTGGCCCGGTCCGCCGCCCGCACCGTGATCGAAAAAGGAGAGCAATATGCCTCTGATTCACAAACTGCTGATTCTCGAGGAAGCAATGCTCGTCAGCATGGCAGGCAATCCAAACTTCACTCGTGAGTTTCCTTTTCTTGATCAAATCAAGGGAAACAAATCAAGCAATCCCGACTGCTCGAAGTGCAACAAGGACATACATAAGCGAGTCTTGCTCATCAACGGAGTCAAGCAAGCCATCGTCAGCATGGGTGCAGAGAAGAAAGCCAGACTCAAAGCTATGCTCAGCTCTGAACAAGTACGTGTTCGAGTGAGCGATGGCGGTAAGATCATTGAGTACAACTTTTGACCTAAATTTCAGGCAAAAACGTGTCATAATAGATTGAGAGAGATCTTAGCTTCGGCAACGCTGGCATATGCCAGTAAAGCATCTTCTCTTAGCCGTTGATTGACGGCTGTGCCCTAGTCGCTCAATGGGAGCGAGATCGTGCAAGCAATTGCACGGCACCGGTTCGAATCCGGGCTAGAGCAATCTGCGGGAGTTGCGAAACCCCCATCCAGTCGCCCTCGGGCTGGTAAAAGCTACGGACCTTACGCGGAGGATGCCAAAAGCGTCTTCCAACGCGTACAGCGTTTCTCGCTGTCCTGTGTACGTTGATACTGATCGCAGGCGGGTTGCCCACTATGCCCGTCTTTAGAGTGCATGGCTATCGGCCGTTGCCTCAAGTCAAACACCGAACGTGGATACGGTGTTTTCAACGCTAGCAAGCGAAGCTAGCCAGACAATAGGTTTACCAGTGAAGAACGCGAAAGCTGGTAGACGTTCCGAGCAATCGGAACTGCGAGTGTGACACAACAATTCTTGGCAGGCTGGCACCCTGCACCCACTGTCACATGGGAAACGCATAGCGTGCTTTATGGCAGCCGTTAGGCCGCTACAAAGCTGAGGCCGGATAAGTTTCCGGTGTAATACTGCGGGTAAGTTCCGCAGGGCCTGACAAGCCGACACCGTCGTGTCTTGATAGCTCAGTGGCAGAGCTAGGCAGTAGCTAGTCCGGCAATGTGCCGGCCTTCACTACACCTGATTCCGGTTCGAATCCGGGTCAAGACATTCCGGGCACTTCGCCCAAAACGTCGTGTTCTACGGGAAAGAACACTAGTCCAGGAGGACATGGTATGAATCACTACATCGTTGTTTCTTTGGTCAGGGCCTTAATCAAGGCCGAGACAGACAACCTGACAATCCTTGAAATGGGGTTGGGGCATGATTACGCCCACAAGAAACCCACAAAGTTTGCGCAATTTGATGAGACCCGAAAGACGGTTTATTGGGAAATCGTGGAGGCGGTGGCGGCAAGCCGCCTAGACCTCCAGCGTCTCAAGACGCTTGAGTCGGCGGCACTCGCCGAGGTGGCCGAATGGCGGGTGCCTAAGGGGCACTTTTTTTGGAAGGCTGTCGCTGATAAAGCGACCGAACTTCAAAGAAAGGATGACAATTTCCTGGAAGACGAGCGGCAGGAACTGCTCGAAGAACTGCTCGTGCGGTTTCAGTGACTCGGCATGAAAACTCGCGCCAGCAGTGAGGCGCATAATAAATACCTGCAACTGGTCGCCGGCCGGGCGTTAAGCGGCAGGGAACGTGACGCACCTTATAGCGGCCCAGTATTTCGACTGGCTGTCGAAACGGCTTGCGGACGTCAACCGCACCCACCCAGGGTCAGGGGTTAACGCTGTAGCCTACAGTGTGACGAAATAGGCCAAGCCACGCGAAGCACTCCCGCGTGATGGAGTGAAAGTAGTTGCGTTTGTATTCTGACTGTTTTTTGGATCTGTTTAGGCCGGTATAAGTCTCATGCTGTGTTGCAGCATGAGCACTAATTCCGGCTATGGGCGGGGACCTTCTAGGCGTGGAGTTTCAACTCCTCAAGTCCGCCCAGCAGCGAGTCGCGTCAAAAAAAGCGACTTAAATACCAACACGCGAATAAGAGCCCTTAGCGGGGGACAGCGTGCTCTGGGAAGCGCCAGCAGTGAGGCGCGTAATAAATACCTGCAACCATACACGGGCACTCTGCCCAAAACGTCGTGTTCTACGTGAAAGAACACTAGCCCAGGAGGGCATCATGGCCAAGTGGATCAATCTCGAGGTTGGTAACCTTGAAACGCAGATGGAACGCATGCGGGAATTCGTGGCCCACGGCTACGGACCGACACCGACGACGGTGTCGGTGGCACACCTCAGCGTCGTCGGCTGGGGTGAGCGTGGTAGCATTTTGGGGGGAATCCCCCAGAGTCTCGAAGTCGGCCAGGGATTTGCAGTCCCGGCCGAGGAGGTCCGCCTGTTTAGGTGGACAACTGGCGGTCACCGGACTGTCATTAAACAGGACGGCTTCGGCTTCGGCCGAGGTAGTTACGTCCTGGTCCGCAAGGGTTGAAACCCCGCCAACAAACTGGGTTAGTTCCCAGTGTAATACTGCGGTGAAGTTCCGTAGGGCCTGACGAGCCGCCACTGTCAAAAACCAAACTTCTACCAGCCTTGAAAACTACGCTTTTACGGGATTCCATGTCGGAATCCCGTGCGTGGTTTTCTTTAGATATTGAGGACTAGCATGGATCTCATCGTTTTCATCGGTCTGCTGGTCTGTGCGATCTTTTCGGTAGTTGTCTTTTTCTTTAAGGAAAAGAAGAGGGTCAACTACTGCGCAGCTAGTCTGAAACAGATGGCTGAGCGTGCCAGTTACGACTACCACCAGCTGCAAAGGGCGAAGTTCGCCCACGACAGGCTGGCAAGCAGGGACAGCTGGGTGAAGCTGTTCCAGGCAGAAATCGAACACAATTACTCGCAATACCTGCTTCGTGAGAGTATGAACAGGTATCGCAGTACTCCACTGATCCTTCGTTAAATGGTGTGGGACCTTAGCTCAGCTGGTTAGAGCAGCGGACTTTTAATCCGTAGGTCCTGGGTTCGAATCCCAGAGGTCCCATTGGTTCAATTACTCTTTCAAAGGAGTTGAAATTGCTAGGAGACTGGATCAGGATCGTAGGAGAGGTAAAAGAAGGCGAGTCACTCGTACTCGACCCGTCTGAGGTCTTGAGGCTTCAGAGTGACCTGGCGAGGATTCGGTCAGAGCTGATCGCAAATCAAGAGGCCGGACTACGGGCTTTCAGCATCATCGAGCGCTACAAGAATGCTCTCGAGCAGTCTGAAGATCAGTGCGAGAAAGCGCTGAGCCTCGCGGAAAAGTTCCGCGACCTCGGTTCGGGCCTGCACACCGCGGTGCGACAGCACCTCGGTAGCTTGGCAGGGACCGGGTAGAAATTAGGCCCGTGGCTTGCTAAGCTGCGGGCCAGTCGGCCCCATCGTCTAGAGGCCTAGGACAGCGGCCTTTCAAGCCGTGAACCGGGGTTCGAATCCCCGTGGGGTCAATCCAGTAACCGGACCCAAGAGCCAGACGAGACTGGTCCCGTGAGCTACAGGGCTCAGTCTTTAGAAAGGATTTCCGTGGCCGGTTCCCATCACAACGGAGTTCGCGACTCTGGGGTGTGGATAATAGGGTCGGGGCGTAAATGACCCGCTGGTTTTTCAGTCGCATAGCTCAGTCGGTTAGAGCACCTCGTTTACACCGAGGGGGTCGTGGGTTCAAGTCCCTCTGCGACTAGTGGGCTACGCCGGACCGTAGCTCAGTCGGTTAGAGCATCGGCCTTATAAGCCGGGGGTCGCGGGTTCGAGTCCCGCCGGTCCAAATCAACCGCAACAGGTGTGGTTGAAGTTTTTCCAGGAGACGCAAAATGCGTGGTGTGTTTTGGATGCTGTTGGCTGTGTTCTTTTCGGTGTTCGCCGCGGCTGCTCCTGCAACGGCAGCGCTCCGGCGGACGTCGCCGATCGCTTCCTCCACCGTGACGGCACGGTGGTGGCAAAGATTGGTGAAAGTTACGTACCCAAGCGGGAAGTGGGAATACGGTTTTGAAGTCTGGTTCGGGATGCCAGACTCACCGATTGGGGGTTCCTACAGAAGCGTGGGGATGTTCTCTGAGCCGATCCCCAGCTGGTCTCTCGTAGGAGCCACGATAGTCGTGCTCGGTGAACCCGGGCCGCACATCCGTTGAGAAGAGCCCGCAAACGCGGGCGGATGGGGACATAGCTCAATTGGCAGAGCATCGCGTTTGCAACGCGGAGGTTGAGGGTTCGAGTCCCTCTGTCTCCATTGTCGGAACCGGTCGGCAAGGAAGTTCCGTGTACTCTCCACCATCCGACGTTAAACAAGTGATGTAACACGGGCCAGCGTAGCTCAATTGGCAGAGCAGCTGATTTGTAATCAGCAGGTTGCGAGTTCGACTCTCGCCGCTGGCTTTTCCGCCCGGGTGTTGGTATTCCGGACGGTTTGAGGGTGCGTTGGAAACGAAGTGTCTGCTGTGGCTCTGTACGTGGCTTAAGTCCGGCGGGACGTAGCTACTCCCAACCACGTGTACTGTCGCGAGGCATCCATGCATTTGATTGCGTGGCCTACAGTAAGTGCTGACGTCCAGCGCACCTTCAAGCCGTCCGGGTACCAATGCCCGGAGGGCCAGTGAGACAGGGACCTCGTGGTGGGGTAACTGGCATAAACCACGATTCGGGGGCGTACTGGTATCGACGGGATGAGGAAGTCTTGAATTGCATGCCGTGGTTGATCGGTTGGCCACGTTAAAAGCCGATCAAAATGTTAGTTGGCACTTTCAACAGTGCTCCCGCTCTCGCTGCCTGAGGCAGTGACCGGTGAGGCGACCTGAGCCTTATTACCCAATCAGGCTGACGCCGATAGTTCGGCTGATCTGGTCCAGAAAGAAAGGGCAGAATGGTGGTAGCCCACCTGACGCCGATAATTGCGGCTGGCTTTGCCTGTAGCGTAAGTAGCAACAGGATACGCATGTAGACGTTCTTGATGGATACATCTCCGGACGCGGGTTCGATTCCCGCCGCCTCCATAAACTCCGTGTCGGACCGAGCGGGGAGGATAATAAAGCAGAGAAGATCTGCATCGGTTCATGATGCAATTGTGGCGAAATTGGCAGACGCGCAGGATTTAGGTTCCTGTGTCCGCAAGGGCGTGTGGGTTCGACTCCCACCTTTTGCATTTCTCTTGAGCCATCCGGTCGTCCCGGGTGGCTCTTCTTTTGATACAAGTTCCCGACAACGGAGGCCCGAGTGCGATTTCTGCTTGAATGGTTCCGCCGTCGCGATGACCTCCCGATGTGGGAGATCCGCGACATTCACCATCGCGTCGTCGACCGGGTCATGGCCCGAACGCGTGGTGATGCCCTGCTCCATACGCAGCATCACGAAGCTGCATATGCGGAGCTTGCGAAAGAGGTAACTACGTGAGAGTTGTTGCTCTTGAATTTGCGATCGGGGCGTTCCTGATTGCGATGTTTCTGATCGCCGTTTTTACAATTGGAGGTTGAATGGAAACGGCTAAGAAAACTCGAAAGAAAAAGCCGAAGTTTCGGCTGAAGTTCTTCGGCATCGGCCGCGGGATGACCGAGGAGTATCTCGGTGAGGCTCACGACGCCACTACGGCGATGAGCCTGCTGAAAGGTGCCAAGGCTCGCGGCTTCTACGCCGTGAGTGTCCACGGCACCAGCGTGGACGGTTACGGTGAGTTCACCGAGAGCGGTGAGTTTGCCATTGCGTCGTACATCACGACGCTTGAGGTCGTCAAAGAACGCGGGTATTGATTCGCGTTCGCACTACTCGGTGGTGTAACGGTAGCACAAGGGATTTTGGTTCCCTTTGTCTAGGTTCGAATCCTAGCCGGGTAAATGAATGAATGAGTAACACTTAACCAAAGGTGCAACGTGAACAAGCTCGAAGAGGCAATGGGGCAAGAGGTCGATGCGGCACTGCGGTTTGACGCGCTGGACACCGCAGAAAAACTTCTGGGCACAACGGATAGAGAAGCTGCAATGCCGTTGACGATGGCATTGCACATCCAGCACATTGAAGAGAAACGAGCATTGCTTGAAATGCTCAACGACACGCATTCCCAGATTTCGCACAAGCAATTCATGGAGATCGTCAGCAGTCTCGGGTTCGTCAAAATGCATGAGCACGTCTTCAAAATCGAAGACGACAACTATATCGATGGTAAGCAGGTCACGACCACCCGTGACGAACTGATGCAGGTCTGGTGGAGATCAGGTGTGTTGCTCGACTGTACCACGTGGTACGAGCAAATAAACACTGTCAACGTGTACTACAACTGGTCAATTCCAGACGGGGTTGAGGTGTATCCCGGCCCGGAGAGCGGCGGGTGCATAATCGACAAGGAGACGAGAGGGTGGCCCACGACCGGGAGAGTCTGGGTAGGACATCACGACGGACGAGAGGGCTTGCGGCGTAAGCTGCAAGTTCTCGAGCAGCGTGGGTCTTTTTTACCCGTTTGGAAGGAACGTCCGTTTCTCTGGCTGTTGGACTACAGCCAGACAAGAACAGACTACGATTACAAGCAAATCAACGCGGAAGTTATCGCGACTCTGCCGGTTGAAGTTCAGCTGGCTATTAGAGGAGAAGAACAGAAATAATTTTGCTTTGAGCCAGTCAGTTGGTCTGCAAAATCAACCAAGGAGGGGGAAGAAGATGAGACGCATGGATTGTGTCTTGCTTTTGTTGTTGAGCCTCGTTGTTTTTTCTGGTTGTGTATCGGCCAGCCAACGAGCACGAGTTCAAGCACGGGTTGTGACTACTGACTTGTTCAGTCCCATCCCGACAGGTACCGGTGAACTCACCGTCACCTGGGAAGGTAACTGGTAACGGGCTGTTTCGGCCCTACACCGCTCTCAAAAGGAATCAAGATGATTTCCCATTCGACAATCGGTTCGAAGTCCAAGGCTGGTAGTTCGAACGCATTTTACGAAGCTGATGCGCAGAGCTTCGAAGAACTGCGTGGTTTCAGCGATCTTGCCAAGAAGAGCAAGCAACTGAAACGACAGCCAAAGTTGATGGACTCCATGACGATGGAGCCCACTTCTAACTTGCAGTTGGTCGGAATCGACCAAGAACCCAGTGATTCCTTCACGCCAGAGGAGCTGGTGGCAATGTTTCACCGCAAGCCGCTGACGGTGGACTGGGACAAGCGGCTGAACTACGCGTGAAGTTACATTTTTAATCGACTCAAACAAAAGGGAGATCAGCCATGCTGGTCCTGTCAGCAAAGAAGGACGGGTCTATCACCGTTCAAACTGGACAAGGGGAGACGATGTCAATTCGCATCGTATCCGGGTCCAATGTACGCTTGGGGTTTGAAGCGCCCGCAAGCGTTCGCATCCTGCGGGATGCGGTAGGTCGCGAAAGATCGCGACCTAGCTCTCGCTGAGCGAGGGCTAAAAGCCTAAGAGGCGACCACAGGACGTGTACTTGATTTGTTGCTTCTATATTGAAGCAGCTGTCATGCACGTCCTGTGGTTTGTCTCGCTGTTTCCTCTCACTTAGGTTTTGAACTTCCCTTTAGCTATTGGGTAGTCAAAGCCAGAAACGGCCGCTATAATTGCCAATCGGTCCCAAACCCATGAAAGGATTCGTATGGCTATCAAAGCAATCGAAGTTGAATTGTCTGCCGACGGCACCCGCGGTGCGGTGGTTCTTCAGTCAGACGCTGCGGAGTTCCCGCAACAGATTGAAGAGTTGCAAAGTGCCGCATGCAGAAACGAGGCTATCAAGGCCGCGGTGGGTGCCGGCATCAAGGGTTTGCCAGGCATCAGTCGCACAGTCGATCCTGCTTACCCTGTGAACTCTAAAGGCGAAGTCATCGAAGGCCTTGCCGACAATAAAGGCGTACCGCTTTCGCCTTCGCACGCCCGGATGCAGCCGGCTGCGTACCGGACGAAGTACGAAATCACTGCGAGGCAGTGATGCTTCTTGACGACAATGCCGTTAAACGACTGAAACGTGCAGTTGATACAGATCTGGACCTGCTAGTCTGGGTAGGGGAGTGGCTTACACACCTCAACCTGTTCTCGGACGCTCAGATCTACGATATACTGCGATTCGCAAAAGCCGGAATTGAGTCGTTCGATAAGGACGTGAAATCCGGTGTTACACGACCCATGACTTTGGGCGTGTGTGATTCGCGATGGGTTTCAGTGTCCGGAATGACAACATTCCTTGACACTGGCACTTCAGAGGAATTGGGCGAGATGGGGCAACCCGCAGTCACGCACATTTTCTGCGATATCGCGGCTTTACGTGATCGGTGCAGCTTACGGCAGAGGCAATTCCATGGATTCAGCAGCAAATCACCTTCTGCGGCAAATGATCAAGCAGGGTGAAAGCGGGTTGACAAAAGCACCGTCGAAGGCGATTATTCGGACCCTCCTGTTGTCCGATGACGCTTACGCGACTCCGCTGTTTCTGATAGTCATGGACTTGTACGGACAAGAGGCGTTGGAATGGGCACCGGAAACGATCCGGATGGAGCTAGAACAAGATTTCCAGCTTCAGTTGCCCAAGTCGTCGCTCGACAAGGTGATGGCAGCAATAACGATCGTCACTACAAACTACTTCTACAAAGATGTGACGCGGTTCATTCAGCTGTGCAATATCCTGGCGGGCGACGACTTCCAACCTGATGAGTTTGATCCGGCTGATGCAGGTGAAATCCTGCTCGGAATCACCGAAGCAATGCTGCTGTGGCCTCCAGACGGAGACGCAGACGACACGGAGTTCTCCGAAGAAATTCGTGGCTACATTGGCCAGGTGTTAAACGAGCAGGGAATTGTTAAGCCGTTCGACGTGCTGCGGCTGGCACTCGACGGCGACCAATCGACTCGAGTGGATACCGCGTTGGCTGACGACCCTGAGATGTATTCAGCCGTGTGGTCTTCACAACAGTCGAGAACAGATGAGCTGCGATCAGTTTATCTGGAGAACGTTCAGGCCTTGGCTCAGCAGTTGAGCATTCTTCCGCTGACTCATGGCTCGACAGAGAAAGCAGTACAACAACTGCAATCTCTGGTTAGCAACGCAACGGGTGCGTTGTAATCCCATGCAAGGAGTGTTTCGATGCGTACTGTTCTTACGGCTCTGTTTGCGTTCGTGCTGGTGATGGTTGCCGTGATCGCCCAGGCCGGCGAGTATGCCTCGCAGGGCGGGTGTGTTGACGGCACCTGTCAGGTGCGGCAGCGGTCGGTCACGAGGACCAGGTCGGTCGTCGAGGCCCCCGTGCAGGCAGTGGTCGCCCCTGTCGCCGGCGTGGTGGTGGGTACGGCTCGAGTTGTGACACACGTTGCCACAGCTCCTGTTCGTGCCATTGAGCGTTCGGTGTCGCGGTCGCAGGCGTGTGTGCCGGCGCAGGCTGACTCTTGCTGCCAACCGCAGCAGGAAGATCCTTGTGCCGAGCCTGCCGTCAATAACGACTGTGCGGCAGCGAGCGTGGAGGCCCGCACGGTGACGCGTACGCGGACTCGGATTCGCGGTGCATTCCGCAGCTCGCGAAACTGCGGTTGTTGCAACTGATTTGATTCGAACAGCTCGAAAGCTGATCAAGTGGGGGACCGACGTGAAAGCGTCGGTCCCCTTTCTTTTACCTAACGAGGAAAAATGTCACATCTAGAAAGCGGCTTTTGCGTCACGGATCTTAAGAGCCTTGACGAGGTGCTGAAGGAACAGTGTCCCGAGCTTGAGTTGGTGCAGCAGAAAACGTACAGGACGTGGGCTGCCGACAACGGTACCCTGGTAGGCGATTATCCGCTTCCCAGCCTCTACCAGCTGAAGCTGATGATCGCCCTGAAGAAGCAGGGTGTGGACGTACACGCCAAGGCCAAGGCTGTTGGCGTCGAGCTGCCAGCAAACCTTGCAGAACTCGAAACGAAACCCTGGAACCTGGAGCAACAAAACAGGCTCCGGAAGGATCCAACGTTCCAGAAAGCCTACGATGCGTTAAACCGCGACGTCGTCGGCAAGGACGCAAAGTACGTCATTAGGTACAAGGCTGGCAAAGGTCCAGCCAAAGCCTACGAGGTAGGTGTAGTGCAGCACCCGCTGAGAGAGGGCGAATACGTCATGTTGACGGACTTCTACGCCGAGGGAAACGGGCTGCTTAAAGCCAAGGGGCTCGGGCAGACGGTGAACAAGCCGGATGGAAGCGTCAGCTGGGGCGGACAGCTCAAACAGGCTTACGCTGCTCGAGCGGCGGAAAGATCCATCCAGCAGCAGATTAACGAAGGCAATCCAGAGTTCGGCAGTTACACCAAGCAGGTGTTGCCGGACGGCAAAATCAAGATCGAGGTTCACCCGCGAGAGGGATTCTGATGCCTGAATATACAGCCTCATTTGCTGTCGATGTGCTTGGTGGCGACCACATTTACGTCGAGGCAGCAACTCCAGAAGAAGCCCTCAAAAAGCTTCAGTCGATGTACGACAAGGTATACGAGGACGACAACGACAACCCTTTTAATCACTGGGAAACCATTGCCAGCGAAGGCGGCACGAATCCCAGAATTACGCAGCTTTACTGGATCGACAAAAACGGCGAACCGCGGTACTTCGGATGCGATCACCTGCTCGAAGGTAACTACGTTCGAAGTCTTGAGCTAGAAGCAACGCATCTTATTGATCGCGTGAAGTTTCTGCTCCAGAGAAAGCGAAAGCTGGTTCGAAACAAAGAAGGACGTCCGATTCAGAACAAGGACGGCACGTTTAGGTATCAACCGCTGAAGTTCTCAGTCCACGAATTGCTTGAGCTTCAAACAAACACGAACTACTTGTGTCACAGGCTTGGCAAGCCGATTTTGGAAGTCGAACACGAAGACCCAGACGCACCCTACCAGAAAGAAAACACGCGATGAATTCCCAGAAAGAACGAAAGTACCACGCAGAGTATTCCGTGCACATTAAAGGCACGCCGACGACAAAGAAGAACGACTGCGAGTACACAAAACAGAACGTTGTTGCCTTCACCGGCAAGGTCGTCGTAGTCGCCTACGCAGATGACTTCTTTGGTGGCGACGAATCGAAGAACTTCCGATCTCGAGTGCTGACAAACCCGACGTGGGGAAGTCTTTTCCGCGTCTTCAAGTCGCAAATGAAGGCGACAAAAGATCAACATCACTGTTTCTTGGAAGGTGCACGCGTAATTTGCACCAAGAAGAACACAAAGGGCGAGATGTACCGAGAAATTGAACTCGTCTTAGGGAGCTAAAATGGAACTGAACTGGGACGAGTTTGCCAAGCGTTACTGCGAAACTCAAAAACTGACGCCCAATGAATTGGCTGATGTTTTCAAAAGTCAAATTGTCAGGTACCCGGATCTCGCTGGCTGGGTGTTGTTGCAATTTATCGACATGGGCAGCAGTCGTCTCGGCCAGCACATCATTCTGCCGTATGGGCCAAGTAACACGCTGAAAGCCGTGCCAGGCCCGAAAGAAATCACGCATCCGTATGGTCTTGCATCAGACTCAGCATCCGTTGTCGGAGCTATCTGTGTGCAAGCTTTTCTCGACGCAAAAAGGTGAAAAGTGATTAAATTTGTTGTGATGATGGGAAACATGACAGACGGCTTCTCGTTGCGAGGTCCGTTTCCAACTTCGATAAGTGCGAAAAACTGGGCATCGGACAACAGCTCAGTTGCTTACACGGTGTTGCCAATCAAATCGTCGCAGGATGATGACTTTTCAGAGCCGGCTGTGATCCTTGCGGGCGATAACAAGAACCCAGGCTCGATGCAAATAATCGGTCCCTTTGCATCACTCACGGCGGCAGAAGACTTTGATTTGGCGAAAGTCGAACACGGTGTGACTGTGCTGCTAACAAACCCGGAGGAGTATAAGTCGTAATGCCAAGAAGCATTGTTGTCATGATTGGTACCGATGGCGAAACAAAAGTTGAAGCTGTCGGACATTCTGGAGGTTCATGCGTTAAAGCAATGAGCCCGTTAACTAAGACGCTGATTGGCGGAAAGCCACAGACCGTCGTCACAAAGCCAGAATTCTACGCTCCGGAAATGCCGGTGCGTCTCCGCGAAACTGAGTAAAGAAAGACAAGCATGAAAGTCATCAATCAGATCCGGTCCCTGATCACTGCTGGTCAAGCCGGTATCGTGCTCACCTCCGTGGAGCCGGAGGATGCGATCACGGAAATCGAGCTTGAAGTTCACAGCCGAGCTAACAGCGAAACCCCGTGGGAAGTTTTCTTTTGGGGTTGTGCCACGGGACTTTGCGACGTCCTCGGCCAACCCGTCGACTTCTCGCAAGGCGATAACTCCAACGCGGCACTGTTGGGTGGAGCGGCAGGACCGCAAAAGGCGGCTCGGATTCCAGTCCATGCGGCCATGGACCTCTTCATCGACATGGCGGCAGACCGTATCCGCCGCGAGGAAGACAACATGCCGGCGGAAGACGATAGTGTGCAGCGGATGTTGGTCATCCGGAACTACGACCGACATCTGGCACCGAATGGCGGACAGGGACCGGTGGATTCGTTTCTGTTGGCTCAGACTCAGCAGTTCATCAAGCTCGGACAAAAGTCGAGGTTTGTGCTGGTGATGCAGACAACTCCGGAATTCGACTTGCCGGCTGAGCTGGTCGTTCACTGCGAGTACGTCAAGCACGAGCTTCCCACCGAAGAGGAGCGGTCGGCGGTAATCTACGATCTTGGCTACCAAGACGACGGATCACTGCCGCTTATCCTCTCGGCTACGGCTGGCCTCAGTCGAGCCAAGACGACGCAGTACGTCGCGGAGACGTTGGCAAAGCAGGGTTACATCGACCCCGCTACGGTGTTCCGCCTGAAGGCTGATCATCTTGCTCGAGCCAGCAAGCTCGACGTCTGGAGCCCGCAGTTCGTTCAACAAACGAAGCTGTGGCCCCGGCCGGAGACTGCGATGTACGAGGCTACGGATCTCACCATGGTCGCAGAGGAAAATCACATCCTCAACGGCGACGTGGGCGAGGGCGAGATCCGTGCCCGGGTCCGTTACGTGAAGGACGGCAAAAAGGTCGAGCAATGGCTTGACCCAATGCCAAAGGAGAAGTTCGAGCACGACTTTCGACCGGAGCGTGACTTCTATTCGCTGAAGTCTGTGGTCGGGCTGAACGGCTTGAAAGATTTCCTGCGCCGTGGTCTTCGCCCCGATGTGCCGGACCGTTCCAAGATGAAGCACGTGCTGATGCTGGGTGTTCCTGGCACCGGTAAGTCTTTCATGATGCAGTGCTGCTCGGGAGAGTTCAACGCTCCCCTCAGCAGCATGCAAGCCAGCAACTTGTACAGCAAGTGGCTGGGTGACACGGACAAGATCCTTGCCGCCATGCTGGGCACAGTAGAGCGCATCGGTGGCATTCTTGCCATCGACGAGTTTCAGCGGTTCCTGCCGACTGGTGGTGGAAGCGAAAGCGGTGGCGTTGAGAATCGGCTTCTCGGCACTCTGCTGACGTGGTTCAACAACCAGAACAGCAATCTCGTCCTGTCGGCTGCTAACAATATCGCAAACCTGCCTGACGAGATCACCCGATCTGGTCGTGTGGATGCGTTGATGTTTGTCGGT